>Ga0224722_1000857_pt1 | contig 17361 bp, 15 predicted proteins | sample Balambano_FR1_Me_FD_161646 | JGI IMG/M metagenome (GOLD analysis project Ga0224722, IMG submission 161646) | Freshwater sediment microbial communities from Lake Towuti, South Sulawesi, Indonesia - Balambano_FR1_MetaG | ecosystem: Environmental > Aquatic > Freshwater > Lake > Sediment | place... | reverse complement strand
GATCTTACACACTACTTTCGGTGGCAGTTGCCCTGATAACGATCGCCCTTAAAGGGAGTGCCTACTGGCTGACGGGTTCTGTAGGGCTGTTGTCAGACGCTGCCGAATCTTGTGTCAACTTAGTAGCCGCTGTAATTGCTACCTGGTCAGTTACCTATGCAGCCAAACCTGCCGATGAGGATCACGCCTACGGCCATTACAAAGCGGAGTACTTTTCTAGCGGTGTTGAAGGGGCGCTAATTTTGGTTGCGGCAGTCAGCATTGCTATTGCAGCCTGGAATCGGCTATTCCACCCTCAGCCCCTAGAGCAAATAGGAATTGGCTTAGGGCTGTCCCTCGTGGCAGCCGTAGTGAACGGGGCTTTGGCGGTGGCCATGCTGCGGGCTGGCAAACGTTTACGCTCTGTGACCCTGCGAGCGGATGCTCACCATTTGCTAACTGATGTGTGGACATCGATCGGGGTTGTACTGGCCTTGCTCTTGGTGCCGTTGACAGGCTGGGCAATTCTGGATCCGATCATTGCTCTGGTTGTTGCAATCAACATTGTCTGGGCGGGGGTACGGCTCTTGCGTGAGACTGGCATGGGCTTGCTGGATGCGGCGATTCCGATCGCTGAACAACGGGTAATTACAGATTTACTGAGTCAGCACGAGTTTCAAGGTGTCCAGTTCCATGCCCTCAGAACCCGTGTGGCAGGGTCACGCCAGTTTGTGTCGCTACACGTGCTAGTGCCGGGAACCTGGACTGTGCAACAGGGACACGACTTGTGCGAAGAGATTGAGTTAGCCATTGCCCGATCGCTCCCTGGCACCTACGTGTTTACCCACTTGGAGCCACTAGAAGATCCAGCGTCATGGAACGATCAGAGTCTCGATCGGCTACCTGCAAGAGACTGATAGGATCAAAGCGACGCACACCACGTTGACCATGACTAGCGAAACTCTCTTGGCTCGGTTGGAGCGATACACCGTCAAGCATCCTCAGGAGGTACTGCTGGTAACGGCCACAGTAAAGGGTGAATCGGAACAAATTATGGTGTTCAAGGGCTTTTCCAGTTCCTTGATGAAGCCGACGGCATTTGATCCAGACATTCCAGTGTTGTCGAGTGATGCGGTTATTATTGCGGTCGATCGCTTGCAAGCTCCCTACCACCCAACTCATCCCCACTACCTCCAACAAAACCTAACGGTGGCTCAGGTAGATGCCTTACTGGTTTCGGTTGGCTTTTAGCTAAGCCCGCTTAATCGTATCGAAAACAAGCGCATTAGCGCCCAAAATCCCTTTCCACGGACTCCAGGTGTTATACATGCGGACGTTGTAGCCCATGTCCGTCAGCTTAATCAACATTTCCAGAGAGAAAATTGTATAGACCAGTGCACCTTCGTCTGGTCGAATCGGGTCATCGTGAAAAATTGGCGGCAGTTGATCAACCCGATTGCCACTTTCATCCAGATAGGTGCGCACCTCATCGTGGAACGCTTCTTGATAAAAAGGCACGGTAAACAAGTGGCGACCGCCCGGTTTGAGGATGCGATGAACTTCGGCAAAGGCTTTGTACGGGTCAGGAATATGCTCAAATACATCGCTACTCAGCAGCAAATCAATTTCCCCATCAGCAAAGGAGGTTTGCATCAGGTCTTGATGCAGAATGCCGTTGACTTGCTCGCCACTTTTGTGGTCTGCGCCAAAGTATTCACTACTGACATAGCCTGGAACAGCTTGCAAGGTTTGCTGCAAACAGCCAAAAACCTGAGTGTTGTAAATGCGTAGGGACGTTGTTTTTGCATGGTGAGCAGCTTTGCTGGCAAAGTCTCGCAGGCTGGAAAAGGACTGTCCTGTCATTTCGCGAACAGCCTCTAGCATGGCAGTAGCAAGTTGGCGATCGCGGCAGCGCGAACGGCAATTCACACATAGCCCTGATTCCCGCAGATTCTGCACAAACTTGGCAAAAACCGTTGGCTTGCCACAAACAGGGCAAACCCCAGCAGATATAGAAGTGCGAATCGCCAGCTTATCAGCCCATCGCAACCGGGAACTGGGCACTGGATAAACCTGTTGACGCTGAAGCCGAGGGCTGGTGGCTGGACTCGTCATGGCAACTTGGGGGTAGGAAAATTGCGTGTTGGAACAGTGCTTGGATTTTAGCGCTATTTGCCAGCGTCAATGGCAGTTTATTGCAAGGCACCTGTCAGAAGCGATCGCAGAGGAGCGGCTTACGCTATTGTGATCAACAGAGCACCAAGATTGAAACCTCCATGACTGCTGTTCAGCCACACCGCAAAGCCAAAGCCCTCAAGCCCTCTAGTCGCCGCCCTGCCAAAGACCTTTGCAGTGAATGCGGTCTGTGTGATACCTACTACGTGCACTACGTGAAAGAGGCATGTGCCTTTCTGAATCAACAGATTGCTGAGCTGGAAGCCACAATTCATGGGCGATCGCGGGATTTAACAGACCAGGATGATTGGTACTTTGGTGTGCGCCAAGAGATGATGGCTGCCCGCAAGCAAGAACCTATCCCCGGTGCCCAGTGGACAGGCATTGTCAGCACGATCGCCATTGCTATGTTGGAGGCTGGGCTGGTCGAAGGCGTAGTCTGTGTGCAAAATTCTGAGGCCGATCGCTTCCAGCCGCAACCAGTGATTGCCCGGACTCGCGAAGAAATCTTGGCGGCACGGGTGAACAAACCTACCCTGTCGCCCAATTTGTCCGTGCTGGAGCAGGTTGAGCAGTCTGGACTGAAGCGCCTGCTGGTGATTGGAGTAGGCTGCCAGATCCAGGCACTGCGGGCTGTGCAAGACAAGCTGGGGTTAGAGCAACTGTATGTGTTGGGTACGCCCTGTGTGGACAACGTAACCCGTGCTGGCTTACAAAAATTTCTGGAAACCACGAGCCGATCGCCTGATACAGTGGTGCATTACGAATTCATGCAGGATTTTCGGGTGCACTTCAAGCATGAAGACGGTTCCACCGAAACAGTACCTTTCTTTGGGCTCAAAACCAATCAGTTGAAGGACGTGTTTGCACCGTCTTGCATGAGTTGCTTTGACTATGTCAATTCTCTGGCAGATTTGGTCGTGGGGTATATGGGTGCGCCGTTTGGCTGGCAGTGGATTGTGGTGCGTAACGATCGCGGGCGCGCTATGTTGAACCTAGTGCAAGACAAACTGGAAACCCAACCGGTCATGTCTCAGGGCGATCGCCATGCCGCTGTGCAGCAAAGCATCCCAGCTTACGATAAGGGTGTGACATTGCCTATGTGGGCAGCCAAGCTTATGGGACTTGTGATTGAGCGGGTTGGCCCCAAGGGATTGGAATATGCCCGTTTCTCGATCGACTCTCACTTCACCCGCAACTATTTATTCCTCAAGCGCAATCATCCTGACAAACTAGAGGCGCACGTCCCCGATTACGCAAAGGCGATCGTGGCACAGTACCAACTGCCAGAAGACTAGAGGCTGTGATTAATTTCAGCTAAGGGCTATGCCGCACTTGACTGTCAATTGATCACGTGCACTAGGGACGATTAATCGTTGCCCTTGTCGCTCTCATCCCACTCGTCATCCTCATCCCATTCGTTCTCGTCATCCTGGACATTCTCTCCATCAGCCAGTGCATCAGCCTCTAACTCGGCTGGACGGTTTTGGCCAATTTGGTTCAGGAGCGACAGAATGCGATCGCCCCGTTCCAAAGAAGTGTCTTCTAGAAAAATCACCTCTGGTGTGCGGCGCAGACGAATGCGTCGTCCAAGTTCACTGCGAACAAACCCTGTGGCTGCCTTTAGACCTGACATAGTTTCGGCTTTGGCGTCCTGGGTGCCATAGATGCTGACGAAGATTTTGGCATGCTGCAAATCACCCGACACAGCTACATCAGTAACGCTAACCATGCCGGCACCCACGCGATCGTCCTTGATTTCTCGCATTAACATTTGGCTGACTTCTCGCCGAATCAACTCGGCCACGCGGGCAACCCGCCGATCTGTTGCCATGACACTCCTCTCCTTCCATCGTGATATTCAACTGTGTGGGCTGCATGAGAGCAACTAGCTCAACCCCAGCATGGCTTGCAGCGTGAAGCCAACGAAGATAAGCCCAGCTACGATCGCGCTAATCAGGGCGATCGCTGTGACTGGATTTTTGAACAGCGGGGCAAGGGGTTTCACAGCATTTAGCAACACACCCAAAATGGTGCCAGCCAGAAAGATAGGATACTTCGACACCGTATTCCAAAAACTTCTCATAACGCTATAGGTCTAAGGCTTTTCCTCATTGTAAGGAATAGAGCCCTTCCCGGTGCAGTTTCCCTGCGCGGCGAACCCTACTGCTCAGGATAGGCTAGCCTTTTGCAGTATTGTGCCAAACGCTGATGCTGCCATCCAGGCTGCTACTGAATAGGGTGCGATTGCTGCTGTCAAAGGCTAAGGCAGTAATTCCATCGCGATGGTGTGCCAGTGTCAAAGCAGGAGCTGTCGTACCCGTTCGTTGCAGGTAGAGGCTGCCAGCATCGCTACCACTGGCTAGCCAATGTCCATCGGGGCTATAGGCTAGAGAATGTACTGATGCAGGATGTTGCACCAGTATGGCTTGGGGTTCTTTGGCGACCAAATTCCACTGGCGAACGCCGCCGTCACTGCCCCCGGTAGCAAAGTGACGCTGGTTTGGATGGGTGACTAGACTGTTCACTGCGCTGGGATGGCTGGTCAGCGTAAACAAAGGCTCCATTGTTTGCAGATGGTAAAACCGGATGAGCTGGTCAGCGGCACCTGTAATGGCTGTGCGTCCGTCGTGGGTAAGGGTGACTGCTAACCGGGCAGCCATCGATTCGGTAATGCAGGCTACTCGATCGCCTGTGCGCAGATCCCACCAGCAGAGGCTACCATCGGTGTGGCCGCTGAGCAGCAAGACTCGATCGCGGCTAATGGCCACCGATGTCACTGCACTGGTCTGCCCTGCAAATAGTCGTATCAGGTCACCTGTCTGCAAGTGCCAGAGTCGTAGGGTACGATCGTGGCTGCCACTTACTAGCCATTGGCCATCAGCACTAAATGCCAGCACATTGACTGCTTGAGTGTGGCCTTGCAAGCGATAAAATGACTGCCCCCTTTTCAAACTCCACAGGTGGATTGAGCCATCTAGACCACTTTGAGCCAGTAGCTTGCCGTCGGGGCTGAGAGCCATCGCCATGACACCTGTAGCACTTCCAGGTAAGGTATGGAGTAATTGCCAGGAGCCTGCATGGGGCAAGGGATCTGGTGGGGGACTAAGGGGTATCGCAGGCGATCGGGCAGGCGATCGGGTGTGAGGTTTGGGGGATGCTACTTTTTGCAGCAGTTCTAGCTGCTTGGCTTTGGTCAAATCTGCCTCTGCACTTAGTTCTAGCCCCATGAGGGAGTAGACATGCCCTCGAAATTTGTAGGCTTCAGCGTAGTTAGGACTGAGACGAATTGCAGCACTGAGCGCGTCGATCGCCTCCTTCAACTGGCTGGCCTGCATAGCTTCTACCGCCTGATCATAGAACTGCTTGGCATTGGTGGGTTTCTTGGCAACAGCATCAGATTTGCCATGAGGAGTTGCAGGAGTGCCACTAGTTGCTCCATTCGATGCGGCAGGTTTGGATGGCTGGTGGTCTTTTAGCTGGGCATAGGCTTCGTTAATCGCTTTTAGCTTCGCTTCGGCTAATTGTTTTTGGTGTGGATCTTGCCCCGCCCGATCAGGATGCCAACGTCGTGCCAACGCTCGATAGGCTTGCTTGACTTCTTCTGCGGAGGCTCCGGGTTTAATGCCCAGAGTCTCATAGTACTGGTTGAGGTTATTCATGAATAGATAGGCATGTGCGGTTCAGTAATGCACAGAACCCGGTTAAAGAACCTAGACAAAGCTTGTAGTACACTTCCATCACCATTGCATCTCAACAGACATCACAGTTGTTTCATTCTGAGCGATCGGTTGAGGCGTGTACTTCCCACAGGTGAAACTCAGCTAGCTAGCCACAGATACGCCATTGCGAACATCACTCTAGCATTCCTGACAGGCAACCCATAGCTAGCCATCTTTCACCGTTATAGCGCTATAAATCAAAAATGCCCAAACCCGCATTTTGTAAAAGTCATGGGTGTTTAGCTAATACCTCGTGCAGAAAAGATGATCTAGCCACATAACATTTACACCACGAAGTTGATACAAAAGCTAAATAGAAATAACCCAATTAGTTAGAAGCAAGCGACGAACAGATCTTGTCCATCACTTGCTATTTTTTAGCCGATTGTAACTAACTACATCAATCCTTTTTTGATATAGTGCACATTGATTTCTAGAAACTAAACTGAGCCCGCAGGTTACCTACAAACACCGTTGGATTGTCCTCAAAGTTGTTGGGATTAAAGATAGTGTAGAAGGCTGGAATCAGAGCAATATTTGAAGTGATTGGGTAGTAATAAGACGCCTCAATTTCATATTGAGTAGCGCCATCACCACCGCCAGACAGCAGAAAACGCCTTCCCTCTAAATAATCAAATGGCATTAGGAAGGACAGCACACCTAAGGCTCCCTTCTTGCCAAGGTCAGGAAACCCTAACCCTAACTGAATCGACTGGACACGAATTTCGCCACCACTTCGGAGAGGATTGACAGGTGAAATGTCGGTGACACCATAGGAGTAGCGTCCAAAGATGCCAAATTTACTGGTAATTAACCAATCAAAGTTAATCACAAACGCATCAGCATCGGCAGTTCTGACGCGACCACCGAAGCCATCGTCGGCCAAACCGTAGGGAATAGGCTCCCCCGTAGCACCGCCAATAAAACCTGCTGCATTGGGCTTGAGGTCAGAGTTAGCGTAGATCAGCCGCAGGTTGAAGTTCTTGGAGGGGGAGAACTGTAGCTGAGCGGAGATGGTGTTAGTACCGCCAAACAGGCCATTACCGCTAGAGGGGTTGCTAGATGTGTTGAAGCCAAGCGCTGGATTGAGAAATTCGGTGTTTTCGCCCAAGTAGGCGATCGTGAACTGAAATTGTGGGTTAATTGTCCAGATTAATGCGGCTCCAGAACCGCGATCGACCGCATTGAGGAGAGTACTGCCATTGGATTGGAAACTGGTCGCACCAGTCGGGAAGAACGTGAATCGGTTGGCATCAAAAAAACGGTAGTAGTTAAGCCGAGGCCCAACGGCTATCCGAATACTGTTTCCAACAGGGAACTGGTAGAACAGTTCTCGAATGGCCACAGTGCCAGGTGTAATTACGCCCGTTTGATCCAAAAAGGGAGTACCCCAAGAGTTGAAGAAACCGGCTGAAACGAACTGGTTCACCGGAGAATTGCCATTACCCGATACTAGCTGGGTGACCAGCAGATCTTTGCCGGTAAAGGATGTATTGAAGTTGAAGAATGCATAGTAACCGAATGTGATTTCAGGCTCCTGACGTAGATCACGGCTAGGCACGTTACTAATTGCACTTCGGGTTGGAGCTGCGTTGACGTTGTTAGGCTGATTGAGCGATCGCTCTGCTATAACTGGGTCACTTGCAAAGGCTCCTGTCAGGTTAAACCAAACTGTTCCAGTGAGTTTTGTTGTGGTTGAAAATTGTTGTTTTTGTAAGGTGACAATACGATTCTCTAGGCCATCAACTCGACTGCGTAGAGTTGCTAGCTCCGCCGCAAATTCTTCTTGTAAGCGTTTGAGGGTATCCAGGTCTTCTTTAGTGGCAAATCCACTTGTGTTGGATTGAATCAGTTCTTGAACTTTATCTAAGCAAGCATTGAGTCCAGCAGCAAATTCATATCGAGTTAAATATTGATTACCACGATAAGTTTGGTCTGGATAGCCGACGATGCAGCCATAGCGTTCTACCAAAGATTGCAAGGCTTGAAAGGCCCAGTCAGTTGGCTTGACATCAGTAAGTTGGGATACAGATGTCAACTGAGACATGTTGGCTTCTTCGGGGCGAGTTGCTTCAGCAATGGCTAGGGTTGAGTCGATGATCTTGTTGGGATTTGGCGTGATGATACTGTTACTAGGTGACGGGACGATCGCCGTTTCGGAGGTTACCGAAGCAGCAGCATCGAGTTCGCTACCCTTACCTACCTGTGCTAATGCTGATGCTGACTGCACTATCACTATTCCCAGGGCGATCGATACCGATAATCCTAATTTCCAAAGTGTAAACATTGGCTCTCTAAAACTCCTCACATTCCGATGAATCAAGCTTTTTGTATCAAGCCAGCATTACCTGTACCCTGTATACAAAAATATTTTGTTGGAGATTATTACAGATTAAGTTCTCGTTAACTTCTGTGTCCGATGACACATATCGTCCTAATTGCAGGTACGTGGCAATGTCTATGCAAGAGGTTTCCTCGTTAACTCGCAGCACAATCCGGCTAATGGCGATCGCTTGCCTCATTCCCATCGGCGGCTTGTATTACAATCAGCCGTTGCTAGTAGTGATCAGCCAAACGTTCCAAGTTTCGGCGCTTCAAGTGAGTGCGGTGCCAACTTTGACCCAAGTTGGGTTTGCTTTGGGGTTGCTGCTATTTTTGCCTCTCGGCGATCGCTTAAATCGGCGGGCTCTAATCGTCACGCTGAACGGATTAAACGCAATCGTACTCCTGTTAATTGCGCTTTCACCTAGCTTTGAATGGCTAGTGCTGATGAGCTTCATCAATGGCATGACGGCTGTTACTCCTCAGCTGATTGTGCCCCTTGCAGCACAATTGGCCAGCCCTGCTAGTCGCGGGAAGGTGGTGGGTACGGTTATGGGTGGGCTATTGGCAGGTATTGTGGTTGGTCGGCTGGTGAGTGGCTTTGCAGGGGAATGGTTGGGCTGGCGATCGATTTATGGACTAGCAGCCGCCGTCATGATTGGGCTAATGCTTGTTCTAAGTAAGCGTTTACCTGTACTAATGCCGTCGGTGACAATGTCCTATCAGGCACTGTTGCGATCGCTCCCCTCGCTATTATCTACCCACGTTCTTTTGCGAGAAACAGCCATTACTGGTGGATTGTTCTTCTCCATCTACTGTGGGTTTTGGGCAACGCTTCCCTTTTTACTGGCTCAGCCGCCCTTTGAACTGGGCAGTCGAGCTGCTGGAATGTTTGGTTTGGTGGGCGTTGTGGGAGTGTTGGCGGCTCCTGTAGTGGGACGCATTGCTGATCGTAAAGGTGCGCAGGTTACCGTTGTGGCAGCGATCGTCCTGCTCGGTATAGCCATGCTGATCCTGTGGCCGTTTCAGAGGGCGATTGTTGGAATTCTCTTAGGTGCGGTGCTACTCGATTTAGCGGTTCAAACAGGACAAATTTCTAATCAAACTCGCATTTACACCTTGCCTAAAGAAGCCCATAGCCGTATCACAACCGTCTACATGGTTTCGTATTTTTTGGGTGGCTCGCTTGGGTCTTGGCTATGCGCCATTGGCTGGAAACTCGCAAACTGGCCGGGGGTTTGCATCATAGGCGGGGTGGTTACTGCAAGTTCAGCCCTTGTGTATCACATCTACAATCGAAACTCCATAATTCTGGACTAACACTACACCCCCTCTGTATTCCTCCTTAACAAGAGCTAAGGGTTTTACCAGAAATGCTACGTTCAATCTGATTTGACCTACCTACTGATAGATTTTTTCTTTCTTTAAGGAATTACTTTTATTTTTTCCACGGGTAAATCGTATTACGGAATACAGAATCACACCGAAACCCAACCTTTAATTAGCGAAAAGCTTTCTGTATACAGAGATGTCTGGGACGTTTGTTGGTGTTTCACCTAGTGTTCTCAGGCTTTTGTAGCGTGCTGTGATTGATTCAAGTTCTTGCCGGATTTGTTTGAAATTGTTACCCCTTCTTCGAGTAACCATAATGGCTGATAAGTTCATGTCTAAGCGTATTTCTGCATTCGTTACGATCGCTACATTGATGACATTTGCTGCTGGGTGTGCCTCAAACGCCCCAACAGCTACTGCCCCAGGCGCATCACCCGCTGCAACTAGTGCTGCCGCGACTGACAAGAAAAACCTGAAGGATGTCCGGGTTCAGTTGTCTTTCCTTAAGCAGAGTTTGGATGCCCCTGTAATTGTGGCTATCAACAAGGGTTACTTTGCAGAGGAAGGTTTGAATGTTACTTATGAACGTGGCTTTGGTAACGCTGATACCATTAGTAAGCTAGGCACTGGTAAGTTTGACCTCGCGTTTAGCGACATGTACAACGCAATGGAATTCAACGATAAAAATCCAGACGATAAGATTATTGCTGTCGCAGTTACCCAGAATAAGGCTCCCTTTTCAGTCGTAACCTTTAAGGACAAGGGGATTGGTGCACCTAAAGATCTAACGGGTAAAAAGATGGGGGCTCCAGCAGGAGATGGCCCTAGAAAGCTATTCCCTCTACTAGCTAAAGAGGTTGGTGTTGATCCTGCATCGGTGGAATGGACGACAATGGAGCCTAAACTGCGGGAAACTTTCTTATTGCAGGGCAAAGTGGATGCAGTGAGTGGATTCTCTACATCTGTGCTCCCTAGCTTGTTGAAGGGTGGCAAAAAGATGGAGGACATTAGCCTGTTTTATTACAGCAACTATGGCTTGGACTTTTATGGTAATGCCATCTTGACTAGAGCCAAGTTTGCCAAAGAGAATCCCGAAGTGGTTAAAGGATTTGTCAAAGCGTACTTCCGAGGTTTACAGGATGTGTTGAAAGATCCGACTGCTGGGTTGGATGCAGTAATTGCTTCGGATGATAGTAAGCTGATGGATCGTGAAGCAGAGCGGGTTCGTCTAGACGTGGCTCTCAAAGACCTCTTTATTACACAAGAGGTTGAAAAAGAAGGGCTAGGTGGTTTGGATGAAAAGCGCATGCAGAAGAGCATTGAGCAAACTATCACAGGCTTCAAACTCAAAGGTAAGCCTACTATTGCAGATATTTACACCAGTGAGTTTTTGCCTCCTAAAGAACTGAGGACGTTGCCGCCAGCCAGTGAGCGCAAACCTTTGACTTAACGAATTCCGGCTGATGCAGCGGGTTGATATTTATTTCTCACAATGTCAGCGCGTTGCATCTTATTTTCGTATTCACCTAGTTATTCCTACTGACGCTAGACATGGTAAAGCCAACTCTTGATCCATCTTCCTCTAGTTCAATTGCAACAGATGTAGAACCTTTACTCGAGTTCGATCGTGTTGGATTGGAGTATCCTTTTGAAGGCTCTATGCGCCGCATTATCCAGGAAGTGAACCTGTCGATTAAGCCTAGTGAGTTCGTTTCTTTCGTGGGTCCTAGTGGTTGCGGTAAGACTTCAATTCTGCGGATGGTTTCTGGGTTAAGCCCTGCGCCGATCGGTGAAATTCGCTATCGAGGTCAGCGTATCAAAAAACCCCTCAATAATGTAGGTATTGCTTTCCAGAATCCAGTGCTGCTGCCGTGGCGCAACACGCTTAACAATGTGATGTTGCCCTTAGAAATTGTGCCGCCTTACAAAAATGACTTTGGTCAGAAGAAGGCAGAATACACTCGTATGGCACAGGATCTGCTTTCTACCGTGCGATTACAAGATTTTCAGAAGCAGTATCCATGGCAATTGTCGGGTGGGATGCGCCAACGAGCTTCTCTCTGTCGAGCATTGATTCACCAACCTGAGATTTTGCTGCTGGATGAGCCGTTTGGTGCGTTGGATGCTTTTACTCGCGAAGAAATGTGGACGATGCTACAAGCCCTGTGGATGCGTGTTAAGTGTGTAGGCATTTTGATTACCCATGATTTGCGTGAGGCTGTGTTTTTGTCTGATCGCGTTTTTGTGATGAGTCCTCGTCCTAGCACCATCATTTACGAAGAGTTGATTAACCTACCGCGTCCACGGACTTTAGAAATGGAACTTGACGATGAGTTCAATCACTATTTCTCTAATATCCGTCGGCACATTCATCACAACTAACTACTAACTTCTAATCGGGCAATAGCTAATGTCTTCGTTTAACCTTGATCACTTTCTTAAGTCAAAGTCAGCAGGGATTGTCCTACCCTTTATTGCTACAGTCGTTTTGTTTGCACTGTGGGAATTAATTGTCATTCTTTTCAAAATTCCACCCTTTAACCTACCAGCTCCGTCAAATATTGTCCGAGCCATGGTTGAGTTTACTCCACAACTGTTTGCAAATTCTATGCGAACTCTTTGGACTACTCTACTTGGATTTGTTCTGGCTGTGATTGTTGGTGTGATTTTGGGATTTATGATTGGTTATTCGCGGTTAGCTTATTTGACGATGTACCCGCTGCTAGTAGCCTTCAACACGATTCCTAAGGCAGCTATTGTTCCGTTGTTGGCGATTTGGTTTGGTGCAAACGCGATTCCTGCTACAGTAACAGCGTTTCTGCTGGCGTTTTTCCCAATCGCAGTCAATGTAGCCTTAGGTTTGGATACGGTGGAACCTGAGATGAAGGACGTGTTGCGATCGCTAGGCGCATCCCAAGTGGAGACGTTTCAGAAAGTCGGTTGGCCGCACACGTTACCCTACATCTTTGCTTCCTTGAAGATTGCAGCATCGTTTGCCTTCATTGGCGCGGTCATCTCTGAATCGGTCGCCTCTAATGCAGGGTTGGGATATTTAATCGTTCAGGCTACTTCTGACTTCAACGTTCCACTGGCGTTTGCCGCTCTAATTCTGCTGGCTATTATGGGAGTTATTCTCTACACATTCTTTGTTTACCTTGAGAAGAAGGTAATCTACTGGGCGCGATAGCATATCCGAACCAGTTGAGGTCTACAAAAGAGGGGCAATCAGTGCCCCTTTTGTCTAGATTCTCTGATTACTGAGCGTTAGATTTTGTATTGGTAGGCTGAAACCAAGTCCAGTGCCGATAGTTTGGATGAACATGTCCTCTGGGTTCAGGACGTGCTTGCGCGTTCAGCAAATCTTGCTCTAGGTTGCTTGTGTTTTGACGAAGAATGTGTTTCATAGGAAACCACCATGTGTAAAAATCATTTCGTATCTGTATTATAAGCTACTTTTTGTTAGTTTTTTTATAAAGTTCATTCTCTTGTTATGCGGCCATCCTTCTGTTGGGGTGTAGCGAGAGGTTACCTGTGAGTTGCGATACCCAAGTAGTTGAGCTTTGGGTCAGGGTATCCAAACAGCAGTTCAGGTTTACAGGAATATGGGACAGCATAAGAAGGACAAAGATGGTTTCCCATAGCTATTTCACCTATTTGATGTGTGTTCGGTGGGATGAAGCAAAACGACAGCGAGTTTTAGTAGAACGTGACATTGACTTTGGTCAGTTAGATGATTTGCTCTACACTCCCTATCTCGAAGACCAACGTTCTGAGCTACCAGAGCAGTATCGAATTATCGGTTTTGCGGATAGACAATTGACAACATTCATTGTTGAATATCGAGCCGATAAAGTAGGAGAGTACATTTGGGTTGTCACAGCCTGGAAATCAACGAAACAGGGGCGTAGAAGCTATGAGCAGCGAATCTACTGAAATTAAAGATATCGAGGAAATTGCTCAGCAAGCTGATTCAGGATCAGATGTTTCTGAGCATTTCACAGGTCATTTTCAAGCAAAGCAACAAATCAATATTGCCTTTCCACTAGAATTACTGAAAAGTATTGATGCAGAGTGCCAATTGCAAACGATCAGTCGTCAAGATTGGATCAAAATGGTCTGTAGCGAGAAAGTTCGAGAGATTCAGGCTGGTAGGGTATCAAAGGCTGGTTAATTCTTGTGGCGGTCTAACAGCCCCAATGCAGCGGACGGTGGAGAACTGCTGGTGCTAAGTTTGCGATTATCTGCCGCCGCTGAAGGGGAACGTTATGCGGCTCTAACTTATCTGCTAGAAGCATGTAGCGAAATTTGTATCGAGATGAGCTTGATAAAACATCTATAAGCTCATTGCAAATGCTTTGTCGAAAATGGATAGTACAAATAAACTATAAAACGAGGAAATTCTCTGTAGCTTTTGCTGCAAGAACTATATACGCTAGTGGAGTAGGTCTGTAGGTGTTTCTAATCGTGTAGGCTGTGCTGTAAAGCCTCAAATCCAAATAACCCAATACTATTTTTTCTCACCACCCTACACAATTCGCCCTGCCAAATATAGTTGGCACTGTTCTGTATGACTCCTAGCCTGACACCGGAAATTCCTTACAAGGCACTCATTTTCGACTGTGATGGTACGTTGGCAAATACCTTGCCGCTGCACTTTCGAGTTTGGGCAGAGACCCTGCGATCGGCAGGGGTTGAGTTACCAGAAGAGTGGTATTACCGCCACAGTGGTATTTCTTCGCCAGAGTTGGTTGAAAGGGTCAACCAGGATTTTGGCTGTGAGCTAGATCCGATCGCAACTACCGTCCAAAAGCGCCAACTTTTTCACAAACTGATTTCACAGGTGCAGGAAATTCCAGCGGTGACGGCGGTGGTACGGCAGCATTATGGCAATGTGCCGATGGCGATCGCCTCTGGAGGAGAGCGCAACATTGTGGACGCTACCCTGGCGGCCATCAACATGACTGGGATTTTCGACACGATCGTCTGCATTAACGATGTTCAGCGCGGTAAGCCAGCCCCCGATTTGCTTTTGCTGGCAGCCGAGCGTCTAGAAGTGGATCCCCAGGATTGTGTGCTGTACGAAGACAGTGACAGTGGGCTGGAGGCAGCCCGACGAATTGGGATGGCGGCGATCGATGTACGTGTTGCCTGGTAACTCAGATTAGATCTGCAAGTGCCCCAGCCGCCCGCCCAGCAGGACTTCTAGCATACCTTCCAGTTTGGCCACTCGATCTTTTATATCTGGATCGACTAGAGTTTCTAGGCGAGTCAGCCGTTCCCGCAGGTCAACCTCGTACTCTTTGGACGTAGTTTCTGGTGAGGCGGTTGCGGTGCCTGAGTTGAGCGATCGGCCATTACTAGGTTCGCCCAATCCCTGGCGAGAAAAGTGGCAAATCAAGTCGGTGACGGTAACTCGCTCGGCTTGCGCTTTGTCTTTGAGTTCTTGTACTAAGTCTTGCGGAATTCTGAAACTGACTAATTTCTTTTCCATCTTGGGTTCTTACATCAGTGATGTATTGATTATATATACATAAATTCCATACAGTCTATATATAGTGTACATCTTAAGCTGAGATGCATGAGAATTGAATCGAATAGATTTTGTTACGGTTAAAAGCTATCTAAATATCTGTTGAGATTACATTCTAGCTGTTTGCGATCGCACTGCTTGGAAACTGTGAGCCAACCGATTTAAGCTATCTCCGTATCTCTCTGTGATACAATAAGAACACCTGTTCTATGAGGCGCAACTGAGGTGTGCCATGTCTAGTTTGTATCGCTATGCCACTGTGTTTGCTGATTATGCCTTGCAGCAACTTCCTCTCACTGCTGAGGCTGAGGGCAGTCTGCAAACCTATCGAAGGACACTACGGTTGCCAGAAGATGTGGTCAGGACAGTGGAAACCACGATTTTGCGGCAGATTGAACTGCTGCGACTGTTGGCGGCTAATCCTTCGGCCTATCAGTTGGCGATCGCCGAAATTGTGAGTGAGCGTGTACCTGCTAGTTCCGCTGAGCCAGCTTCGACCACACCTCCAGAGATCCATAATTTGCCACGACAGTTTCTAATGAGTTCTGCTGGGGCGATCGTCCTGCTGTCTGTCTGTACAGCAGTGGTACTGATATTGGCAGGAGTTGCTGCGGTAAGTCTATTTGTGCTGCCAGAAACCTTGCTGGGACAGCGTGAGGAGTCAGCTTCTCCCAAACCAGTGCCTGATGGAGCGGTGAAACCAGCGCCTACCCCCGCAATCTCTACTACACCAGAAACGGCTGCAGAACCGATATTGGAAGCAACACCCACTCCCAATTCAGAGGACCCTGTGGCAAATGCTGTGGGTAATCGCTGCCAATCCTTGCAAGTAGATTGTGCTTTTCTAAAGCAATTATCAGCAACAGCCATGCAGTATGGTGCCTACGATCGATCCAGTGCAGGTGAGTCTACAATGGCGCTTTTGGATGCATTGGAGCAAGGGCTAGACCAAGCCCCACTAGCAAAGCTGGGAAAGTATAACCCCCAGCGCGATCGCGATCGACAGCTAAATCAAATTCGTCAGCTTCGGCTTAAGGCCAGCAAAGTCTATGCTGAAGCCAACCGACGTGTGAGTGACTTGGTGCCTCGTTGGCCACTAGGCACCGACATGACGGGCACAGGGCTAGACCAACTCTGGTTTGCCATGGTCGATCAAATCTTGCTAGAACGCGAGTCTGCCCAACTGGAACCAGCACCTCCACGACGTCGTGCCCGCCGCTAGGATCAGTAGGCAATCCAGACGTTAGCCTGCTATCCCTTTATTGCCTGGATTGCACCTTTGGCAACGGAGGCGATCGCTTGGTCAGTAGCTTTGGGTAGGTGATAATATTTTCCCCCCGCTTGCTTGGCCAGTTCTTTGGCAAATCCGGTGGAAATAAATTTGTTTTCCGTATCGATCACCAACAGTTGAAAGCCTGTGGCACGAATTTTGCTGGCAATGTCTAGCAGCTCTGCCTTGATATCAGGCTTTTCGCCCTCAGGAATGGGTTCTCCCAGCGATCTCGCCAGAGGAATGTTGCCGCGACCATCGGTAATAGCCACGATCGCCACTTGGCCAATATCTCCCGATTGCTTGGCATTGACACCCACCCGCACTGCTTGGGTCAGACCGTGTGCCAAGGGTGAGCCACCGCCGCAGGGCAAGCGATCGAGACGGCGCTTGGCAGCTTCGATCGATCGCGTTGGTGGCAATAGTACCTCTGCCTGTTCACCCCGGAATGGAATCAAGGCAACCTGATCGCGGTTTTGATACGCCTCAGTCAGAAGCTGCAACACAGCGCCTTTGGCTGACTGCATTCGGTTAAGTGCCATTGAACCAGAAGCATCAACAACAAAAATCACCAGGGCTCCAGCTTTGCGAGCCAGCCGCTTGCCACGGATATCCGATGGCTCGACATATACCCGGCGGCGGTTAGAGGAACTGTAGGGGACTGATGTTTCTAAGTGGGAGTCAGGGGCAATGGTGGCCAGGTAACGCTGACGGCGGGCTTTTTGGTAGGGGGCTGCCGATCGCAACGTGGCATCGACCGCAATACGGCGTACCTTGCCTTTGGGTATCACTGGCTTGACATAGCGCCCGCGATCGTCTGAAAAAATCATGGTGCGGCTGCCCGACTTGCCCTGACGCGAGGCCATCTGGGCAAAATACAGCACCGAGGGATCCAGAATGACCCCTTCTGGATCAAACACAAATTCTTCAGGGATGCTGGGCGGTTCCTGAGACTGATTATCGTCTTCGGTGTCATCCTCTTCCTCCTTTTCCTCCTGAGACTCTTGCTCTTGGTCAGACTTCTCTTGGGG
>Ga0224722_1000856_pt1 | contig 17386 bp, 18 predicted proteins | sample Balambano_FR1_Me_FD_161646 | JGI IMG/M metagenome (GOLD analysis project Ga0224722, IMG submission 161646) | Freshwater sediment microbial communities from Lake Towuti, South Sulawesi, Indonesia - Balambano_FR1_MetaG | ecosystem: Environmental > Aquatic > Freshwater > Lake > Sediment | place... | reverse complement strand
GGCGCATACGTTGCCTCGCCCCGAAATTCACTTTGCCGCAGCAGCATCCCAAACTCCGCCACCGCCGCCGACCAACGGAAATCATTACTACTTTTTTGGAGCGCAATATGATGGTCAACAACCGGTTTTTCCAGCAACCGGCTCGCGTCGCCATCCGGTTTTTTGTAGCGCAATTTGATGGTACACAATTCTTTGGCATTACCCGCCGATTTCAACTCCCCTTTTTGATATTTCAAATCATCCACTTTTGCCAGAAACTTACTTTCCACCCCCACCGGAATAATTTCGTACAATGCCGTCACCGTGTGCCCCGCGCCGAGTTCGCCCGCATCTTTTTTATCATCGTTGAAATCCTCTTTATTTAACACCCGATTTTCATAGCCAATCAAGCGATAGCCCTGCACTTTCGCCGGATTAAATTCAATTTGTAATTTCACATCTTTGGCAATGGTAAAAATCGTGCCGCCAAACTCCTTCACCAGCACTTTCTGCGCCTCGCTGATGTCGTCAATGTAGGCATGGTTGCCGTTGCCTTTGTCGGCGAGTTGCTGCATTTTGTTGTCTTTATAATTGCCGATTCCGTAGCCCAGCACGGTGAGGAACACGCCACTTTCGCGCTCTTTTTCAATCAATTGCACCATGTCGGCATCGCTGCTAGCTCCCACATTGAAGTCGCCGTCGGTTGCCAGAATCACCCGATTGTTACCGCCTTTCACAAAATTTTGCCGCGCCACTTCATACGCCAGCCGGATGCCCTCGCCGCCCGCCGTGGAGCCGCCCGCTTTGAGCTGGTCGAGTGCGTCTTTGATTTTGCGCTTGTCGCCGCCGCTTGTGGAAGGCAGCACCAGCCCCGCCGCCCCGGCATACACCACCATCGCCACGCGGTCTTGGTCGCGCAGTTGGTCGGTCAAAAGTTTAATCGAAGCCTGCACCAGCGGCAATTTGTTGGATTCGTTCATACTGCCCGACACATCAATCAAAAACACCAGATTACTTGGAGGCAGGTTTTCCGTCGCAATGTGCTTGCCCTGCATCCCCACGTGCAGCAGGCGGTGCTGCGGCTGCCAGGGGCACTCCGAAATTTCGGTAATCACCTCAAACGGATGTTCGCCCTTCGGCTCCGGGTATTCATAGTCAAAATAATTCACCAACTCCTCAATGCGCACCGCATCTTTCGGTGGTTTTTGCCCATTTTTGATGAAGCGGCGCATATTGCTGTACGAAGCTGCGTCCACATCAATCGAAAAAGTGGACAGCGGATTCTGGGTGGTTTCGTAAAAACGGTTTTCGGTAATAGCATCGTAGTCTTCGGTGTTGAACTGGGGTTGAGTTTCATGTCTGTCTCGCATCGGAACGGTAGATTTCATCAAAGCTCCCGCATTTGTCATTTTGGGCTTTTCTACGATGCGGAAGATTTCCGGTTCTGGTTCCGGCTCCACGATGGCGGGTGGTGCTTCTTCGACGGGCGCATTAATTACGCCTTCACTTTGACCTTCTTGCGTTTTACTTCTGGTATTCCTACCTTTCAACTCTTCGACAGGTGGTGCTTCCTCGGTAACCTCTTCATCTTTCTTTGGCTCGGGAATAATATACACTTCATTTAATATCTCAACACCGGGCTTTAATTTAACTGTGATATTTTTACCTACACAAGCTTTTTTAATTTCGACTGTTTCATAACCAACATAGCTAATTTCCAAATGTACACACCGACTTTTAGTTTGAAACTTAAAATTACCATTCTCATCAGTAGTTGTTTTTTCCGAAGTACCTTTTACACTTACATTTACCGCAATAAGTGGGTCGTTGGTATCCTTATCAAGAACTTTACCTTGAATAGTGTACGTTTCAGGTGTCAATTGCCAGGCAAAAAACAATCCGGCACTTGCGAAAAGAAAAAGTAATTTTTTCATAAGGTTTTATTTTTTATCGGATAGATGCAGATTTGAGTAGAAGTGCATATCAGAAAGTCATTAATTTTTAAAAATATTTCAGTAAATAATTTGTGTTAAATTCCACAACCCTTTCGTTGAAATGTTGTTGTATAAAACAATTTGTCGGAATCAGAATTCGCATCATTCTAGAATGTTTAGAATTGCCACATTCTGAAAATTTCTGAATTCTGAAAATTCTGATCCATGCACGAACGCATCCGCCAAAAACTGAAAATCCTCGCCGATGCTGCGAAGTACGATGTGTCTTGCTCCTCGAGCGGGAGCAAGCGCAAAAACCGTCCCGGGGGATTGGGCAACAGCGACGGCATGGGCATCTGCCACACCTACACAGAGGACGGACGCTGCGTGTCGCTGCTCAAAATTTTGCTCACCAACCACTGCATTTTCGATTGTGCCTACTGCGTAAGCCGCCGCAGCAACGACGTGAAACGCGCCGCGTTCACCGTGCAGGAAGTGGTGGAACTCACGATGAATTTCTACCGCCGCAATTACATCGAAGGCTTGTTCCTGAGTTCGGGCATTTTTAAAAACCCTGATTATACGATGGAGCGGATGGTGCGCATTGCTAAAGAATTGCGGACGGTGCATAATTACAACGGCTATATTCACCTCAAAGCCATCCCCGGTGCGAGTGAAGAATTGCTGAAAGAAGCGGGTTTGTACGCCGACCGATTGAGTGTCAACATTGAAATTCCGTCGGAGATGAGCCTGCAAAAAGTGGCACCAGAGAAAAATTATAAGGATGTGTTAGAACCGATGAGTGTCCTGCGAGATAATATCACCGCGAATAAAGAGGAACGCCAGGTGTTCAAACACGCGCCCGTTTTCGCGCCTGCCGGACAAAGCACGCAACTCGTGGTAGGCGCCACGCCGGAAAATGATTTGCAGGTGTTGAACTTAGCCAACGATTTGTACCAGGGAAAAAATTTGAAGCGCGTCTATTACTCCGGCTATATTCCGATTAGTTCTGATGAGCGTTTACCTGCCTTGCAAAAACCGCCGCTCGTGCGCGAGAATCGTTTGTACCAAGCCGATTGGCTGCTGCGTTTTTATGAATTTAAAGTGGAAGAAATTGTGAATGCCCAACATTCGGAGTTGGATTTGGAGGTGGACCCCAAGCTGGCATTTGCTTTGCGCAATCCGCACCTGTTTCCGGTGGATGTGAACACGGCAGATTACTCGATGATTTTGCGCATTCCCGGAGTGGGTTTGAAATCAGCGAAGAAAATTGTAGCGGCGCGAAAATTCGGGCGTTTGGGCTACGCGCAGTTGGAAAAAATCGGCATCACCATGAAACGGGCGAAGTATTTTTTGGTGTGTGCGGATAAAATTTTTATCAACGCCGGGCTTGACCCCACGCTGGTGCGGCAGCGCATTTTACACGAAAAGCAGCCTACTTTGCAATTAGATCTGTTTGGGTGAGCGAGGCTTCCCTTGTTACTCAATAGAACACAGATGCCGCAAATGCAACGGATTTACGCGGATTTTGTCTCTTATCTATGCTAGCCCACACAACGGATGCACTCGCTCTGCGAGTGATACAGATTGGGTACTATTCATTTAACAAATTCGTCGCTATTCGTTGCACCCTCGCCAATCCGCCTCCCATTAAGTAGCAAGAGCAATTAGTTGAACCTCTCTTCTTCCCCGTCGTTCTCTAAACATTTACTACCCAAAAAACTTTCATCATGCAACGCGACGGCGCTACCACCAGCATCTGGCAAGCCAACATTCCTGATTACGAAGGGCAAAACCCGTTTAAATCCGAAAAAATCTATGACGTACTCATCGTGGGCGCAGGCATCACGGGTGTGACGACGGCTTTTTTGTTGCAACACGCCGGTAAACACTGCGTCATCGCGGAGGCGCATACGCCGGGATTTGGCACCACAGGCGGTACGACGGCGCATTTGAACACTTTGATTGACACCACTTACGACCAAATCGAAAGTGATTTTGGCGAAGACAATGCGAAACTCGTGGCACAAGCAACGAAAGCGGCGATTCAGTTAGTTGCCGATAACGTTCGCACTTTAAATATTGATTGCCATTTTGATTATCGGGATGCGTATATTTATTCTCAAGATGCGAAAGAAACCAAAGAATTGGACAAAATCGTAGAAGCCTCACAACGGGCGGGCGTGGAGGTAGAATATTCGAATGAAATTCCGATTCCTGACCGATTTGAAAAAGCGGCGCGGTTTTTAAACAATGCTCAATTTCATCCCACAAAGTACATCACCGGTTTGCTACAAGCCTTTGAAAAGATGGGCGGTGTGCTGCGCACGAACTGTCTGGTGCAGGATTATAAAAAGGAAGATTATTTTACGATTGAAACCACGACGGGTCAAATCAAAGCACGCCAAATCGTCTATGCTACGCATCTGCCGCCGGGTGTAAATCAATACTCTTTCAAATGCGCGCCGTATCGCTCTTACGTCCTGGCGTTTCAACTTGCCGAAGGGCATTATCCAGAAGCATTGGTTTATGATATGAAAGACCCCTACCATTATCACCGCACCCAAGAGGTGGATGGCAGGCAATATTTGATCGTGGGCGGCTACGACCACAAGACCGGACACGAGGAGCACACGCAAAAGCGGTTGTTGCAGTTGGAGGCGTATGTGCGAAATTTATACGAGGTACAATCAATTGATTATCAGTGGTCTTCACAATATTTTGAACCGGCGGATGGGCTGCCTTACATCGGTGAAATGTCAAAAAATGTTTATGTGGCAACAGGTTTTAGCGGAAATGGCATGACCTTTGGCACGGTGTCGGCGATTGTGTTGAACGATTTGTTGACCACTGGAAAAAGCGCGTACGAAAAAGTGTTTGATGCGGGTCGCATTAAACCCATTGCTGGTTTTACGAATTATGTGAAAGAACAAGCGGATGTCATCGGGCAATTTGTGGGGCGTTGGTTTAAATCGGACAAACTCGAAGAATTGGCTGACCTTGTACCGGGCGCCGCCGCCGTGGTGACGTTTGAAGGTGAAAAAATGGCATTGTACAAGGATGACATCGGTAATCTACACGCCGTAAATCCCACCTGCCCGCACGCCAAATGTGCCGTCGCCTGGAACGATGCCGAAAAAAGTTGGGATTGCCCGTGCCATGGCTCGCGCTTTGATGTGGATGGCAAAGTGCTGACGGGTCCAACGCGGCTGCCGTTGGAGAAGATTGAAGTGCAGGCATTATTTGAAGAAGAGGCGGAGAAGTAGCGGGATGAGGGCAGAGGGACTGCCCGTGTTTCTCGCGCTCCCTTTTTGCTCTCAGGACTTTAATGGGAACACAGACGACACAGACAAAATAGATTTTCGCGGATTTTTCCTTTTTTTAATGGAACTGCAATTACAAGTTACATAGAAAAATAAATAAAAATGACCGCTATGAGGGAATCCCTCTACCCTCTACCCTTGTCCCGCTACCTTTACGACGGCACCTACGAAGGCTTGCTCTCCGCCATTTTCGAAAGCTATCGGCTGAAAGTGCAAGCCGCTGGTTTTCAAGCGGAAGACACGTTTTCCGAAGGTTTATTTGAAAGTCCGATACAAGTTGCCACGAATCTCGAACACGCTGAACGAGTAAGACAAGGCGTGATTCGCAAAACCTCCCTGCAAGCTGCGCAAATGCTGTACCGCTGTTTTTTGTCGGAACAAACGGGCATTGAACTGCTGATTTACAATTTTGTAAAAATGGCGATGGCAAGCACCGAAAACATCGAAGACAATTACGGCGATGCTACCATCTTAAAACTCCACCAAATCAACAAACAAATCGGGCGCGAGGTACACCGGATGCACGCTTTTGTGCGATTCCAACGCACGGCGGATAATTTGTACTACGCAGTCATCGAGCCGGATTTTAACGTGTTGCCGTTGCTGGGCGAGCATTTTGAAAAACGCTACCCGGCGCAATCGTGGATTATTTATGACAGCAGGCGGCACTACGGCATTTTTTACAATCAGGAAAAAGTAGAATATGTAACGTTTGATGTGGACAACCATCGCAAATTGCAACAGTTGTCGAAAGACATTTTACAAACCGAAGAGGAAGATTACCAAACCTTGTGGAAGGATTACTACACCAGCGTCAACATCCCGGAGCGGCGCAATCTGAAAGTGCATTTGCAACACGTGCCGAAACGGTATTGGAAATATTTGACCGAGAAATTTTAATATGCTGATTTGCCAATGTGCTGCTTACATTTCAAAAATAACCACCGAAAAATAATTCCGCACATCTTATCTTTAAACTTTTGAACCTTAAACCTTAACGCCTTGATCCGTTTTCTTCATTCAAAATCGAATGTACCGGAATCCGACGCGACACTCCTGGCGGCGTATCGAGCGGGGGAAGGCGTGGAGGCACTGGGAAGATTGTACGAACGATATGTGGAATTAGTGTATGGCGTTTGTTTGAATTATTTGAAAACCGAAGCGGACGCGGAAGATGCAGTGATGGCGATTTTTGAACAACTGATGGAAAAAGCAAAGATGCATGAGGTGCAACATTTCAGAAGCTGGCTGTACGTGCTGGCGAAAAATCATTGTCTGATGCAACTGCGCAAACCGCAGCACGAGTTTTCCGAGCCGGATTTTGTGCAATTCGAGGGCGTTTCGCATCTTGAAGAGGAGCATTCCGAAGAGCAGGAAAAGCAGTTGCGGGAGTGCATCGAACAATTGCCCATGCAACAGCGCAGTAGCATCGAGTTGTTTTATTTTCAGGAAAAATCGTACCAGGAAATTGCCGCCTTGCAAAAAGAAGATTTGGGTAAAATTCGTTCTTTTATTCAGAATGGGCGGCGGAATTTGAAGATTTGTATGGAAGAAAAGGTTGAGAAATTAGGAAATTAAGAAATTGGTTGAATGCCTTGTTTTTGAACATTGAACTTTGAACCATTGAACTTTGAACACCAAAATAGAGGAGACGCACTCTTGCAAAAGTGGCTGGCGGGCAGCATCACCTGGCGGGAGGAACGCGAGTTGGAGCAACTGACGCAGGGTGATGCCTTGCTGGCGGAGGCGTTGACCGGATTGAGGGATTTGCCGGAAGGCGACCACTCGGCTCGGATTGCGCATCTGAAAACCCGTTTGCAAAACCGCACGAAACGCAAAGAACGCAGCTTGATTTTTTATTTGCCCCGGGTGGCGGCAGCGGCAGCGGTGCTAGTGCTATTGGGGGTTGGCATGTGGTGGTTGAATGAAAAGGAAGTCGAAACGCCCATCGTTCAACGTCCGGAAGCAGTTCCTTCCAATCCTTCGGAGCCTCCGCTAGCCGATGTGAAAATGGATACCGGCAAGGTTCTGACAGACCATTCAAACGAGCCGCCAACCAAAAGGAAGGAGATAGCTTCCAATGCCCCGATAGCACCTGCTCCGGTGTTGAAACCCACACCGCTCCCGGCGGAAAATACCAAAGTCGCATCCTCTGCAGATGCCGCGCCTGCCCTGCCCGAAGCGGAAACGCCCGCCATTGCAGCCGAGGAGAGAGCTGTAACCGAGGATGCTCAAAAATCGGAACCCGCACCGGCGCAAACCAGGGCGGCAGCCGCCGCTAAAAAGCAAGCCTCCGAAATATCGAGGATGAGCGCACCCAACGCCCTGCAAGCGCGCATCATGCAGGGGAGCGTGACCGACGGCGAGGGCAAGCCGATTGCCGGTGTGCGCGTGGAGGCAGTCGGAACGAATTTGGTTACCGTCACGGATTTGGAAGGCAATTACGACCTGGCACTTCCATTCGGTGTTGAACAATTGGTTTTTTCTAAAGTGCTGTATAATTCTTTCGTTTCGCAAGTAGCTGATAATGAGCGCATTGATGCTGTTTTAGAAAAACACGGCCTGCCGGAACCCGTAGTTGGTTTTAAAAAAATGAAAGATTACATTATCAATAATTTACGCTATCCGAAGGCAGCGCGGGAAGCGAAAATCGAAGGAAAAGTAGTGGTAGCATTTACCATTATTGGTTCTTCCAGCGGACAAGGCTCGCTCACCGATTTTAAAATTGTAGAATCGCTCGGCTACGGTTTGGACGAAGAAGCCATTCGTTTATTGCGCGAGGGTCCGAAGTGGTTTCCTAGAATGACAATAGATACCACTCAATACACCATTGAATTTCGATTAAAATAAAAGCGTTGAGCCGCTCCATTTTTCAAAATTAACCCTGCGCTGCTTACCTTTGCCCCATGCAAGATTCCAAACACCACCTCGTCCGGGTCATCCACTTCCTCCACGCGCAGGGCTGGGCACCTGCCACTTCTTCCAATTACTCTTTCCGGCAGCCCGGCGAAACCAATTTTTACATCTCCGAAAGCGGCATTGACAAGGGTGAATTTACGGCGGATCATTTTTTGTATGTGAATGCCGACGGTCAACCCGCGTCTCAGTCTTCCCCCCCGGGGGGAACGGAAAGGGGGCGACCTTCTGCCGAAACCGCCCTCCATTGTTCTATTTACAAAATTTTCCCCGACGTGCATTGTGTGTTACACACCCACACCGTTTTTAATACCATTTTGTCGCAACATTTTTTACCCCAAAAAGCTTTAATTTTAGCCAACTACGAAATTTTAAAAGGATTTAGCGGCATCAAAACACACCAGGTGTTCGTAGAAATGCCTATTTTTGACAATACGCAGGACATTCCCGCGCTGGCAAAGGAAGTAGAAATGTATGCGCAAAACCACGAACTCCGCGCCTTCCTCCTCGCCGGTCACGGTATGTACACCTGGGGCAGTACCATCGCCGAAGCCAAACGACACGTGGAAGTGCTGGAATTTTTGCTCGAATGCGAATACCGAAAGCTCTTGTTGACTAAGTGACCAAATGACTTAGAAACCGCGTGACTACGCGACCAAATGACGGAGTGACCAAGTAGTGCACACATTAACACATAAATACATTAACACACAAACACAACAGAGATGGCTTTTTTAACCATTCCTGATAAAAACACGGTGCTGCGCGATGCCGCCGAAATCAAGGCATTTCTCAGCGAACGCGGCGTGCTGTACGAGCAGTGGGAAGCGGCAGTGGCATTTGACGAAGATGCCGACCAGGACACGATTCTGAACGCCTACGCCCATAAACTTCAGCCGTACATGGAAGCCAACGGCTACCAAACCGCCGACGTGATCAACGTGAAGCCCACCACGCCCAACCTGGAAATGCTGCGCAATAAATTCCTCACCGAACACATCCACACCGAAGACGAGGTGCGCTTTTTTGTGGAGGGCGAGGGGATGTTTTGGTTCAACCGGGGCGAGGGCGACGACGTGTTTTGTGTGACCTGCCACGCGGGCGATCTGCTTTCCGTGCCTGCCAACACCAAGCATTGGTTTGACCTGGGTCCGAAAAACACCGTCAAAGCCATCCGTATTTTCATTGATCAGTCGGGCTGGGTACCGCATTATACCGAAAGCGGCGTGGATGCGAAATACAATGGCAAAGTTCCGCTGCAAGCAACTGCATAATTTTTAGTTGGCGTAATGGAGAATCGGAGTGATGTGCTACCGTCACTCCAATATTCCATTACTCCAATACTCCAACACTCCACTTTCCATGATTCGTTACATCCTCACCGACATCGAAGGCACCACAACGGATATTGCCTTTGTACACAAAATTTTATTTCCGTATGCTTACCAAAAACTGCCGGACTTTGTGCGCAGCCGTGCCACCGAACTCGCCGTTGCGGAATGTATCTTGAAAACCCAGGAAACCCTGTTGGAAGAAAAAGATGAGGATGCAAACCTGGAGCGCGTGATTGAAATATTATTGACTTGGATTAAGGAAGACCGTAAACATCTGGCACTGAAACGCTTGCAAGGCATGATCTGGCGCGAGGGTTACGAAACGGGTGCGTTCAGAGGGCACGTCTATCCGGATGTGGTGCCGCAACTCGAACACTGGCGGATGCAGGGTATTCGCATCGGTATTTACTCCTCCGGCTCAGTGGAAGCGCAAAAATTATTATTCAGTTGTAGTGAATACGGTGATCTGACTTATTTAATCAATCATTATTTTGATACGAATGTGGGTCACAAACGCGAAATATATTCTTACCAAAATATTATAAACATTTTAAAAACAGCGTCCGATCAGATTTTATTTTTATCGGATGTAGAAGCAGAACTCGATGCAGCAAAAGCGGCGGGAATGCGCACCGTGCAACTCGTGCGGGAAGGCACGGAGGCAGGTGTAAATCATGTCACGGCGAGTGATTTTTCGGGTGTAAAATTTTAGAAAATTGCTTGAGATATGAATACGGCACAAATAGACGAAAAAATCATTCAAATTGCAGATGTGTTAGACCAAATTGAGCGGTTAAATCAAATGGTTGATTTTCATTTAAATCAATCCGGCGAAGAGAGTATGCGCCTACAGTACGAATATATGCGTCGGCAATTTGTCACAAAATTGAACGATTTGATACAATCTTTTCAATGGATGGTACAACCCCTGGAAGAAGGCGCCTGATGGCTTACGCATTTGCCGGTTTCTTTTTATTTACAATCGAAAAACCATTTTATGAAATATTTGCTACTTTTTACATTTTTTATTTTAATTGCTTGCAATAACAATCCTACTCCGAAAGAAGTGGAGCAATCCCCCATCGTACGCCTTGATCCGGCATTGGATGCGATTATTGACACCAATGCAAAGATTGAAGTCATCGCCAAAGGCTACGATTGGAGCGAAGGACCCGTGTGGGTTTCCGGGCAAAATATGCTACTTTTTTCGGATGTGCCGAAGAACACCATTTTCAAATGGACGGAGGCAGGCGGTGCGGAGGTGTATCTCACACCCTCCGGCTACACGGGTGCGGGCGCGTACAGCCGCGAACCCGGTTCCAACGGCTTGCTGCTGAACGACGAAGAGAACCTCGTGCTTTGCCAACATGGCGACCGGCGCGTGGCACTACTTCAAACGCCCATCGGCGAGCCGAAGGCGGAATTTGTCACTATTGCCGACCGATACAACGGCAAAAGATTCAACAGTCCCAACGACGCCTGTTTTGACCGAAACGGCAACCTCTACTTCACCGATCCGCCCTACGGTTTGCCCAAGCAAATGGAAGATTCTACCAAAGAATTGTCGTATCAAGGTGTGTACAAAGTGTCGCCCGAAGGGAAAGTTACGCTGCTGGTAGATTCTATCACCCGCCCGAATGGCATTGCCCTTTCACCAGATGAAAAATATTTATACGTTGCCAATTCCGACCCGGAAAAAGCTATCTGGTATCGCTACGAACTGGGCGACAACGCGGTGACATCCGGCGGCATTTTCTATGACGCCACCCCGATGGTGGGCGACGGCAAAGGCGTGCCCGACGGCATGAAGGTGGACCGCAACGGCAATATCTTCGGCACCGGACCGGGCGGGGTGTTGATTTTGAATGCGGCTGGTAAATTATTGGGTAGAATTCGTTTGGACGAAGCCACTTCTAATTGCGCCCTGGCGGATGACGACCAGACCTTGTACATCACCAATGATATGCAAATTGTAAAGGTGCGGCTGCGGAAATGAGTTTGGAAACCTTTTCGTTGATTTTTTTGTACAATAATTTTGAAGATTGAAGCGCAGCATTTAATTAAATAAAATTGACGAAGATGAACACAGGATTGGCAGTAGAAGCTCCTAAAATAGATGTGAAAGCCGCCGTTAATCTAGCCGCCGAGTATTTTACCTCGCTTTTTCCAAATGCAGACAATATTTTACTGGAAGAAGTAGAATTAAGCGACGATAGAAAACACTGGTTTATTACACTCAGTTATATTGCTCCGTTTGAAGAATCCCTATTTACAATTGTTCCTGTAAATAAACCCAGAAAATATAAACAGTTTAAAATAGAAACGGAAACAGGTCAAGTCATTTTTATGAAAATACGAGAAGTGAAATGACTTATTCAGAGCAATTGATTATTGATTATAAAAACAAAAGTATTGTTGTGGATACCAATCTCTGGTTGCTACTACTTGTTGGAGCTTATGATCGAAAAGCAATTGCAAATTTTAAAAGAACACAAACCTATACGGCAGAAGATTTTGATTTTCTAAATCAATTTTTGAGTCACTTTTCTATTATTACAACGCCGAATATTCTTACAGAATTATGTAATCTGACGGATAGTATCAACTCGCAATCAGATGGATTAATTTATGAAACGCTACGCCAATTGTATCCGCTTTGGCAGGAAATTTATATTCCAAGTGCGGATGCGATGGATGATTGCTATACAAAATTCGGGCTTTCTGACAGCGTAATCTATCAAATAGCTAAAGAAGACTGTCTGGTGCTTACCGTTGACTTACCGCTTTATGGGTATTTAATCAATAAAGGTATCCATGCTATTAATTTCAATCATATTCGAACAGGTTATCTCTTCTAAATTGGAATAGGGCAAATAGATTAGCCAGAAATTCTCCCTACCTTCGCCGTTCTATCTAAAATTTACGCCAATGTTTATAGAATCTCCAGCCGACCTGGAAAAGATGCGCCGGGTGAGCGAGGCGGTCGGCGAAACCCTGCGCCAAATGCGCGAATATGTGCAGGTGGGCATGACGACCAAAGAGGTGGATGAGTTTGGCTACACCATCTTACAAAGCTACGGGGCTAAACCTGCTCCCAACTTTGTGTATAACTTCCCGGCGTGGACGTGTATCAGCATCAATCAGGAGGCGGCGCACGGCGTGCCTTCCGCCGAGGTGCGCTTCTGCGAGGGCGATCTGGTAAATATTGACGTGTCGGCGGAGTTGGATGGCTATTTTGCGGATAACGGCGGCTCGTTCGTGCTGGGGCAGGATCATCAAAAACTCCAGCCGCTGGTGGATGCCTCCCGGCGTATTTTACAACGTGCTATCAGTCAGATTAGAGGCGGGGTGCGCATTGCCGACCTGGGGCGATTTATTCAAAACGAGGCAAAAAAGTCGGGTTATCGGGTTATCAAAAATCTGGTGGGGCATGGCATTGGCAAAAGCCTACACGAAGAACCCACCGAAATTCCCTGCTTTTTTGACCCGCAAAACAAAACCCGTTTTCGTAAAAATTCGGTCGTGGCGGTCGAAACGTTCATTTCTACCCGCGCCTCCAAAGTACACGAACAACCTAACGGCTGGACGTTCGGCACCAACGACGGCAGTTTTGTGGCGCAGCACGAACACACCATTGTAGTAACCGACGGCAAGCCCCTGATTCTGACGGCGGCAAACCGGATATGGGAGTGAAAAAATGGTGTTATGGTGTTATGGTGTAAATCGTATTTTTATAAAATATTTACTTTTTTATTGATAGGGTTTCCTTTTTTTACAAATGCCCAAAGCGGTGAGAAAAACTTCATTGACCAGCCGTACATTGAAGTGACCGGAAAGGCAGAAATGGAGATTGTGCCAATTAAAGTAAAAGTTCTATTAGAATCCTCTTTTTTTCCGTTTCGACGCATACCGCACCTCCTCATCCAGTAAAAATGCCTCTTGCAGCACCTCATGGAGGGTCGCTTCGGGAATGTCGCTCACTTTGGTAAAAATCACGCCCATGACTTGCGCTCTGCCGCGAGATTCGAGCAAACCTTGTTCATTGGAGAGTTCGTTGCCGCGCAGGAAAACGAGTTCTACCGCATCATTTTTCACCGGATTCAAATAGCAAATCCAGCTTTTGCGAAAGTAGAATGGGATTTTAAACCGAATTTTGCTCGTCACCTCCGGGTACGACCCGAGCAGTTCATGCAGGTGCAGTAGAATTGCCTGCTGCCTATCCGGTTGTTGGTAGATGTAGTCGAGGCAAGCGTTCATATTTTGACGATTTTTAAATGTATTACAATGCCGATGCACTAACTATTTGTTCATCGGAAACGAAAAAATCGGTACATTTGTTAATAAGACAAAACAATTACAAATTACATGGAAAAAGAAATAACCTGGGCGGAATTGAAGCAATTGGTGGCTGATTTGCTGGTATCTCAACAAGAGACCGATAAACAACTCAAGCAAACCGACCGGCAGCTCAAAGAACTAGGCAAGCAAATCGGCGGCATCGGCGAGAAATTCGGCTCGTTCACCGAAGGGCTGGCCTACCCCTCCATGCGCAAGCATTTGTACCAAAAATACGGCATTGACAATACTGTTGCCAATTACCTGCGCCGCCTGCCCAACGGCGAACACCTGGAACTGGATGCTTTTGGCTTTACCAACGGCGAGCGCAATCCGGCGGTGGTGGTGGAAGTGAAATCGCATTTGCAAAGCAAACATGTTTACGAAATGGTGGAGGAATTGAAAGTCTTCCGGCAAAATTTTCCCGATTTTAAAACCAAACAACTGTACGGCATCCTGGCAACGGTGCGGGTGGTGTCGAAAGAATTGCGCAAAGAAATTTTTGAAAATGGCTTGCACCTGGCGATTATCCACGATGATGTGTTTGATTTGGATGAAAATCCAAATGCAGTGGATTTTAATGCAGCTTAAAACTTTATTATAATTTTTTAACACCTAATGACTCTTATGAAACTGACCACTTTATGCTATCTGATGACAATTTCCGTTTTTTTACAAGCACAATCCATTCATCCCAACATTTTAAAAAAGCCTTGGAAGGCGCAATGGATTGCTGTGCCCGACGAACCGGCGCGGGAGTACGGTGTGTATTTGTTTCGCAAAAACGTGGAACTGACCGCCAAACCCGATTCGTTTATTGTACACGTTTCCGGCGATAATCGCTATCAGTTGTGGGTGAACGGCAAAATGGCTTCGCATGGTCCGGCGCGCGGCGACGCTTTTCACTGGTATTTTGAAACGGTGGATATTGCACCTTTTTTGCAAAGCGGCAACAATCAAATCGCGGCAAGGGTATGGAATGAAGGCGCGCAAACACCCCTGGCACAAATTTCACTTCGCACGGGTTTTATTTTGCAGGGCAATACCCCGGCAGAAGAAATGGTAAATACCGACACTACCTGGAAGTGCATTCGCGACAGCAGTTATTCACCTTTGACACCTAACTTGATTTACACGTATTATGTTGCCGGAGCGGGTGAGTTGGTGGATCGCAGAAAAGCAATTAAAAATTGGAACACGGTAAATTTTGAGGATTCCAACTGGAAAAATGCCGTTGAACTCGAAGTTGGTTTACCAAAAGGCGTTTTTGAATGGGAAAACGGCTGGATGCTCGTGCCGCGCCCTATTCCGCCGATGGAACTGACAGTGCAACGCTTCCGCGAAGTGCGGCAGACGGAAGGCATTCAAATTGTAAAAGCCTTTCCCGAGCAAAAAACGGCGTTCACCATTCCGGCAAATACCCGCGCCACCCTTTTGTTAGACCAGTCTTTTCTGACCAATGCCTACCCCACCCTCCTTTTTAGCAAAGGCAAAGATGCCACGCTTTCTTTGAAATACGCCGAAGCCTTGTATGTGGACGAAGGCGGCACCACCAACTGGAAAGCCCAGCACCAAAAAGGCAATCGCAACGAAGTAGCGGGCAAACGCTTTGTGGGCAGAGAAGACCGTATCATTTCTAATGGTTCTGATAATCAAGAGTTTAACGCACTTACCTGGCGCACGTTTCGGTATGTGCAATTGCAAATTGACACCAAAGACGAGCCGCTCGTGCTGGAGGATTTGTACAGTACCTTCACGGGTTTTCCGTTTGAAATGAAAGCCAGATTTGACACCGGCAATCCCTTTCACAATCAAGTCATAGACCTCGGCTGGCGCACAGCGCGCCTGTGTGCGAACGAGACGTACATGGACTGCCCGTATTACGAGCAATTGCAATACATCGGCGATACGCGCATTCAGTGTGTGGTGTCGTTGTACAATGCCGGCGACGACCGCCTCATGCGCCACGCCATTGACCAGATTGATTTTTCGCGCCTGGCGGAAGGCATCACGATGAGTCGCTATCCATCGTCGTTGCAGCAGATTATTCCGCCGTTTTCGCTGTGGTGGATCGGGATGTTGCACGACTATTGGAAGTACCGACCTGATGCCGGTTTTGTCCAATCTAAACTGCCCGGTATGCGGCAGGTATTACACTTTTTTAATCAATATCAACAAGCCGATGGCTCCATCAAAGACGCGCCCTACTGGAATTTTACCGACTGGTGCGAAGACACGGGTTGGTACAGAGGCATAGCCCCGGTGGGCAAAAACGGCAATTCGGCGGCATTGGATTTTCAATTGTTGCTGGCGTACCAAACAGCAGCGGAGTTGGAAAAAAACCTGGGTTCACCGGAACAAGCCGGGCTGTTTCAACAGCGCGCCGCGCAATTGCAGCAAACTATTCGACAGAAATACTGGGATGCGTCCAAAAAACTGTTTGCCGACAAGCCTGAAAAAGACCTGTTTTCCCAACACATCAACGCTTTAGCCATTCTGACCAAAACCGCCGCGCCAACGGAAATTAAACCTTTGGCAACTAAAATCCTCACCGATACCTCGCTGGCGCAAGCCACGATTTATTTCAAATATTACATTCACCAGGCGTTGATTCAAGCCGGATTGGGCAATGATTATTTGAATTGGTTAGACATTTACAAGGAAAACCTCGCGCAGGGCATGACCACGCTCGCCGAAATTTCGGATGTTAACAACACCCGCTCCGATTGCCACGCCTGGGGTGCGCATCCGAATATCGAATTTTTGAGAACCGTTTTAGGCGTGGACAGTGGCGCACCGGGTTTTAAAACCGTGAAAATAACGCCGCATTTGGGTACGTTGACCACTGCTTCGGGTAGCATCCCGCATCCGAATGGGATGATTGAAGTGCGTTATAAAAAAGACAAAACGTGGACAGCTGAAATGACGCTACCAAAAAATACGACGGGTGTGCTGGTGTGGAAAGGCAAGGAGATGCCGTTGAAAGCGGGCGAAAAAATAGTGTTGAAAGGATTGCTCTGATTACAAAACTACAGACAGACAGGTGCAGCGTATTGAAAATATTTTCGGTGCGCTGCACCTGTCCACCCCGTTAGCTTACGCCTCTACTATTACACATATCTACGCGACGCTGCCGCTTTTAATTTGTTGTATATCTCTTCTAATTTCCCAATTTTCCCTATGTTTGCCACGAACGCTCATCCTTCTCATATGAAATATCTACTCACTTTTTTGATTTTAACTAACTACCTGTTGGTAGCAACGGCGCAAAAAGCCACCCCGAAAACGGCACAGAAAGCGGAAACCGAGCTGCTACAATCCATTGATACAAAATACGACCAGTACGCCTCCATTGCCCGCAAAATCTGGGAGTTTGCCGAGGTGGGTTTTCAGGAGACGCAGAGTTCGGCATTGTTGCAAAGCACCTTGAAAGATGCGGGTTTTACCATCGAAAGCGGCGTGGCGGAGATGCCCACGGCGTTTGTGGCGAGCTACGGGCAGGGCAAGCCGGTGATTGCCATTTTGGGGGAGTTTGATGCGCTGCCGGGGGTTTCGCAGGATGCGG
>Ga0224722_1000855_pt1 | contig 17389 bp, 18 predicted proteins | sample Balambano_FR1_Me_FD_161646 | JGI IMG/M metagenome (GOLD analysis project Ga0224722, IMG submission 161646) | Freshwater sediment microbial communities from Lake Towuti, South Sulawesi, Indonesia - Balambano_FR1_MetaG | ecosystem: Environmental > Aquatic > Freshwater > Lake > Sediment | place... | reverse complement strand
CCCCTGCGATCCTGCTGGCATCCGGCGCCGCACGCGCTCAGCAGTGCCGCGCCGGATGCCAGCAGGATCGCAGGGGAGGGGTTACGCATCGAGTTTCTCCGCAAGGACATCGGCAGGTTCATCAGCGCCATCCTTGTCGCGCAGCAGCAGGCTGCGGGCAAGGATAATGACGACCCCGATGGTGATCGCCGCATCCGCGACGTTGAAGATCATGAACGGACGAATCAGCGTTTCGCCGATCCAGATGTGGAAATCGGCATAGTCGATGACATAGCCCAGATCATAGCGATCCCAGATATTGCCGATCGCACCGCCGAGAATCAGCCCCAGTCCGGCAATGTCGCCGAGCCGCTTCTCGCGCATCATCCACACCAGCACCACCACCGCGATCAGCGCGGTGAGCGCGACCAGCAGCCAGCGCATCTCCATGTTGGTCGCCTGCAGCATCCCCAGCGAAATGCCGCGGTTTTCGGTGTATGTGAGGTCGAAGAACGGCAGAAGATCGATGTGCTTTGCCTGTCGCAGCGCCAGCGGGCCGGTGACATACCACTTGAGCGACTGATCGAGGATTGTCACCAGTGCGGCGAGCGCTAGCCCGATCAGACGGTTGCGGGTAACCTGCGTGCTCATGCGGCGACCTCCATGGCGCCGACGACATCCGCGCAGCGCCCGCACAATGCGCCGTCATCGGCGACGTCGGGCAGCAGCCGCCAGCAGCGGCCGCATTTGTGGTGGGCGGTTGTGGTCACGATCACCGCATCGCCCTGCCCGCGGGTGACTGTCGCACTGATGAACAGTTCGGCGAGCGCCGCGTCGCTCACGCCATCGGGCACGGCGGCGGCGGGCACCACGATCTCGGCCTCAAGGCTCGATCGGATCGACTTGTCGCGCCGCAGCGGCTCGATCGCTTCGTTGACGGCATCGCGCAGGGCGCGCAGCTGCGCCCACCGCGCGCTGTCGACAGTGACGCGCGGCACGCTCGGCCATTCGAGCAGGTGGACGCTGCCGCGCTGGCCGGCCTCGTCCGCCTCGCCGTCTTCGGGATAGCGGCTGAGCCAGACCTCCTCTGCCGTGAACACCAGCACCGGGGCGGCGTAGCGGACGAGGGCGTGGAACAGGAGGTCGAGCACGGTGCGATAGGCATTGCGCGTGACCGAGTCCGGCCCGTCGCAATATAGGCTGTCCTTGCGGATGTCGAAGAAGAACGCGCTCAAATCCTCGTTGCAGAAATCGACCAGCAGGCGAGTGTAGGCGTTGAAGTCATAGGCCAGTGCCGCCGCGCGCAACTTGCCGTCGAGTTCGCTGAGCAGCGCGAGGATATAGACTTCAAGGTCGGGCAGAGCGCCCGCATCGCCCATGTCGCCGACATATCCGTCGAGCGCGCCGAGCAGATAGCGGAAGGTGTTCCTGAGCTTGCGATACTGGTCGCCGACGCCTTTCAGGATTTCATCGCCAATACGATGATCCTCGGTAAAGTCGACGCTCAGCGCCCACAGCCGGATGATGTCCGCGCCGTAGGTCTCCATGACCTTGAGCGGATCGACAGTGTTGCCGAGGCTCTTCGACATCTTCTTGCCCTTGGCGTCCATGGTGAAGCCGTGGGTGAGGACCTGATCGTAAGGCGCACGGCCCCGCGTGGCGGCCGATTGCAGCAGCGAGGACTGAAACCAGCCGCGGTGCTGGTCGGAGCCTTCGAGGTAGAGGTTGGCGGGCCATTTGAGGTCGGGCCAGCGCCCACTCTCGAGCACGAAGGCGTGGGTGCAGCCGCTGTCGAACCACACGTCGAGAATGTCGGTGACCATCTCGAACTCGGCAGGGTCGTGGTCCGGACCGAGGAAGGCCGCCTTGTTGGTGCTGTTCCACGCGTCCATGCCCTCCGCGTTCACGGCGGCGACGATGCGGGCGTTGACTTCGGGGTCAGCCAAGTAGGAGCCATCGGGCCGCACGAACAGCGTGATCGGCACGCCCCAGGCGCGCTGGCGGCTAAGCACCCAGTCGGGGCGGCCTTCGACCATTGCGCCGATGCGGTTGCGGCCCTTTTCGGGGATGAACTGCACGCGCCCGATTTCGGCGAGAGCGCGGGTGCGGAGCGTATCAAGCCCCTCCCCTTCAGGGGAGGGGTTGGGGTGGGGGCTATCAGTCTGGCTCGATGCTTGCAGCACTTCCCCACCCCCGGCCCCTCCCCTAAAGGGGAGGGGAGAATCCATCGGCACGAACCATTGGGGCGTGCAGCGGAAGATCACCTTGGCCTTGGAGCGCCACGAATGCGGGTAGGAATGCGCGTAGTCCGCACTCGCCGCGAGCAGCGCGCCCGCTTCGCGCAGATCGGAGCAGATCGGGCCATCGGGCGCGTTGAACTTGGGGTTGATGACGCTCATGCGCCGCTCGTCGGAGCCGCCGAGCCACCCCCAGTCGTCGCGGTAGCGTCCGTCGTCCATCACCGCGAAGACGGGGTTGATGCCGTTCGCCTTGCACAGCTCGAAGTCGTCCTCGCCGTGGTCGGGCGCCATGTGGACGAGGCCGGTGCCGCTGTCGGTGGTGACGAAGTCGCCGGGGAGCAGTGGACGCGGCGCGGCGTAGAACCCGCCGAGGTGGTGCATCGGGTGGCGGGCGAGCGTGCCGGCGAGTTCAGAGCCTTTATAAACTTGCAAAGGCTCGGAAACGCTTCCGCCAGCTACCGGATAGAACCATTGAGTCAGCTGATCGGCGAACTCGGAAGGCAGTGAGCGTTCAGCACGATGGCCGAATGATTGCGCCAAATCCTTTGCAACCAGCACCTTGATCGACTCGGGCCTATCTAGGACCCGTTCGGGCAAACCCGTTTCTTTGCCAAATGCTTCGTCAACAAAGAGCTCGTACAGAGCATACTCAACCTCCGGCCCATAGGCCAAAGCCTGGTTCACCGGGATCGTCCACGGCGTTGTCGTCCAGATCACCGCGTGGGCGCCGACCAGTTCGGGGATCGGGCTCTCGATGATCTCGAAGGCCACGTCGATCTGGGTCGAGGTGATGTCCTCGTATTCGACCTCCGCCTCGGCCAGCGCGGTCTGTTCGACCGGGGACCACATCACCGGCTTCGAGCCGCGATAGAGGTTCCCCGCCTCGGCCAGCTTGAGCAGCTCGGCGACGATCACCGCCTCGCTCTCCTTCTGCATGGTGAGGTAGGGGTGGTCCCAATCGGCCATGATGCCGAGGCGCTTCAGCTGCGAGCGCTGCACGTCGACCCAGGCTTGCGCATAGGCGCGGCATTCGTCGCGGAAGGCCTTGACCGCCGCCTCATCGCGGCCCGCGCCGGTGAGGACGGGCTTGGCCTTCTTGTCCTTGCGATACTGCTCCTCGACCTTCCATTCGATGGGCAGGCCGTGGCAGTCCCAGCCGGGCACGTAAGGCGCATCGCGGCCCAAGAGGTTCTGGGTGCGGCAGACCATGTCCTTGAGGATGTGGTTCAATGCGTGGCCGATATGCATGTCGCCATTGGCGTAGGGCGGGCCATCGTGGAAGATGAATTTTTCGCGGCCCTTCCGGCTCTTGCGCAGGGCGTCATAGAGGCCGATCTGCTCCCAGCGCGCGGCGATGACCGGTTCCTTCTGCGGGAGGCCGGCCTTCATCGGAAAGTCGGTCTTGGGCAGGAACACGGTGTTGCGATAGTCGCGCGGTGTCGTCTCGTCAGTCATCGGTGGTGGCGCTTAGAAGCCGCCGCGCCTCGGCGCAATCCTTGTCCATCTGTGCGACAAGCGCCTCCAGAGAATCGAACTTCGCCTCCCCCCGCAGGTAGTGGTGGAAGGCGACCTCGATCTCCTGCCCGTAGAGATCGCCCGCAAAGTCGAAGAAATAGGGTTCGAGCAGCTCCTTGGGCGGCTCGAACTGCGGGCGGATGCCGATATTGGCCGCGCCCTTGAGCACCTCGCCCGTGGCAAGGATGCGGCCCGTGACGGCATAGATGCCGTATCTGGGGCGCAGATAATTCTCCACGCCGAGGTTGGCGGTGGGATAGCCGATGGTGCGCCCGCGCTTGTCGCCGTGCTCGACGATGCCCCTGATGGCGAAGGGCCGGGTGAGCAGGCGCGCGGCCTCCTGCGGGTCGCCGTTCCTGAGCGCGGTGCGGATACGGCTGGAGGAGACCACCTCGCCGCCCTCGCTGACCGCTTCCACCACCCGCGACATGAGGCCAAGCTCGCCGCCCAGCGTGCGCAGCAACCCGACATTGCCCTTCGCCCCCGTGCCGAAGGTGAAATCGCCGCCCGTCACCACGCCGTGCGCGCCGAAGCGCTCGATCAGGATCGCCCGGATGAAATCCTCCGCGCTCGTGCCCGCCAGTTCAGCGTCGAAGTGAAACACCAGCATCGCGGTCGCGCCCGCCGCCAGATAGAGTTCCTGGCGCTGTTCGAGCGTGGTCAGCCGGAACGGCGGCACATCGGGGCGGAAGAAGCGCACCGGGTGCGGATCGAAGGTGGCGATGATCGAGGGACGACCCTCGGCATGCGCCCAGCCGATCGCCTCGCCCGCGACCGCCTGATGGCCGCGATGGAAGCCGTCGAAATTGCCGAGCGCGATGATCGCACCGCGCAGGGCCTCGGGCATGGGGTCGCGGTGATCGAGCCAGCGCATCAGGCGGCGCTTTCGCGGCGCAAGGTCAGGAACGCAAACGCCGGGTGCGCGCCTTCGCCTGCGTGATCCTCGCGCGCGTGCAGCACCCAGCCGTGCCCCGGTTCGGGCATGAAGGTGTCGCCGGGGTAATCGGCGTGGATCTGGGTCAGCTCGATCCGCTGCGCGCAAGGCATGAACAGCGCGAAGATCGCCGCCCCGCCGATCACCCAGACCACGCCGTCACCCGCCAGCGCCAGCGCCTCGTCAGCCGACCGGGCGATCGCCGCGCCTTCGGCGCGCCAGGCGGGATCGCGGGTCAGCACGATATGGCGGCGCCCGGGGAGCAGGCCGGGCAGGCTCTCGAAGGTCTTGCGGCCCATGATCATCGGGCTGCCGGTGGTGAGTTCTTTGAACCGTTTGAGGTCGGCGGGCAGGTGCCAGGGCAGGCCGCCATCGCTGCCGATCACGCCATTGGCGGCGCGCGCGTAGATCAGGGCGATCTCGCTCGTCACCTGATCACATGCGCCACGCGCGTGACGTGGCCCATCTTGCGCCCTGCGCGGGCTTCGCGCTTGCCGTAGAGGTGGAGGTGCGGCTCGCCCGGTTCGGCGAGGATCGCGTGCGCGGCGAGCGCCTCATCGCCGACGATATTGCGCATCTCGATCGCCTCAAACCGCGTCGCAGTGCCGCCCAAAGGCAGACCGCAGATGGCGCGGATGTGGTTCTCGAACTGGCTGGTGGCCGCGCCCTCGATCGTCCAGTGGCCCGAATTGTGGACCCGCGGGGCCATTTCGTTGAACACCGGACCCTGCGCGGTGGCAAAGAACTCGAGCGTCAGCACGCCCACATAGCCGAGCGCGTCGGCGACCCGGGCGGCAAGCGCGCGCGCGGGTGCGGCCTGCGCCTCGACCACTGCGCCCGCGGGCAGGATCGAACGGGTCAGCATCCCGCCTTCGTGCAGGTTGGCGGTCGAATCCCAGAACCCCACCGCCCCGTCGCGGCCGCGCACCAGGATCACCGAAAACTCGGTTTCGTAAGTGACGAAGCCTTCGTAAACGCACGGCACCTGGGGGAGCCGCACTCCGGCTGCCTCCAGCGCCGATCCGATCCGCCACTGGCCCTTGCCGTCATAGCCGTCGCGCGCGGTCTTGAGGATGCCGGGAGTGCCGATGCGGATGAGCGCCTCGGCGAATTCGGCGGCGCTCTCGACCCGCGCGTGGGGCGCGCAAGTCCCGCCAAGATCGGTGACGAAGCGCTTTTCCTGCAGCCGGTCCTGCGCCACCTCGAGCGCGCGCGCAGGGCAGGCGAGCAGCGCCGCCGGAATTGCCGCGACCGCCGACAGCGGGACGTTCTCGAACTCCCACGTCACCACGCTGCACCGCGCCGCGAACGCCTCGAGCGCGCCCGCATCGTCCCACGCGGCGGTGACGAAGTCCGCGCACGCGGGTGCGGCGACATTGTCGCCTTCGGGCGCGAAACCGATCACCCGATAGCCGAGTTGCAGGGCCGAGACAGCCAGCATACGGCCGAGCTGCCCGCCGCCCAGAATGCCGATGGTGGAGCCCAGTGCGAGCATCAGTCCTCCGGCACCTCGCCCACGGCCGCGCTGGCGGCCGCGCGCCAGTCCTGCAGGCGCTCTGCCAGATCTTTGTCCCCCAGCGCGAGGATCGCGGCGGCGAGCAGCCCGGCGTTCTTCGCGCCCGCCTCGCCGATCGCCAGCGTCCCCACCGGAATCCCGCCGGGCATCTGCACGATCGAGAGCAGGCTATCGAGCCCGGATAACGCTTTCGAGCTGACCGGCACGCCCAGCACCGGCAGATGGGTCATGCTGGCGATCATGCCGGGCAGGTGGGCCGCGCCGCCGGCACCGGCGATGATCACATCGAACCCCTCGCCCTCGGCCCCCTTGGCGAAGGCGGCCATCCGGTCGGGGGTGCGGTGGGCCGAGACGATCCGCGTTTCGAAAGCCACCTCAAGCTCGCCCAGCACCTCGGCGGCGGCCTTCATGGTCGGCCAGTCGGACTGGCTGCCCATCACGATCGCGACCCTGCCCCCGGACTGTTCCATCATGCGTCCTTCAGATAGTAACGCGAGCCCGGCACCATCGCCGCATCGAAATCATAGATGATCGGCTGGCCTGTGGGAATCTCGAGGCTGACGATGTCCGCGTCCGAAATGCCCGAGAGGTGCTTGACCAGCGCGCGCAGCGAATTGCCGTGGGCGGCGATGATCACGGTCTCGCCGACCGCCAGCACCGGCAGGATCGCGCTTTGCCAATAGGGCAGCACCCGTTCGATGGTAAGCTTGAGGCTTTCGGTGGTGGGAATGGCGATCCCGGCATAGCGCGGATCGGCGGCGAGATCGAACGCGCTCCCCGCCTCCAGCACCGGCGGCGGAATGTCGAAGCTGCGGCGCCAGATCCTGACCTGTTCGTCGCCGTGCTTCGCCGCGGTCTCGACCTTGTCGAGCCCGGTGAGGCCGCCATAGTGCCGCTCGTTGAGGCGCCAGTCCTTGACCTCGGGGATCCACAGCCGCCCGGCTTCCTCAAGCGCCAGATGCAGCGTCCTGATCGCGCGGGTCTGGAGCGAGGTGAAGGCGCAGGTCGGCAGCACGCCCCTGTCCTTCAGCAGTGCCCCCGCCGCGCGCGCCTCGGCGACGCCTTGGTCGGTGAGGTCGACATCCCACCACCCGGTGAAGCGGTTTTCGAGGTTCCACTGGCTCTGGCCGTGGCGCACGAGGATGAGCTTGGGCATGATGGCTCCGGCAATTCGTCGGGAGCGGGTTCCGTTAGCTTTCGCTGCCCGGATTGGGAAGGGTTTCCGTTGCACCGTCCGAATCGCCCATCGCGCGGGCCTGCGCTTTGCGCCGCCTGAGGTTCTCGCGCAGCTTGGCCGCGAGCCGCTGTTCGCGCGGCTTGGCCGGGGACATATTCTTGCGGGAGCCTTCATTCATGCGAAACGCTTTGCAGATAGGTCGCGGCGACAGCAACCCTTGCTTGACATTGCAAGGGAGCGCGCCAATAGCGCGCAGCCATTCCGGCGCTGCTGTAGCTCAGTGGTAGAGCGCACCCTTGGTAAGGGTGAGGTCGGGAGTTCAATCCTCCCCAGCAGCACCATTTCTCGTCGGACGTCCAGAATTGGTGCGCGCTGATATCGTCGGCCTCAGGTTGCCGCCGACGCCGATTGCGCGTTTCAGCGTGAACAGGACATCCGCAGCTTCAATTCCTACCAAACTGACTCCGATCACTGACCGAGGTGAATTCGCCGCGCCCACGCAGCGGCTAAGGCTGTCCGCTTGGATCAGCACTGCCAATCCGTGAAAGGACATATTGATGAGAATTCTGCTTCTGGCCGCAGCAGGCATGAGCCTCGCCGCGTGTGACCGCAACGAAATTGCTGCGCCCGGCACCGAGGGCACCGTGGCGGATGGCAGCGCCATGGCTTCGCGCGACCCTGCCTCCGGCGCACGCGAAACCGCCCCGCCCGCCGACGAATTTGTGCGCCGCGTTGCGATCTCGGACATGTATGAGATCGCCGCGGGCGAACTGGCCGCCACCAAGGGACAATCGGTGACGGTTCGCGAATTCGGCAACATGATGGTCGCCGCGCATACCCGGTCTGCGGCCGAGCTCAAGGAGGCGGTGGCGCAATCCGGGCGTAGCCTGAGCGCGCCTACCGAACTCGATACCGAGCATCGGGCCAAGATCGACATTCTCGAGGCGCTCGACGGAGCGGATTTCGACCGTGAGTATGCCAATCAGCAGTTGGCGGCGCATGCCAGCGCGCTTGCCTTGCTCAAGGGCTACGCGGGCGAAGGCGACGAGGCCAAGCTGCGGCAGTTCGCGCAGGCCACAATTCCCGAGGTGCAGCGCCATTACGACCGGATTGCCAATGACGACCGCGCGCCGCTGCCGGTTTCGGGGACGCAGCAGACCTATGATCGCCCGGCCGAGGTGAATTAGGACGGTGGCGGCGGGTCGGCCCGGATCGCTGTCAGCGCCGCGCCTGCGCTGAGTCCGTGGACCAACGCCGAAAGAGCAATGGTGACGAGCACCGTCAGCCAAAGCTCGGCGATCATCGTCACGCTTCCTGCTCCGGCAGCGAACGCGAGGTAGTAGAGGCTGCCGATCCCGCGCACGCCGAAGGCTGCCGTCACCCAGCGTTCGCGTCGGGTAAGCCCGTTCCCCGCCAGTGCCGCCCAGGCACAGGCCGGCCTGATCGCGAAGATCAGCGCGCAGGCGAGCGCGACGTGGATCGTCTCGACCTCTCTCGCATAGATGCCGAGCGCAGCGCCGGTCATCAACAGAAGCACGGCCGTCAACGCATGTTCGATGGCGAGGTTGAAGGCATGAAGGTTGACGTGGAAATCATGGGCGGCTTCGACCCTTCGGAACGTCAGGCCGCCGACGAAGCAGGCGATGAAGCCGTACCCCCCGATGGCCTCGGCTGCTCCGTAGCACACCAGCACGCCGGCCAGCGCGAGGACCCCCGACCCGGTGTCGGCAAGCACGTTGCGGGATGGCCAGCGGAACACGATCTTCGCAAGCAGCCACCCGGTTGCCGCGCCGCTCGCCGCCCCCGCGGCGATCCGCCAGCCGACATCGCGTGCCAGCCAAGTGCCGAAGTCGGTCCATGACAGCCCGGCGGCCACCGCGAGCGCGAGGTAGACGAAGGGGAAGGCAAGCCCGTCGTTGAGCCCGGCCTCGGTGGTAAGCGCGAAGCGTACCGGATGTTCGCCGCCTTCGGTAGGCGGGCCGACCTGCACGTCGCCAGCGAGTACCGGATCGGTCGGGGCGAGCACCGCGCCCAACAGCAGCGCTGCGGCGAGTGGCCATCCTGCCGCGAGACCGGCAAGCGTCATTCCCGCGATCGTCAGCGGCATCGCCAGCGCGAGCAGCCGCCGGGTGACGCGCCACCGCGCGAACGGCCGTACCACGTCGAGCCGCATTCCTGTGGCAAACAGCGCGACGATCACCGTTATTTCGCTCAAGCTTTCCCACCATCGCGGCGCGGCGAGCGGATCGAACAGCACCGGCGGATTCGTTATCAGCGCGCTGCAACCTGCCCCCGCTGCGATCAGCAACGCCGAGGCCGCCGGCTCGCGGCCCGAAAAGAACCGCGGCAGCCAGAACGCGGCAAAGATCGCCGCTCCGGCGAACAACAGCAACTGGTGATAGCTCATGACCGGCCAGCCTTGCGCGCGGGAAATGGACGATGATGCATGCGCCGCCCCGTTGCAGCCCGGCGCGATGGTGCGGTTCGCGCCTCAAAAAAGCCCCCCGCCCGGAAGCGGGGCGGGGGGCCGCAGGGCGGTTAGGCCCTTTAGACGAGGCGTCGTTCAGCCCTTGGATGAGCCCGACTTGCCGACAGGCTGGCTGCCCGAACTCTCGTTGCCGCCCACGTTGCCGCGCTGCTTGCGCCAGTCGTCGAACTTGGTGTCGAATTCGCTCTGCTGGCTCTGGCGGTATTCGTTGTAATCATTGTCGAATTGTTCCATCTGGCGCTGGCGCCATTGGCTGTAGTGAGGATCGTGATCGCGTCCCTGATCCTGGCGCCATTGGCTGGAGCTGTTGCCCGAATAATTGCTATCCTGACGCCAGCCGCCCTGCTGGTTCGGCGTGCCGTAGCGGCCCTCGCCATAGCCACCGCGGTTGTAATCCGATCCGCCGCCGTAGCTGTCCTGCGAACCGTATCCGGACTGGCCGCCTTCACGACCGCGCTCCCAGTTCGATCTGTCGCTGCCTTGGCCGCTCTGACGATAGTCGTTGTCACGGCCCTGGGTGCCGCCGCCGCGTTCGTGTTGGTTGCGTTCGCCTGTCATCTTTCCATCCTTTCCATGGTCAACACCGATTCAAGGTTCCGCGAGTGGTTCGGAGCCTTCGGTGAATGCAAGACTGGCATGGAGACGCGCCTCCGCCCCATATCCTGCATTACCCACCAGCCACTGACCGCCGCCGGGCATGCCCGCCCGGTCGCGGGCGGGCAGTCGCGGTCCAGGTGTCGAATTGCGGCCGGGGTGATCCGACCAGTTGCCCCTTTCGCCCGATCAGTCGCGAAACATCTGGCGCAAACCTCGGCTTTTACGATGCGGGAGAGGGTCATGCGCAATTGACGAAGAATAGCGCATTCCCCTTTTTTCCGAAGGGAGTGTGCCCATGTCCAATACTTTCGTGGTTCGGCTTGCTCAGGCGAGCAACCTTCAGCCTTATGAAGTGATCGCCATAGATGGCGCGTGTCGCCAGACCCGGCAGGTCGCTGCAAAAACCTATCTCAGCCGGGCGGGCGACGATGCTCAGTCATTCCCTGTGATTCTCGCTGGCTGGGCCGCCAGTTATCAAATCCTGCGCAATGGCGCACGTCAGATCACCAGGCTGCTGCTGCCCGGCGACGCCTTCTATCTTGAGCCCGTGCATGGGCCGATGGGGGGCGAAGAGGTCACCACGATCAGCGCCTGCACCATCGCGCATGTCTCCCAGCCCGAATTGCGCAGCGCGATGGCCGCGCTCCCGGCGGTGGGCGAGGCGATGCGCGGCTATGCGGCAATGGAGAATGCGATCCTTGCCAACTGGGTGGTCAATGTCGGGCGCCGCGACGCGCTTGAACGGATCGCGCACCTGATTTGCGAAGTCCATTATCGCCTGTCGGTGATTGATCCCGAGCTTGGCAGCACGATGTTTTTCCCCCTGACGCAGGACGATCTCGCAGACGTACTCGGGCTCACCCCTGTGCACATCAACCGCAAGCTTCAGCAGATGCGGCAGGAAGGTCTGATCACGCTGAAATCGCGCCAGCTGACGATCTGCAACCACGCCCGGCTGGCGCAGATCGCGGGGTTTGACAGCCTCTATCTGTGCCCCCGCGCCGCCGGTGCGCAGATGCCGATGCCCGCGATCGCGGCCTGATCGTCCACCTGCGTTCCACGACTGCGCCGACGATCAATGAAGGGACAATTGCCATGAACACCCCTGCCCGCACCAGCATCGTCCCCCCGCTCAAGGAAGCGCAAATGCCCGGGAGCGAGGCCCGGCTCGACCCGCAGCCCGAATGGCAGCCGCGCTATCCGGCGAGCGGGCGCCTGGATCGCAAAGTGGCAATCGTCACCGGGGGCGATTCGGGCATCGGAAGGGCCGTTGCGGTGCTGTTCGCGCGCGAGGGCGCAGACATCGTGATATCCTATCTTGATGAACACGAGGACGCTGAAAACACTGCAAAACTGATCGAGGCCGAAGGCGCAAAGGCGCTTGCGATCGCGGGCGATATCGGCGATGCCGACCATTGCCGACACGTCGTCGATCTTGCTATTCGCGCCTTCGGAAAGCTCGACATTCTGGTGAACAACGCGGGCGAACAGCATCCCGACAAGGATGTCACCGAGATTTCGCAACACCAGCTGCTACGTACCTTTCAGACCAATGTGCACGGCATGTTCTACATGGTGCAGGCAGCGATGCCCCACCTCGGTGAAGGCGCTGCGATCATCAACTGCACGTCGGTGACGATGTACGAAGGCGCGGAAGAACTGCTCGATTATTCGGCCACCAAGGGCGCGATCACGGCGTTCACGCGGAGCTTGTCGCAAAACCTTGCAAGCAAGGGGATCCGCGTCAACGCAGTCGCTCCCGGGCCGATCTGGACGCCGCTCAATCCCTGCGGCGGATCGACCAAGGAAACGATGAAGGATTTCGGCCAGTCGACACCGATGGGTCGCCCGGGCCAGCCCAACGAAGTCGCGCCCTCGTTCCTGTTCCTCGCCTGCGATGATGCAAGCTACATGACGGGACAGGTGCTGCATCCCAATGGCGGCACAATCGTGGGAAGCTGACGCAGGCAGAAAGTTGGCCTGCATCTGCATCAATGCGGATGCGCCCCGCGCGGGTCTTGTCCTTATACCTGCGATGGCGCGACGGACGGCTGCCGCAGCCGGAGGCGCGGCAGCCGCTGCATCGTCAATACGGCATGCCGTAGTGGGTGTATACGCGGCGGTCGAAATCCTCGTCATAGGCCGGTTCTTCGTCGCTGTAGCGAGGCGCATCTCCGAGCATGCTCTTGTCGAGGTCGACGACATAGCCGCCCTGTTCGACATTGTAGGACAGCATATCCCACGGAATCGGGTAATAATCAGAGCCTATCCCGAGGAAGCCGCCGAATTGCAGGACGGCATACTCGACCTGTCCAGAACGCTTGTTGACCATGAAATTGCTAATCGTGCCAAGGCGCTCGTTCTCGAAGTTGTAAACGGCGGTGCCTTCCACGCGGTTGGAGGCGATGAGTTCGCGGGTCTCGTCGGCATTTATCGTGTCGGTCATCATGTTTACTCCTTTGATGGGGCGCAAAGATGATGGGTGCCCTGCGTATCTCGGGCATTTACCTAGATCAGCCTCTCGCAGAATTAGCCGAAACCTACCGCGAGGCGCGCCGCATCTGCGACGGGACGCGCCGCGTTCGGATCAGTCGCAGCGATCCGGAAGTGCCTTGGTGTCGGTGGATGCAAGTTCGGCAAGCTCCGCCTCGGTCATGCTGCGCGCCATCTCCCGCGATACTCCCCTGAGCTTCGATGGGGGTTGGCCGCCGCGCTTGGCGGCGAGCGCCGCCCCTGCGGCTTTCTGCTAGGCCTTGGACTTTGCGGGCATGTCGTCCTCCTTCAATGATGTGCAACAAGCGGGATTGCAGTACTGTGGTTCGGCTGCCGCGCGCCACAACTGGGTCGCCAGCGCCAGCTTGCCGTCAAGCGCCGCCTGTCGCAGAAAAAACCTGAGATCGCGGGCGATCAGCCCGGCTTCGCTGCCGCGGTGATGCATGCGCGCGCCCAGCTGCCGTTCGGCAAGGTTGAGCAGCCGTGCGGCCGCCTGTTCGCATGCCTCGCGCGCAAACAGCGCGGTGGATATCGCGGTTTGCGTCGGTTTTGCCGGATCTTCCGCTACATGCGCCGCTTCGCGCGCCCACAAGAGTGCGGTCTGCGTCTCGATCGCGATTGCGCCAAGCCGGGCTTGGGCCACCGGATCGTCGCGCAGGCCATGCCCGTTTGCACAGCGACATAGATCGGCAAGCCGCTGCAAGGCTCCCGCGTAACATGCAGCCAGCCTCCACACCCCGCCATGATACGCAGGCTCGGTCAGCATGCCATCGGGACGGCCGAGTATTTGCGCGGGCCCTGCTGGCAAGCCGTCGCACGCGAATGTGCCCGACGCGCTTCCGAACATGCCATCGACGTCCCAACCGCCAAGGTCGGCGCGGGCGGGTTCGCGGGCGTCGACTAGAACCATCTGCAAGCCCTCGGCCGTGCGGACGCTGACAATCGCCAGCGCGACCACGCCAAGACCCGAGGCATAGGTTTTCGCGCCCGAAAGGCGCGCCTGCCTGCCCACGCCCGCGATGCTGACCGGACGTTCACCATCCGCGCCCCACACGCCCAGTAGCGCCCCGCGTCGCACCGCGTCGCCGATCGCATCGCGTTGCATGGGCGACGCATGTGCGGCGATAAGGTTCAAGGCATTGACATGGCCTTCGTAAAGCCGCGCGACCGGCAGGCTCGCGCCCCCAAGTGCCACCAGCCGGTCACACAGGGACGCGCAGCCGAGCGATGATGCATCGCCAAGCCAGCCCGCCGCGCGCAACATCGCAATCTCGGCCGTGGGACCGCGCGCACCCCGGTCGAGCGCCTGTCCGCCAGCGCGCAGCCGTTCGAGAAGCGCGGGGTCAATCATGGGCCGCAACCAGTGCCCGCAATCGCGCGGTCTCGCGCGCAACTTCGCAAGGACGCAAGCGTTTGGAGGGGGGCGGCGCCGTCCAGAGCGTCTGGCCGCGCGCCCATACGGCGAACAGCTGCTCGACCGTCCTGAACTGCCCATCGCAGCGATAATCCGCCGCGAGCCGAGCAGTGAGCGCCGCTGCCATCCCGCCTTGCGCGCGGCCCGACAGACGCGCCGAGGCGAGCACGTGCGGACCCCGATCAAAGCGCACCTTGCCCCCGGCGCGCTGCACCGCTGCAATCAGCGCGCGGTCCTCGCCGGTGGCCACCGCCGGAACCCCGCCGACATGCGCCAGCATCGCGGCGGTGATCCCGATATTGGCTCCGCAACATTGCGCATGACGTGGCCAGGGATCGTGCGCGGCGCCGGCGAAAACGGCCTCGGCCCGAGCGAGCATGCCGAGGTATTCCCATTCGATCGCGCCGATTTCGCGGGCGCGGGGTGGCAAGCGCTGCAATTGCGCCCAATCCCCGCTGACCCGCCCGGCAACCGCGTCCACGCCTGCGGCAAAGGCGGCCTCGTGCGCAGCAACCCAGTCACGATTGGGCACGCAATCGGCATCGATGGTGAGGACGATGTCGGCCGCCTCGCTTGCCGCCGCCATCGCCGCGCGCCTTGCGAACCCGGCTCCGCGTTCGTCGGGAGCAAAATCGTGCTCGATGACCGTGACCGGCAAATCGCGCGGTGCCTTGGCGATGCCACAAGTCCGGTCGGTGCAGTTGTTGGCAAGAACGATCACCGCGAACCGCCCCGCCCTTGTCTGTCGTGCCAGCGCATCGAGACAGCGCCCCATCAGCGCCTCTTCGTTATGCGCCGGGATCGCGACAGCGATGCGCGGTCGGGCGCCAGTCATGGCTGCTCCAACACGTCGATGCGCAGCTGCGCGGTCCGCTCGGCATGGACCCGCCGCCACCATCCCATCATCGCGATCAGCGCCTCGCTCGCCATCTCGCCGGTGAGACGGGTCTCGGTCTCGCCCAGATAGCTCGCGATCAGAAGTCGCGCGTGCGGGGCAGCCTGCGCGCGCAGCCCGGCGGCCAGTGCAATCACGCCCCTCAGCCCGAGGTAGTAGAGCATGTCGCTCGCCACGATCAGATCGAACGGACCGGCGGGCAGCTGGTGCGGGAGACGGGCGTGGCTGAAGCTCACATGCGGCGCGCCCGCCAAACGCGCGCGCGCATGTGCCAGCGCCATGGTCGAGGTATCGAGCGCGACCAGCGCATCGCACAGCGGGGCAAGTTGCTCGCTCAGTGCGCCATTCGCGCACCCCAGTTCGAGCGCGCGCGTGTAGCGGCGGCCCGAAAGAGCGGCAACGGTGCGCGCGAACCGGTCGCGCTCGTAGGCGCCGACCTCATAGCCCCAAGGGTCGGGGGAGGCTGCGAACAGCGCCTCGAAGTGTTCCCCGGACACGACCCCGCAGGCAGCGTCGGCGCGATCATGCGCGAGCCTCAGGTATTCGGTCGTCATGATCGGGTTGAGCACCGCGGTCGAGAGAGCAAATCCGCTGCGCGAGTTCAGTTGGCTTTCGTGCCGGGCAACCGCGGCGGCCTTGGCGGCGGCATGACGACCCACGGCCAAGGTTTCGTATGCTGCCGGATCGAAGCGTTGGTCGATGCGCTGGCTGATAGGGACGACGTAAAGCCGCTCGCCATGACCGGCAGCGATGATCCGGGCGGCAAGGCCGAACGCGGCCTTGTGATCGCGGTGCGCGTCGGCCGGGTCGGTGACGATGATCGTGTCGGGCGGATAGGCATCGAGGAAACGCGCCAGCCTGCCATGTCGTTCGAGATTGACGCGCGCGGCATCAAGCGCGCCATCGCACGCGTCGATGAACAAAATCGGGGGACATTCGCCCAGCAGCGTGATCAGTCCGGCGCTGCATTCCTCGCGACGTTGAGCGGCAAGCGCTGCCGGATCGCGCGCCGTGTCCGAGCGCGATCCGTCGGTCGCGATAACGACCGCGAGCGCGCCGCCCCGCTCGCGATGACGCAGCATGATCGCGCCTGAACCGAGGAGTTCGTCGTCAGGATGCGGCGCAATGACGAGCAAACACTCGCTCATTGGTCGCGCAGACGGGCGATGTCGCGCGTCAGCCAGTCACGGGTGGGCGCACTGAGCGGAATATCGTCAGCAAGCTGAAGCAGGCCGGGGTTTGATACGAAGCTCAGCCCCGGATCGGCGAGATCGATTGGTATCGGCGCGATCATCTCGCCGCGCCGCCATGCCGCGACATCGCGCCACACCGCCTCGCGATCCGCAAGGCGGCGACCGCTGAAACAGCCGGTGACTGCCGCGGCCGTGAGGCTATCGCTCTCGTCGTACTTGGACAGCAGCACCTCGTCGATGAACCACAGATTGGCGCCTGCCATCAGCGCGCGGTTGCGCAGATCGCGGTCTTCCTCGATGCTGTCACGATAGCCGCCGATGCGGGTGAACAGGCTGCGCCGGAACAGCCCGGAGTTGATCAGCACCCAGTCGCCCAGCGACCCGGCCCCGAATTGCACATTGGGGAAGAAATCGTCGACCAGGGACAGCGTCCGGGCAATGCGTGTGCGGCTGCCATCGGCGGCCAGAAATTCATGCGCGCTCAGCACCACATCGATCCGCGCCGGAGCCCCGGCAGGCTGTTCCGATCCGGTCAAGTGCCAGGGGAGGCAGGGGTCGGCATTGCAATCGCCGCGCATCAACGTGCGTTGCTGGCGCAGCAGCTTGTCGCGGTGCGGCAGATCGTCCGAATCGTGAAAGGTCACGGCATCGAATGCCAGAACCGCCAGCGCGAGGTTCTTCGCCGCGGCGGTTCCGCGGTTCTCGCGGGTGCGCAGATAGACGAACCGCGGATCTCCAAACCATGGGCGGCAGGCACCCTCGGTATCGTCGCTGGAACCGTCGTCGACCACCGCCACCAGCACATCAACCAGCGACTGCGCGAGGGCCGCCGCGATCGCCCGGCCGATCTGGTGCGCGCGCTGGAAGGTGGGGATGACGATCAGGCAACGCATGGCGCGTCGGCCCTGGTGTCGGTGTCGGTGTCGGCGGCGGCCCGCGCAGCGCGGC
>Ga0224722_1000852_pt1 | contig 17400 bp, 19 predicted proteins | sample Balambano_FR1_Me_FD_161646 | JGI IMG/M metagenome (GOLD analysis project Ga0224722, IMG submission 161646) | Freshwater sediment microbial communities from Lake Towuti, South Sulawesi, Indonesia - Balambano_FR1_MetaG | ecosystem: Environmental > Aquatic > Freshwater > Lake > Sediment | place... | reverse complement strand
ATTGAAACCTGCGTACAATTTTTAAAACGCATGGACAAACTCGGTATCACCCTGGAAATCGAACTCGGCGTGACGGGCGGCGAAGAAGACGGCGTGGATAATTCCGGCATTGATAACTCCCTGCTTTACACCCAGCCGCAGGAAGTAGCCTACGCATATGAGGAATTGAGCAAAGTGAGCAAACGCTTTACCATCGCGGCGGCTTTCGGCAATGTGCACGGGGTTTACAAACCCGGTAATGTGAAATTACAGCCCATTATTCTAAAAAACTCGCAGGATTACGTGCGGGAGAAATTTGGCTTGACCAGCCGCACGCCTATCAACTTTGTGTTTCACGGTGGCTCCGGCTCTTCGCGCGAGGAAATCCGGCAGGGCGTGGAGTACGGCGCGGTGAAAATGAATATTGACACAGATATGCAATGGGCATTTTGGGAAGGCGTGAAAAACTTTTACGAATCGAAAAAAGGCTACCTGCAAGGTCAACTCGGCAATCCGGAAGGCGACGACAAACCCAACAAAAAATACTACGACCCGCGCGTGTGGCTGCGTGAAGGCGAGAAAAGCCTGATCGCAAGATTGAAAGAAGCGTTTGAAGATTTGAATTGTGTGAATCGGAATGGGTAAAAAGTTTAAAGAGTGTTCAAGGGTTCAACCGTCACTTGAACTTTCGAATTTTTTGAACTACCTTGAACTATCAAACCTTGAACATTAAATTTGTTCAATGCCTGCCATTATCAAAATAAAATCGGAAGATTTGAATCCTGCCTTCATTCATGATTTGCAGGAGCAATACGGCAGTAAGGCGGAGTTGGAAATTCGCGTTCAACCAGAGGCTGCCGAAATTTTATCGGAAGATGCATTTTGGCGAATCATAGAACTATTAGATTGGTCAAAAGAAGGCGATGACGCAGCGGTGATAGAGCCGGTGATTGCAACATTAGCTGAGTTGCCCATTTCCTTTATTTACCAATTTGCGGATAAATTTTCTGAAAAGTTATATCATTTAGACACAAAAGCCCATGCAACGGCTTACAACAAAGAAGCGGACGAATTTATTTCCGTAGATGATTTTCTGTACGTTCGCGTTTGCGTGGTTGCCAACGGAAGAGCTTTTTATGAAGACATTTTATCGAATCCTTCCAAAATGTTTGACTTGAGTTTTGAGCCTTTGCTCTACGTCGCTTGGGATGCTTACAAACGCAAAACCAGCAAAGAATGGGATTACATTCCAGCTTATAATTTTGAAACATTTAGTAATAAAGCCGGTTGGCAGTAGGGTAAATGACGCACGGCAATTCACACCAAAACGACAAACCGCATCATCTCTACGAAATTAGGGACAAGCAAGAAGAAGACATTTTCAAATATGGCATCAGTGCCGACCCGATTGAAGCGGACGGACTTTCAAAAAGGCTGCGCAATCAATTGAATTTTATGAATTTGATAGCCGGTTGGCTTCGGTTTTTTGGCAATATTCTGATACGCGATATTCCAGGAAGAGCAGAAGCAGAAAAGTTAGAGCGGGAGCATATTGACGCTTACAGAAAAATACACGGCAGAAATCCAAAAGGAAATTTAAAGTAGTGGTTTAGGGTAATGCATTACTTCCGTTGTTTCGCAAATTCCTTCAACGTCAAACTCGGCTTTCCCAGATCCGTCCAGGTACGCTGGGCGGTAAATGGTTCGGGATAATTATTTAATGCTTTGAAAATATGCGAGCCGTAATTCATCGTTTTATTAAAATTGCCAAAAAGGGCAAGTTTCTTCATAGAGAACCATTTACAAAATATCAATTTTTGTCCGCATTAAACCAATACCGATTCGCATAAAACGTACCAAAGGGCACAAATGCGGCAATAAAAGCGAGCAGCATTTTGCGGAACGACCAGTTCAATTCAATTTTCACCTGCAACACCAGCAAAATGTACAGCACAAACAGCAATCCGTGTGCCATGCCCACTACACGCACGGCTTCGGGCTGTCCTAACCAGTATTTCAAAGGCATTGCCACGAACAACAAAATCAAAAACGACCAGCCTTCCGCCGCCGCCACGAGTTTTAAACGACCCAATTGTGTTTTTAAATTATTTGCTATCATATAATTATTTTTAGATGCCAGACGCTATGCGTTGAGCGAGTTGAGACGATTTATACCATTTTAAAAAAGTAAAGACGTATAAAAGGTCGAATAATCCTTTGTCATTCAATGTTTTTGGACTCGCGACTTATGACTTGTGACTTTTAAACTGGTATTAGAAGGTTAAGTTCCGAGCGTAACTCAACCCGCTCAACTTTCTTAACCACTCTCCACCAAAAATTTCCCAGTTTCAAAACCCTCGAATCCATGGTCGCCCCGCCAGCGGCGAAAAGGGCCACGGCACTGCAATTAATATAATGAATAATGCGATGGAAAAATAAACCATTATCAGCCGAAATTTTTGCGCGTCCACCTTTGCCCGTTTTGCCAGCGAAGATCCAATGGTGAGTACCACCACCGCCACCAGCATGAGTGCGAGGTGTAAAATGCCGAAAAATAACAGTTGTGAATTTCTGAGTGCCTGTGTGGAATTTTGCAGAAAAAGTTGCACCGTCGGGCTGGCAAAATAGAGCACAAACCCCACCAGCAGTTGCAAGTGACTGAACGAAGCCGCCAGTACCCGCGCCAGGTTGTCGCCCTTGCTGTAGGCTCTGCCGGTACGCTGCCCCTGCCACGCACGAAAAATGGCGTATAAAATGCTCAATAGCACCAGCCAGCGCAGCCCCGAATGCGTGGCGAGTAAATGTGGATACATGGTCGGTTAGTTTGGTGCGAAGGTAAGCCCGACCGCTTGTAATAACTTGATTTACATTGTAAACTTCGTGCAAGGTTTTAATAAAATCCTATAATCTTCTTATCCTGCGAATCCTGATCCTAGCCCGCCCAGGCTTTGTCTCCTTTTTTGTAATCCACCGTGTAGTAGCCGCCGGGGATCTGACTGTAGCGCAACGCCTGCGTCGCCCCGATTTCGGAGGTGAAATAACCCGTGATGGTCAGCGATTTCATGGTGCTGAAAAACGGCTGCACACTCCGGCGTGAACCGAGTTGCCAGGTTTCCACCAGTTTTTCAAAGTTGTCGCGCTCGTCTTTGTCCTGCTGTTCAAACCGCTTGGTGAGTTCGGTGCGGTTTTCGGGGGAGGCTTGCGCAAATTTTGCCCCGTATTTGATTTCTGCTTCCGAGTCCAGTTTATTCAAGGTTTGCATCATGTAATCCGAAAACGGCTTGGGGTAGCAATCTGCCAACATTTTGATGATAAACTGTGGCACACCGGCAGCTTTTGCGCCCGGCGTGTCGGTGGTGGGAAGGATGATTTCGGCAATTTCGGCAATCAGGTTCTCCTGCGCCGCGGTAATGCGAAACTGCGGATTCAAAATCACGGGCGTTTCCCAAGCCTTCAAAATGTCGGGCAGGGCAATGGTGCCGCCGAGTAAAATCGCTGCTTTTTTGATCGCTTCTCTTCTTAACATAGATGCCAGACTTTTAGATGCCAGATGCCAGACGCGCTACATATTGGCACATTGGCAAATCAGCATATCAGTACATTATACAATTTGCTGCGTAATCTCCCCCGTTGTTTTGTGTTTCAATATCACTTTTTTGCGTCCATCGGGCATGAGTTCGTCTTTGATGTGCCAGTGGTTGGCATCGTATTCTACAAATGGCGAAAACTCGGTCACGTCGGTTCTGCCGCGCCAGTTGTCCAATAGCACGGGTTCCCATTTTTTGGTTTTCGCAGATTTGTAGCAAGCGTCCATCACGGCGTTCACCACGTAGCCGTCGTAAAACGTTTCCATCGGCTGCCTGCCTTCGTCAATCGCGTCAAACATATCGGCAAACATATGGGTGTAGCCCAGCGCGTTGATTTCGTCGCCCACCGGAAACAGCCAGCCCGACGAACTTTCGGCTTTCTCTGCCACGTAACTCGACTCCTTCGCCGCGGTGAAAATTTCAAAACCCGTTCTTAAAAAGTGATCGGTTCTAATAATGCCTTCTGTTCCCGAGACCTCATCGCGCAAGTCCATGCCGCCGCGAAAACTCCAACTCACCTCAAACTGCGCCATCGCCCCATCCGCGTAACGCACCAAACCCACGGCGTTGTCTTCGGCTTCAATGGGCTTCACCTGCGTGGCTGCCCAGCACACCACTTCCACAGGTAAAATATCTTTGCCGATGTAATTTCGCCCGATTTCAATACAATGGCAACCCAAATCTACAATCGCACCGCCGCCGGCTTTTTGCAAATCCCAAAACCAGGGGGAGTGCGGTCCGGGGTGTGTTTCGCGCGAACGCGCCCAGGTCACCCGCCCGATCACCCCTTTTTGCACCGATTTTAAAGCGGAAAGCGTCTTGGGCGTATAAGCCAAATCTTCCAGATAGCCGTGAAAAATACCCGCTTTTTCCACCATTTGCAGCATCTCCAGTGCCTCTGCACCCGTGCGGGCGAGGGGTTTGGTACACAGCACGGCTTTTTGGTGTTTGCAACACAATGCTACCGCTTCCAAATGCAGGTCATTCGGCAAACCGATTACCACCGTGTCCACGTTCGGATCGCTGATGGCGGCTTCCAAATCCGTGACGTATTTCGGAATATTCCATTCTTCGGCAAAGGCTTTGCCGCGCTCATCGCTGCGGGAATAGACCACTTGTACCCGGTTTGCGCCGCGGTGTTCGTGTAAGGTTTTGGTGTAAAACCAGCCGATCAGGCCCGTGCCAAGCATGGCAACTTTTCTGGGTGTGTGCATATTGGATGTTGGATGTTAGATGTTTGTATTTAAACGTTGAGCAGGTTTAGAGGGTGTAGAAGGTGGAGTTGCCCTCACGACATACTCTTTTTACTTTCCTCTTGTAAATTTAAATAAAAAGTATTTGCACGTTGAGTAAGTAAGAAGAGGTAGGTTGTGCGGGCAACTCAACCCTCTTAACCTCCTCCACCTTTTTCAAATTTCCCGTTTTTTTAACAACTCCACTGCCTGATTTGCCGCTCGTGCCGTGATTGCCATGAAAGTCAAAGACGGATTCTGAGTGCTGGTGGAAGTCATACACGCGCCGTCGGTAACGAACACGTTTTTGCAAGTGTGGAGTTGATTCCACTCGTTAAGCAGCGAGGTTTTTGGGTCTCTGCCCATGCGTACGCCGCCCATCTCGTGAATGTCCAAGCCTGGAGCCTGTTTAGAATCGTTGACCTGAATATTTTTAAAACCCGCTTTTTCCAGCATTTCCGAGGCTTGTACGCGGAAATCTTCCAGCATTTTTTCGTCGTTATCGTCGTAGCGGATGTCGGTGTGCAGGATGGGCATTCCCCAGGCATCTTTTTCGACGGGGTCTAAAAACACCCGATTTGTCACTTTCGGAATGGTTTCACCCATGTGTTGCAAGCCCAGCGTCCACACGCCCGGCTCGGTCAGTTCGGCTTTTAATGCCGCACCAAATCCCTCGCCGCCGCGCCACCATGCCTCGCGCCCGGAGCCGCCGGAGAGGGCGTAGCCGCGCAGGAAATTCGTATTTTGCCTGGTTACATTGCGGAAACGCGGAACATAAAACCCGTTCGGGCGTTTGCCAAAATAATATTTATCCTGAAATCCTTCGTATTCACCGCCCGCTCTTCCGCGGTAGTTGTGAAACGCCACGTGGGTACCGAGCAGACCGTTGTCGTTGCCCAAGCCATTGGGAAAACGATTGGATTTGGAGTTGAGCAGAACCAGATTGGTATTCAAACAAGCGGCTGTGACGAAAATAATTTTTGCGGTATATTCGGTCACTTCTTTCGTATTTTTGTCAATCACGCGCACGCCCGTTGCCCGTCCTTTTTTCTCATCGTATAAGATAGATTCTACTACGGCATCTGCCCGCAAAGTCATTTTCTTCGTGCGTGCCGCCGCCGGAATGGTGGCAGAATTGGAACTAAAATACGCTCCAAACGGACACCCCCGATAGCACAAATCGCGGTGCATACACTTGCCGCGCCCCAGGGCGAGTTGCTCCGGTGTAGGCTGCGTGATGTGTGCCACGCGACCCATGATTAGCTGGCGGTCGGTATAATTTTGCGCCAGGCTTTTTTGAAAATGTTCTTCCAGCACATTCAGGTTCATGGCGGGCTGGAAAACGCCGTCGGGCAATTGCGGCACACCGTCTTTATTGCCACTCACCCCTACAAAACGCTCCACATAGTCGTACCAGGGTGCAAGGTCTTTGTAGCGAATGGGCCAGTCCACGGCAAAACCATCGCGCGCCGGGCCTTCAAAATCGTACTCGCTCCAGCGTTGCACCTGCCGCGCCCAGAGCAGCGATTTTCCGCCGGTTTGGTAGCCGCGAATCCAGTCAAATGGCTTGTCTTGTTTATAAGGATGTTCCTGGTCTTTTACAAAAAAATGCTGGGTGCCTTCGTTGAGGGCGTAACATTTTGCCAGGATGGGATTGTTTTGTTCTACCTCCAACGTCACCCGCCCGTGGTGCTCAAACTCCCAGGGATGTTTGTTCATCGTGGGGTAATCCACCAGATGCCGCACGTCTTTACCGCGTTCCAAGACCAGGGTTTTCAAGCCTTTTTCGCACAATTCCTTCGCTGCCCAGCCGCCTGCCATGCCCGAACCGATGACGATGGCATCAAATTTATTTTTCTTTGCTGCTTCCGTATTTAGATTTGCCATGTTCGTTTTTTCCAACTTTCCATCCGCCATATTCAGAATAGAATTTCAAATATAGGGTGATTTGGGAAATTTAAGCGGTTTTGATATGGAGATATTTTTGGTGGAGAAGCTTAAGAAGGTTTAGAGGGTTCAGTTTCGAGCGTGACTTCCACTCTCTAAACCTACTCCACCTGCTCAAGGTCTAAAATTTGAAGCTGTTTTTTCTAACACCATTAAATGATACCCCCACTGGTTTGTTCGATAGGTGTGATATTGCGCCAAGCCGGTTTTATAATGGATTTTTGAAAAATAGCTGGCATTTCTGAAAAGATTGTACCATTTTGTACCGAAAAAGCCGAGGATGGCGGCAAGGTAAATGCGCCGAACGGAAGGTTGTATTTCGCCGGTCACATTCTGATGGGCAATTTTTACAAAGTTATGGTTTCCGACTATTTGTTCCAACTCGCTGATCGTCAACAAATCCGACATTGCCCAGCCGTGCAGCATGGTTTGCATCGCTTTTTCTTTTGCAATATCAAAATCATAGGTTTTAAAACAATCGGCAATTAAAATTTTTCCACCGGGCTTCAGAATGCGCTGCATTTCCCGGAAAAAAGCGGCTTTATCGGGTGCCGTTTGCATACTTTCAATCGCCCAGACGATATCAAACGTGTGATCTGCAAAATCGGTTTTCGTATAATCTGCTTGTAGAAATGTAATTAAGTGCGCCATGCCACGCTGTCGTGCGAACGCTGTTGCCGTTTGCACCTGTTTTTTACTCAAAGTGATACCCGTTACTTTACAACCCACTTTTTGCGCCAGAAAAATACTGGAGCCGCCCACGCCGCAGCCTGCGTCAAGTACCCGGTCGGTTGTCCGGATGCCGCCCAAATCAAGCAGGCGTTGGTTGGTATTCCATACTGCGTCTTTCAAGGTTTTGACGTGCTTGTCCCAGATGCCGTAGTGCAACCCCAAACTTTCGTTCAGCCGCCAAAACATCCGGTAGTGAATCTCCGTCTGGTCGTAATAATTTTCAACGTCCTGATTGGTAAAGGTTTTATGCATCGTGAAAGATTAATACTTATGCGAATTAAGGGTTGCCAAAAAGCGCAAGGTTTCAATGCGCCGGCGTGCAGATTTACCAAATTTTCGAAATTTGGCAAATCGCTTTCGATTGACCTTCCACACTTTAAAAATTTAAACCCTTGATTTGTATTACCAATAAAATTTTACTTTTCCACTCAGCACGCACGCTCACACGGCTCCCGATAACGCAGTCTTGTATTGTTGGTCTATAACGCACCTTAAGTGGGCAGCATTAATTTGTTTTAAGTAAGGGAGCAAAATTAAATTATACAATTGAATCAACTTAACTTATTGTTTGTCAACGTTTTGAGCGACTGTCAACTGCCAACTTAAAACTGCCTACTTACTTATAATCAATTGGGGCTTCAAAAAAACCTGCGCCATTCAAAAAACTTGTGATGACTTCTGTTTATTTGCCAATAAAAATATCACCGAATGATACGCTTACCGTGATAGTCGCGTAGTATTCCGTCACGGGCTTAAACTGTATTCGTTTGATTTCTTTCGTGTTTTGTAAAGTGGTGTATTTCAGATTGTTGGGAAGTGTAATGGCACCATTCTGCGCCGTTAGTTGGTAGGCAAACTGACCGGGATTGATGCCATGCAGGAACACGTCAGATTTTTCGGCGTTGATGTTGAGGCTCGCCAACTCCTTGGTTGCCCATAAATTTAAAATCCCGTATTGGGTGGTGAGATTGTAATTACCTTTGAGATTTTTGAGGGTTACGTCGGAGCGGCGGGCGTTGAGGATCATATCGCCGTCGAGATTATTGCCAGACACATCGCCGAAGCGGGTAGTCACCTCCATCAGCCCTTGTACATTGTCTAATGTAATTTTACTAAACTGGCTGTTTATTTTTACACTTTTAAATAAATTGCTGACGTTGATGACCCCGAAGTAATTTTTGACATACACCGGGCATTCCTCCGGCACGTAGATCGTGTACCTGGCAGAAAGGATAGATTGCGGCTCCGGCTCGCCTTCTTTTTTCGATAAATAATTGCGCAGGTAGATTTTATTTTTGGTTTTATCGGCAAGATATCTGACTGTTTCCAACTCTTTTTCGGCAACGGCTTTGTCCGGATGCTGCGCGGTGAGTTCCAGCAACACCCTGATTTCATTTTTATCCCAACTTTCTACAATGACTTCCGCTTTTTCGCCCTCTACGTTTACCTCATAGCCACTGCGATACGGAAAAGCCTTTTCGATTTTTTTGGTAATCAGTTGCACTTTTACCTGGGCATTTGCTGCCCGAGCACCGGTAATAAGACCTATTAACAAAAACAACCTCCACATACTCGTTTTTCTTTTAGAATACGGTAAAAAGTCAAGCTCGTATTTTCAACCACATCCCGCCATTCGACGGGGCGGGGCGGACACAGCGTTCCACAGAGGTTTCGGCATACGAATTTATGCTTGCGTTCAGCTTGCCTGCTCGGCAAGAAGGACACACTGAGCCGTGTGTGGAAAAAATCCTACAAATGCTATCCCATCCCAAAGGGATCACCAGGTGAAAGCGATGGCTTTGCCATAATCCTGCGAATGGTGATTCTGATCCTTACATCGCAGTTGCCATTTGTTTTACAATGGCGGAACGCTGCCGTTCCAGATCAGCGATGGTGCGAATCAAATCCGGGTCGTTGCCGTATTTTGTCAGCATTGCTTTGATTGCCGCTTTGGCTTGATTAAGTTCCTGCAACTCAGACAACAGGGATTCGTTTAAGTTGGCAAGAGCGGCTCGTTGGGCGTAAACCTTTGTGAGTGCTGCAATGTCCGTCTCGTCTTCATCCCAATCGGCTTTGAAGGCGGCAGCCCGGGTTTCGGTTTCAGTATATACCAATTGCACCTTTTCCACCAGCTCTGGTGTTTGTGTGTACCACCAATACGTTCCCACCGCGAGTAGCACGACCGCCGCTGCTGCCGCACCGAACCACGCCGGGCGAAGGCGGCGCATCCGGACGGGCTTTTCCAAACCTGCTGCAATGCGCTGCCACACCGCAACGGGTGGCGCGTAGGTGGGCAATGACTGCACGGCATCCTGAAAAACGAGGTCGTTTTCCAATTGATGTTCGATGCGTTGCCAGACCGGGGCTGCCGGCGCGTACTGGGGCAGGCGGCGGATGGCAGCTTGTAAAGTTTCACGATTGTGTTCCTTGGTACTCATTGCCGTTCTTCGTTTTTGGTAAGTGCCTCGCGGAGGCGCTTTTTAGCGTGAAACAACTGCGACTTGGACGTGCCTTCCGAGATGCCGAGTAACTGGGCTACTTCTCTGTGCGAATACCCTTCCACTTCAATCAGTACAAACACAGCGCGGTAGCCTTCGGGTAGTGCTTTGATCGCTTTTTCCAGGTATTCTGCATCCAGGTAGCCGCCCCAGTCAATCATGCCTTCGGTGTGGCTTGGTTCCAGCGCAGTTGTGAGCGATTGTTTTTTAAGCTGACTCAGTGCCGTGCGTATTACAATGGTTTTGATCCAGGCACCCAGGGTAGATTCCTGCCGGAAACGGTCCAGATTTTTAAATATTTTCACAAAAGCGTCTTGCAGCACATCTTCCGCTACGGCAAAATCGCCCGTGATGCGATAGGCAAGCGTGTACATTGCCCGCGCATACCGGCTATACAGGGTTTGCTGCGCCCGGCGGTCATTGGCTACGCAGGCTTGAATCAGTTCGGTTTCCGTCATGCTGCTGAGGACGTGTGGCATCAAGCACTTCGCTTTTCTTTAGACAATAATAGACAATAGACGACAGATTTTAGCCAATAGATTTTTTGATATTGCATATACATCTAAGTAATTGGACATATTTTTCGCGCAAAGATGCAAAGCATTCTATTTATTTGATAATCAGATAATTATTTTTTGTGTAACTTTTTAAATTGTAATTCAATTCTGCTTGATTACTTATTACACTGGTTGTAGTTCAATTTTTTGCATTCTACCCTGCTGCCTCCTTCTTAAGACCACAGCCCTCCCGTGCGCAGAGAAATGCACCCTGTTGCGGCTAAAAAGACCTACCAGTACCGGACGAAGGTTGTATGCTGTTTGTAAAAAAATTTAGATGACAAAAGTTATACAATTGATTGTCAATTTAGTTTGTGGAAGCGCAGGTGACAAAAAAGACCGGTTTTCCGGTTTCCAATTCAGCAGTGGTTTTGTCAGGGTTGTATCAAAAATACTGCTCACCGCCGTTGAACAACAGAAGCTTAAACCTGAAACTGCTTCTGTTCGTTACAATAACAAAGATTCGCATCTTTTTGGTAAATCAGACCAATTTTTAGCAAAGTGAGTTGCTTTTTTGCAAAGAAGGCAAGATATTTATGCGAAGTAGAAAGCCGGAGATTGGCAATCGGAATGTATGGAGTGGATTAGGAAACGAAAAATTTTGAAAAAGAAGCAAACACCGGTTCAAACTGAGCTGCAACCTATTATTTTAGTTTCCTTCTGTTTAAAGTATTCCGACTACCTACCCAGGGCTTCCGACTGCTAAACAAACATAAAGCGAACAGAATGGTAAGTAATCAAGTGACCCGTGGTAAAATACTGCTTGCCGAGCCGTTTATGCTCGATCCGAATTTTAAACGGACGGCGGTGCTGTTGTGCGACCACGATGAAGAAGGGAGTCTGGGTTTTGTGATGAACAAGCCGCTCAACGTGCGGGTGGATGAATTGATTGAAGCGTTTCCGGAGTTTGTGTCGGAAGTGTATCTGGGCGGACCCGTTCAAACGGACACGATCCATTATGTGCATAATGTGGGCGATTTGCTGGAAGGCAGCGTGAAAGTGGTAGATGGCGTGTACTGGGGGGGCGATTTTGATAAACTGAAATTTCTCATTACCCAGCAGCTTATTTTGCCGCACAATATTCGGTTTTTTGTGGGCTATTCCGGCTGGTCAGAAGGGCAACTCACCGACGAAATGCTGTACGGATCATGGGTGGTAGCCGATATGGATGCCAATTATTTATTTAAAACACCTTCCGACAGTTTGTGGAAACAGGTAATGTATAACAAAGGAGATACGTACACTGTCATTGCAAACATCCCGGATGTCCCGGATCATGTAAAATGGAGTTGAAAGGGCTTAATTCTTATCTGTTGATTGTTGTTTGGAAGACTCCTCTGCGTTCGTTTGAGTGCTTCTTACGGAGTGGAAGACTTTATACTTGAGTTTTGGTGATCGGTTAATGGTGTTCGGTGAACAGTTATCAGAGATGGTCGGGAAAGTTCGCCAACATGAAGGGCGCTCAGCTAACCGATAACAAAACCTCCAATCATATTGAATCAAATCAACAGGCTCAACAACAAAATTCAGGTTGAATTTCCAGCTTCTCAATTTTTCTACTTTCCAATTTTCCCCTTGCCCACCTCGCTTATCGCTCGTTTTTCGGCACGTTGCATCGTTTTGATGTACTCGGCTCTTCGAAAACGCAGTGCTGACCAGTCTTCGTCAATGGCTACCTGGCGCACACCCTCGAAGCCATGTTGCCCTAAGATTGCCCAGCCCGTGTCGCGGTTGAAATCGCATTGGTAGCGTTTGGAAGTGCCTTTCGGATAAGCAAACCACAGCAAACCATCGCCCTGTAAGGCTTCGGCAAAAAGGGGCGCGAGGGTATCAATTTCATCTTGCCGGGTGACAAAAGCCAGAAGGAATGCCGACGGTTCGGTTGGTGGTAGTTCGGTTTTAATGGTGGTAAACGCACGCATTTCCTGCATTGCTGAATGAAAACTTTCGGGTGCCTGCAAAATGTGGAGCACCGATTGATCTCTGTAGTTTAATTTTTTGAAAATAGGATTCATGGTTATGAATTATATAATGTTTAGCGTTCCATCACTCCAATACGCCATTTTTTAAATGGTTTATGCGTACAAGGTAGTTTGTTTTTTGTAAAACTATTCGATCTTGCGGGTGTTTTGCACCTAAAAAAGCCATCTGATGACCCCGCCCCGGGCAATTGCGGCAAAAAGCAATGGTTGGGTTCCATGGCAAAGGCAGTCACCAGATGACTTTTTTACAACCTGTTAACCCATGCTGCAAACCATTCTGAACGACCTCCAAGCCACCGGAACGCAACTCGTCGCGGTGTCCAAAACCAAATCACCGGCGGAAATTTTAAAACTCTACGAACAAGGGCAGCGCGATTTTGGGGAAAACAAAGTGCAGGAACTCGTGCCCAAACACGAAGCCCTGCCCGGTGATATCCGCTGGCATTTCATCGGGCATTTACAAACAAATAAAGTGAAACACATTGCGTCGTTTATTCATTTAATTCATGCAGTGGACAGTTGGGAAGTATTAAAAGAGATAGACAAGCAAGCTAAAAAACAGCGTAGAATCATACATGGATTGTTACAATTCAAAATTGCACAGGAAGAGACTAAGTACGGATTTAATTTGGAAGAAGCGCAGGCTGTTTTGCAAACAGAAGACTTTCAAAGACTTACAAATATTCGATTAAAAGGTGTGATGGGCATGGCGACATTCACCGAAGACGACAACCAGGTGAGACAAGAATTTCAGCAGTTAAAAACGATTTTTGAACAATTGAAAAACCAATATTTTTTGAACTATCAAGATTTTGAAGAAATTTCGATGGGAATGTCCGGCGATTATAAAATAGCGGTAGAAGAAGGGAGTACGATGGTGCGAATCGGGACACTTTTGTTTGGCAAACGTATCTGAATCAAACGATTACCGCACAAGCACTACTTTTTTTGTCTGCACCCGTCCTTCTATTTCAATCCGAAGAAAATAAACACCTTCCGGCAAATTATTTACCTCCAATGTCGTTTGTGTATTCAGCCATTTTTTTTCCAGTAACAATTGACCTGCCGCGTTGAACAATTGTAAATTTTTTTCTGAATGATAAAATTCATTTACGAAAATTTGTAAAATAGTAGTGACGGGATTGGGTGATATTTGAATATTAAAATCAGACTGCGGCTCGGTGGTCGGCACGGTTCGGTCGCTCGGCAGATTGGTGATAAAGGCACTCAAGCCACCGCGCTGGTTGCCCACCATCATTTCCAGTAAGCCGTCGTTGTTCAAATCCGCCAGCGCGATTCTGCTTTGAGCACCCGTTTGCACCTTGCCTACCCGATCGGTTTCCAGTGTGAAAGTGCTGTAAACATTGGCTTCTATATCGCGATATAGTTCGATTTGCCCTACTTCTGAGCCGCTTAACAATCGAAAATTACCATCTACTTGCAATAACACTGGCGCGCTGTAACCTGACACAAAGCCCGGCACCCGCGTATCCACCCGACCGAAGCTGGCGGTGTTTGGTGCCAGAGTTGGATCGGGGTTAAACCGCGCATTTGTTTGGGTACCAGTATTTTGAAAATAGTTGATGTTTCCGTTGCGTTCACCGATGAGCAAATCTGGCAGCCCGTCGCGGTTTACGTCTGTGATGAACGGTGTACTGGAGATACCCACGTCAATGCCCTGAAAATCGTACTGCCACTGCCCAAAAGCAAGCGGCTTACCTGCCCCGGCGGTGTTTTCTGCGTAAAACAGCCGACCTTGTTCCTCACCCACCAACACATCGAGGTCGCCGTCGCCATCCAGATCGCCGAAAGTGGGGGCAAAATTGTAGGTGTTCGCACTGAACCGACTCATGCCCAGGTAATCCTCGTCCACCAAATTAAATTTTGGCTGTGTAGGGGTACCCACGTTTTGGAATAAAAATAGTCCCGCCTTTTTATCTTCAGCAGATTGATAAGCGTAGGTATTTCCCACCACCAGATCGAGCAAACCGTCGGCATTATAATCCACAAACGCAGGACTGGCACCGGTTCCCAGATCAATCATTTCATTAACCAGAAAATCTTGCTGTCGTAAGGCAAAACGGGGTTGAGCGTTGGTTCCGGTATTTTCATACCGCCAAAGCACGTCTTGGTCTTCCGAAATTAAGCTGGCATTGGGTGCCACCACCAAATCTTTTTTATTGTCAAAGTTCACATCCAAATAAAATGCGGCGGGGAAAACAGGCAGCTCAACCGGGGTATTATAATTCGGAAAAGCGGTATCCTGTTGCACTATCCAGGCGTTGCGACAATCGCCGCCATTAGTCAGATAATTTAAATTATTAAAAGATACATCGCCTAAAATCAACTCTTTATCACCGTCATTATCGGCATCTAAAGTCAACAAAGTAGAACCGGCGTGGCGCAGGGTCACCTCGTCCAAGCCGCGCACACAGCCGTCTCTGGTGGGCGACAAATCCACGCGTTTGTAAAACCCGCTTTCAAAAAAACCACCCCAGCAATCTTCAGCGAGCGAAAAAATCAGGCTATCGCGCCGAAAACCCCGTTCTACCGAGCGATTGGCATACCACTCCACGTAGCCACCCGCCACGTTGAAGGTCAGAATATCGAGGTCGCCATCGCAATCCACATCGTCAATTGCAGGGTAGTCAATTTTACTCACATAAACTTGCACGGGCGGTCCACTCGACAAGTTAAAACTTAATATATTATAAAAGTAGTTAAAATTGAATCGTTTAAATGCAATATGACCATTCTCGTAAAATCCGGTGTAAACCATCACGCCATCTACGCCGGGTACGTCGGAGTAAGCAAATATGTCCATGATGCCGTCGCCGTTATAATCGCGCAGCAGCATCCAGTTGGTAATGTCGGGAAAATGGGCGGCATATTCCGGTGCGAAATTATATTTGGTGCCATCGCTTAAAAAAGTCAGATGTACGTTGCCTACGCGGTCAAACACATGGAGGTCTTGCAAGCCGTCGTTGTTTAAATCCACGGTGGAAAGTTGCGGGCAATTTAAGCCGCCTGCCAGGGGATAAGCGAGGGGTTTATCATTTTTTATAAAATCAATATTGAAACGCTGAAATGACTGTGCGTTTGTAGTAATAAAAAACATGAAAATTAAAAAAAACGTTGTAATATACTTAATTAAACTGTGCTGCATGATTGTAATATTTACATCCGAAGTTGTAGTTTTTGAGCAACTGGGGGTTGGCATAACGGCTACCGAAAAGAGACGTATCGGGTTTGGAGTCAAAGATTCAAACCAGCATTTGAATATTAAACCTATTGTAGCGGTTGGCTGCGCTGAATTTTCTTTAATAATTTTAACAACTTGAGATTGACGGATGGATTAACGTTGAAAAAGTGACCGTTGATGATGATCCAGTCTTTTTTTCGCTCAATTGTCTGCAAATTGTCAAATCGCACAGCGCGGGCTTTTTCCAGGTGGGCTTTCCAGTACAGGGCGCGGTCGGTGAGGGCGAATCCTTCGCGCAGGGAGCCGAGGATACTTTGATCACAGATAAAAAAAATGCGTTCCTGGGGTTCGGCAAACAAAAAAGATTGACCGGCATTTTTCAATTTATCCATCGGCATGGCGAAAAAATCGGTATAAACGGTCTCGCTTTCGGCGGCAAAATCAAGGTAGTGCATCACCATCTGAAACAACTGGATGTCTTCCCATCGCAGTCCCTGGTATTGTAAAATGGCTTCCGGTAGTGCAATGTTATTTAAATCTTTACAAAAATGAATAATAAAATAATCAAGCAAATCTTCAAACGTATTTTCCAAAAGCGCATTCACTGCCCGATCGTTGAGTTTTTCTTCGGCGGAGAGGGCTTGGATCTGAGCGGCAAGTTGCTCGGCACGGCGTTGCACCACTTCCTGAAAACCAGACTGGTACATCCGCTCGGAATAGGTTTGCACCTGATTCGCGGGGTGTTCCGCTTCGATCCGTTGGCGAAAAGCCAGAAAGAACTGTTCTTCAATCTGTTGCAACAGGTTGGTTTGATAATTCAGCCGACGCACAGGAGCCGAGGTTGCCGCCGTTTGGGAGGCACCGCAGTTATAACAAAACCGCGCATGATCCGGTAAACTCGTTTTACAAATGGGACAATTTTTCATACTTCCGGCGAAAATACTAATTTTTTTGTTGACAGGTAGCAGGGTTGACAGGTTGAACCGGTTGAGCGCGTTGAAATGAACACAATTTTATTAAATCTGTTTCACTGCTTGAAAATTCGTTCGGGATGGGCAAACAACAAAAAAAACGCGACCTTCCGCAAAAAATCTGTGCGCAGTGCGGGCGACCGTTCACCTGGCGTAAAAAATGGGAGAAGGTGTGGGCGGAGGTGAAATATTGTAGTGAGAAATGCAGGAGATCAAGAAATTAAGACACTGGATATTGGGAAGTTAAGCCGGATGCTGTTATGGAGCCTATGACCAAAACCCAAACGCAAAGTCCTTCACTTCAGCAGGCAGGTAAATATGAAGCGCGTTCCCCAACTAACCTTTGACGACTAACCATGTAACTAATAACAACTTTTTGAGCAAAGCGATATAGTTGAGAGAAATACGATTACCATGAACCAAAACACTGCCAACAAAGAGCCGGAAACCTACGATGAATACCAGAATTTTGCATTTCATCCACATAATGTTTTGTTGTTTTTGACGCTGTTTGGGGTTGCGGCACTGTTTTTGAGTATGAGCATTGCACTTGTATATTCGCGGGTGCAAAACGGGCAGCCGCCGGTGCGATTGCCGAACATTTTCTTTTTCAATACCCTGATTTTGCTGGGTAGCAGCGCAGCGATGGTGTGGGCAAAACGCTCCTATTTGCAGGATAACACCAGGAATTATCAGCAGGCATTGGTATGGAC
>Ga0224722_1000851_pt1 | contig 17401 bp, 11 predicted proteins | sample Balambano_FR1_Me_FD_161646 | JGI IMG/M metagenome (GOLD analysis project Ga0224722, IMG submission 161646) | Freshwater sediment microbial communities from Lake Towuti, South Sulawesi, Indonesia - Balambano_FR1_MetaG | ecosystem: Environmental > Aquatic > Freshwater > Lake > Sediment | place... | reverse complement strand
GAGGCAGGGGTCGAACTCCTCTCTATCCCGATGGAGGATATTAAATCGGCTCGCACGGAACCGTTGGTAGGGGGGGCGCGGTTAGAGGTTAAAACTACGGGGGGGACATTAGCGGTTGCTGAGTTCTCCGCGTCTGTTGCGGCTCGCTTCTCCGAGATGGCACGGGGGATTGAACAGTTAGCGACGGGCGAAGAGCTTGCGATTAAACTCAAGTATGAAAAGACCCGTTGCGAAAAGTGTGGTGCTCTCCTGCCCGAAAAAGATGGGAAGTGTCCCGCGTGTGTCAAAAAAGCCGCTGTTTTTATGCGGATTCTGGGCTATCTGACTCCATACCGCCGTGCCGCCGTGCTGGCGGTCAGTTGCTCCGTGTTGACAACCCTAATGGCAACCTTCGCGACCCCCTTCCTCACCCGTGGAATCACCAATGAGGTTTTAGATACCAAAGCGGCTTTAACCATTGCGGAGGGAATGCCCCGTTTACTGTTCTATGTCGGGGCGATGTTTGCGGTGATGGTACTCTCCGCCGGGCTACAGTGGTATCGCAACTGGAATGCCGCCTACCTTTCTGCCAATATTGCCAAAGATCTTCGTGCCAGCACCTACCGCGCTCTGGAGCATCTCCAACTTTCGTTCTTTGATAAAAAGCAGTTGGGGGCGATTATCAGTCGGGTAACGCAGGATACAGATAGGGTTTGGGGGTTTCTGGTGGATGGTGTGCCGTACCTGCTCACCGGGTCGTTGACGCTTGTCGGGGGGTTAATCTGTGGGATGCTACTGTCGTGGAAATTGGCGTTCGCGATTCTGCTGCCCGTGCCGTTAGTCGCGTTTATTGCCTCCACCATTTGGCAACCTCTTTCGACAAAGTACCATCGGGTTGGGCAACGTTGGGGACGGTTGCATACCCAACTCAATGAATCGTTGAACGGTATCCGTGTCGTGAAGGCATTTGTCGGTGAGGAAGCGGAATGGAGCAAGTTTACGCGGCGTAACTCTGACCTTGCCGATGCGGGATTGACCGCAGACCGTTGGTGGTTCCGTGCGGAAACGATGGTCAATATCTTGGTTGGGCTTGCCCCACTGATTAACTGGGGGTATGGGGGGTATCTGGTTCTCGTAGGGGAACTTAAATTGGGCGACCTGATGGCGATGCAGATTCTCCTTTGGCAGGTCTACGGTCCGTTGCAGTGGTTTGGGCAGGTAAACCAGTGGTTTAGCCGTGCCATGGCGGGAGCCGAACGGGTTTTCGAGGTGATTGACTCACAACCCGAAGCCTATGACAGCCCCGATGCAGTGCGGATGCCGCAGGTGAAGGGGCAAGTCACCTTCGAGAATGTCCGCTTCGGCTACGATAAATCGAACCCGGTACTAAAGGGTATCAATCTGGATGTAAAGCCCGGTGAAATGATTGGCTTGGTTGGACGTTCGGGAGCCGGGAAGTCTACCACGGTCAATCTGCTCTGTCGCTTCTATGAGTCGGATGCGGGAAGTCTGAAGGTGGACGGGGTGGATGTGAAGGACATCGCTCTGGAAGATCTGCGCCGTCATATCGGTATCGTCTTACAGGAGCCGTTCCTGTTCAACGGTTCGATTGCCGATAATATCCGCTATGGCAAACCCGATGCCAGTATCGAAGAGGTGATGAATGCGGCGCGTGCCGCCTGCGCCCACGATTTTATTGTTGCCAAGCCAGACGGCTACGATACACAGGTCGGGGAGAAGGGAGGCAAACTCTCTGGGGGAGAGAAGCAGCGTGTTTCCATTGCGCGTGCGATTTTGCACAATCCTCGGATTCTGATTCTGGATGAAGCCACTTCTTCGGTGGATGTGGAGACAGAGAAGAAGATCCAGCAGGCATTGGGCAACCTGACCGCCGGACGCACGACGTTTGCGATTGCTCACCGCCTTTCGACTCTGCGAAATGCCGACCGCTTGGTAGTGATTGATAAAGGGCAGATTGTGGAAGTGGGAACTCACGCCGAACTGATGGAAAAGAAAGGGGTATTCTACTCGTTGGTGGAGACACAACAGCAGACCTCCAAAGCCATCGCCGAGACAATCGCTATCGCCGAGGATTGAGAAAACAGTTAAGATATGGGTGGGGTTGCGTCAATCCTGCCTCACCCATCCTCCTTATTCTTGGGAGAGAACTATGTCTGAAGAAACTATCGGGGAATTGCCCCAAAAAGAAGAAACGATTGGGGAAGCCCCCCAAAAACAGGAAACACAACTTCCGCCCATCACTGACCCAAAAATGCTCCATCTCTTTTTCGACCCGCCGGGGACATTGCGCCTAACGGTGGGTGAGGATTGGGGGGCGTACTCCTATGCAGTGGTGCGTCTGTACCAAGCCGCGCCGCTCTCATTACCAAATCAGTATTTCTCATTGCAGGATGGTAAGGGCGAAGAGATTGGCATGGTGAAGTGTTTGGACGAGTTCGATTCTGCATCGCAACCCGTGGTGCAAGAGGAGATTCGGCGACGCTATCTCACGGCAACGATTCAACAGATTATCACGGTAAAAACCGAGTTTGGAATCACCTATTGGACAGTGCAGACTGACCGAGGGGAGCGCGATTTTGTGGTGCAAAGCCTCTCCGATTCGTGTATCTGGCTCTCCGAAACGCATATTCTGTTAATTGATGTGGATGGCAACCGGTTTGAGATTCCCAACCGGAACGCTCTGGACGAGCAAAGCCAAACGCAATTAGCCGTGGTGTTGTAGGGTCTTGAACCTCTCCCCCTAGCCCCTCTCCCTGTGAAGCCTTTTGCCTAATCGGTGAATGGCAACTATTCGTGGAATCACGGGTCAAGGGTAGGTAGAGCAGATAGGAGATGTTGCCATGTCGTTGAGAAAAACTGTACGCCGTTGGGTCGGGGGCATATTGACGGTGGGGGTATTGGTATTGGGAGGTGGGGCAATGTTCCGTTCCACAGAGAAGGTTCCCGAACCGAACTTTCCCATTCCCCCCATCCCCTCACCGAATGCCTATGATATCTACAAACAGGCGGCACAGATGCGTCAGGGGTCTGGTGGAAAACTTCTCGGCAACGATTGGCAGAAGTATACCCTTGCTCAAAAAGAGCAACTACTGGCAAGTGACCAACAAACCCTATTGACCCTTCGTTCCGGTTTTGCTCATCCCTATCAACCTCCTATTCAACGAACTCCGGGTAGTGCCGTTCTGAGTTACTCCGCGGAGTTCCGCGAATTAGCCCGAACCCTAGTGGCACAAGGAGAATTGTATCGGGAGGAGCAGGAGTGGGATAAGGCAGCACAATGCTACTTAGATACGATACAGTTTGGAATGCACCTCCCCCACGGTGATGGAATTATGGGTTTCCTTTTGGGAACAACTATTGAGGGGATGGGGCGCAGATACCTTTGGGAAATCACGGAGAGACTCACGCCCACGATGGCACGAGAAACTGCCCTCCACCTGCAAGACTTAGAGCGGAAACGCTATCCTCTGATTCAGACCTTTCAGGAGATGGAGTATACCGATGGAACCTATATGGCAAACCTACTGAATAAGAATGGGGCGTGGGGCATTGCCGCGCAGGTTACGGGAGTGAACGAGACCGCGGCAGATCTTGCTCAAACCGTAACGGCTCTGGTGGGAAATGGTACATCCGCGCCCGACAAGCCTTTGGAAGCGCAATGGGAGAGGTTGCGTTATCGAGTAGGGGCAACAATTTCCGTGATAGCAACGAGCAAACCCACTATCTATAGGCAGTTTCGCGAAAATAATGCACGGTTGCAAGAGCAGATACGGCAACCGTATACTCCCAACCCAACCGATATTCCCTGCCCGAAAGATGCGGTTAACGCAATGTTCTGCATGGAAAATATCGTTCTACAACAGACACCTCTGAGGTTCTATGAAGCACAGGCGCAGAATGGGTTATTGGCAGTGGCTCTTGCTCTGCGTGCCTACTCACAGGAGAAGGGTGATTATCCCCCCACCCTACAAGAGTTGGTAGACAAAGGGTATCTGCGCTCTGTTCCTAACGACCCTTTCATAGCGGGCAAACCTCTGTCGTATCAACGTCTCTCGGAGAAGCAGTATCTGCTTTACAGTGTGGGACCGGACGGCAAGGACGATAGCGGTAAAACGGGCAGTTACACACAGGGCAAGCAGGGAAGTCGAAGCCAGATGGATAGCACCTTTGTGGGTGACTTTGTGGTTGGGGAGAATACCCGCCTTCCTGATAGTCTACGATATTAGACCTATTTTTCCATGTCCCTTACAAGCAAACACGGAGAGAGCGGAGAATTCAAAGGAGCGTTTTGATGAATAAAGCGAGTGTACCGCAAGAGTGGGCAAACCTCATCGGAAGTAGTCTGCAACTTCCCCTGACCGCGATAAAGCAGTCGTTGAGCGAACAGGTAGCCTCCTTATTTCCTGAAAAGGCACTGATAGAGGGGTATGGGTGTTCGTTCGACTTGCAACAGTTCCTTGAGGATGGACACTGTGAGGTTCGTGCCAAATCGGAGGGGATTCACAATCAAATTGAAACTGCCTACGACGGTCTTGCTTACGGGCTACGCGAAGTCTTCCGAAATGTTTGGCTGGAAGCCGAGTGGCAGGGTAATACACTGGATATTCTTACGCTGTACTACCCGCAAGTATACAGTACGGAGAATTATGTATTTATCCTTGCCAACGAGAAAGCCATCGCGCAGGAGTTTTACAAAGCCGTGTGTGACTGGGGAGCAGAAGTGCGCGGCGAAGTTCTGGTTTTTGATGGGGGCGGGTGGGATAAAAGTAGAGAACTCTTTGAGGCTATCCAAAACGCGACACTAGAAAACCTTGTGCTACAAGGAAGCCTCAAGGACGAGATAGCCACGGATACGGAGCGGTTCTTTGTCAGTCGGGAGCAGTACGAGCGGTATAGAATTCCGTGGAAGCGAGGAATTCTCTTTTTAGGGCCTCCCGGTAACGGTAAGACTCACTGTGTTAAGGCACTTATCAATCGGTCTAAAGTACCGTGTCTCTATGTCAAGAGTTTTAAGTCGGAGTATGCCACAGACCAGGACAATATCCGCAAGGTTTTCCAACGTGCGCGTCAGACCACACCCTGTATCTTAGTGATGGAAGATTTGGATTCGCTGATTGATGACCAAAATCGCTCGTTTTTTCTCAACGAGTTGGATGGGTTTGCCGCAAATCAGGGCATCCTCACGCTTGCTACCACCAACCACCCGGAGCGTTTAGACCCGGCGATTGTAGACCGTCCCTCACGTTTTGACCGAAAGTACCACTTTGAACTGCCTGCCGAAGCCGAGCGAGTACGCTACATTACACTCTGGAACGAAAACCTCTTACCCGAACTACGTCTCTCGGAAAGCGGTATTGCGGAAATCGCAGAACATACCGAAGAGTTTTCTTTTGCCTATCTCAAGGAGCTTTTTGTCTCGGCGGTGATGCAGTGGATAAATATGCCAGTAGCCGAAAACCACATGGATACCGTGATGCGTCAACAAGTGGTACTACTACGAGAGCAAATGAATTCGATGACGGTGGTATTTCCCGACGAAGCCAACCCAGATACAGAGATGGGGGAACAGATGCGTGCTGCCGCGATGATGATGCGTCGTTTTACCCGAAGAAGGCGATAAGGGAGTTTGGCGGAGGTGGGGAACGGCAATCTTGGTTCGGGCGTGCTAAGATAGAGCGTGTCCACAAATAGCCCCACTCCGGTTCCCCTGCGCCATTTCTTGGCGGCATGGATTCCCCTGATGCTGAGTTTTGAACTGATGGTGATGGAAGGTCCTGTCCTTCAAGGAGCCATTGGACGATTGGCGAACCCCGAACTGCACCTTGCGGCATGGGGGCTGGCGATGTCGCTGGCAATGGTCATCGAAAGCCCGGTGATAATGCTATTGGCGACCTCCATTGCATTAGTTCGTGATACCGTAGCATACCGTGCGATGCGTCAGTTTATGATTGTGGTGAATGCCACCTGCACGGTGCTTGCCGCGATTTTGGCGTTTACCCCCCTACTGAATGTTGTCGCAGAGGGGTGGATGGGGCAACCCACTCCGATGGTGGAAGCCTCGCGCCCGGCGTTGCAGATAATGATTCTGTTTACTGCACTGGTGGGGTGGCGACGCTTCTATCAGGGTATTTTGATTCGGCGGGGAAGAAACCAGTTAGTCACGTGGGGAACCGCCATTCGCTTGGTTGCTCTCTTAGTTGCCAGTACACTTTTAGCCGGTTCCAAAACATTGCCGGGGATACAGGTGGCGGCATGGGCATTGATGATAGCACTTTTAGTAGAGTGTATGATAACCACCCTCTTTGCTGTTCCCGTTGTGCGAAATTTGCCCCAACCGTCTCCCCATACCCCAACCCTAACCCAATCTGAGATTTTTCGGTTTCATACGCCCCTTGCCGCCACGACCCTTTTAACCCTTCTGGCGCAACCGATAACCTCTGCGGCACTGGCATATCTGCCAGAAAAAGAAAAGACCCTTGCGGCATGGCCCGTGGTCTTTATGATACTGTTGATTTTGCGCGGCTTGGGGTTCACTCTACAAGAGGTGACGGTTGCGGAGATGAAGGAAGACCTCAAACGGGAGATTCCGCTGTTTCGCTACACCGTTTTGGTGGGATTTTGGGCAACTGGCTTGACGCTGTTGGTGGGGCTAACTCCTCTGCTAAACTTTTACACCGACCAAATTCTGCAACTGCCACCAAGCCTTCGTCCCTTTATCCGTGAGGGGGTACTATGGGGGGCAGCAACGCCTCTGCTTTCGGCACTGTCGGCGTGGGCAAGGGGGGCGCAGGTGGCTCGGAACTCTACCGCCGTGGTGTATCAGGCAATGATGGTCAGTCTGGTGGTACAGATGGTCATTCTGTTTATCGGGGTTGCGCTCAAAATATCGGGGATGGTCACTGCAACCCTCTCCTTCACGGGGGCTTTTTTCGCGGAGTATCTCTACCTGCATCTGCACCGTCAGAACACGAACATTCTTGCACAGCAGGAATCGGTTCGCCCGGTATGAAATTGGTGTATGGAGGAATTTAGAGATGGCGTTTGTGGATTGGCACTATTTTAGTACAGCGTTGGGAAAGCAGACTTCAGCGTATGTGATTCTGCCGGAGGTGGGGACGGGACCCTATCCCGTGCTGTATCTGTTGCACGGTATGTCCGATGACCATACGATTTGGCTCAGGCGCACCAGTATTGAGCGGTATGTGGCAACTCTCCCCCTCATTGTGGTGATGCCGAATGGGGAGCGGAGTTTTTACTGTGATGCGGTGGAGGGCTATCCCTTTGGAACAGCGATTGGGGTGGAGTTGGTAGACCGGGTAGACCGTACTTTCCCCACACACGCAGAACGTTCAGGGCGGGCAACGGCAGGGCTTTCGATGGGGGGCTATGGGGCGTTACGACTTGCGCTGACGTATCCTGAGCGGTTCTGCGCGGCAGTCAGTCACTCCGGGGCATTAGGGTTTGGGCATCGGAAGGTGGGACATGATGGGAAGCCACTCTCTCCTGAATACCTAAGGATTCTTGGTGAGAACCCGATGGGGGGGCAGAATGACTTGCACGCATTGGTAACGACGATTCCTCCCGACAAACTCCCTGCCCTGCGGATTGACTGCGGTACGGAGGATTTCCTGCTTGACGCGAACCGGGAGTATCATTCCCATTTGAAGGCGGAGGGTATTCCCCATGAGTATGAGGAACACCCCGGCGCACATAATTGGGACTACTGGGACATTCATATCCAAGATACGCTGAAATTTCTGACCGATAAACTGAGTTTGAATTAACCGTCGGAGTCCCTCTCCTGCACACGGGTAGGGAGAGGGACGAGAAGTTAGATTCGCATATCTGAGGGGATGAGTACCGTGTCAATCACATGGATAACCCCATTTTGCGTGCGGATGTCGGTCTTGAGAACCTTAGAATCGTTTACAAAAACACCGTTGCGGGTGTTTCGTAGGCGTACCTCGGCTCCGTTTACTGTATTTGATACGCCCACGGAATCTCCCAAGCGTACAATCCGTTCCGCAAGAACCTCTTTCGGTAAAACATGGTAGGTCAAAATCTCCTTAAGCATCTCTCGGTTTTCCGGTTGCAGGAGTTTTGTTAGGGTCGCTTTGGGGAGTTTCGCAAACGCTTCGTCAGTGGGGGCAAAGACGGTGAACGGTCCTTTGCGACGTAGGACATCGGTCAGACCCGCCGCTTCCACTGCCGCAAGTAGAGTCTTAAAACTTCCGGCTTCCTTTGCCACCTCCACGATGTCTTGTTGGGGACGCTCCCCGGTCAGACCGTCAATCTTCAATCCCGGTGGAAGTAGGACGGAATCAATGGCGTGGATGACTCCGTTCTGGGTCAGAATATCGGTGCGAACAATAGTGGCATCGTTGACTTTGAGCGCAAGGCGGTTTTGTATCGTAACCTTGTCTCCGTGTACGGTAGGAACCTGTGTGCCACTCTTGAGGCGGACAACATTTGCTTGTAGCACCTCGCCTTGCAAAACATGGTAGGTGAGAATTGCCCGCAGGGTATCTCGGTTTTCTGGCTTCAGCAAAGCAGTGAGAAGAGGTTGCGGCAGTTTTGCAAAGGCTTCATTGGTGGGTGCAAAGACCGTAAAAGGTCCGCCATCGCGCAGGGTTGAAGTCAGATTTGCGGCACGAACGGCGGTAGTAAAGGTGGACAAGCCGGAGTTCTTTGCGGCAACCTCGTAGAGGTTATGGGCGTGTGCGGGAACAGCAGTCAGGTTTGCTAGCCAAAGGGCAAAGCAGGGTCAGACGAGCCATCTGTCGGTATGCAGTTGTCATGTAGGGTGGATAGGTCTGCCTTCCTACAGCCTATCTCACCTACACTGACGAATTCCCGCGATAATTCCGCGAAACTTTTTTGTAGCCCCTGTCGCTTATTCTAAAAGAGCGAGGGTGCGCTTTTGTGCGGCGGAAAGGGCGGCACTGTCCACGATTTGTTGCCCGATACGGCAAAGGGTGGGGTCTAAAGGACCGGATACCGCCTCTCCGGTTTCCAAGCAGTGGATAAGATACTCAATCGGGTTCCGCCGGGGGGAGAGCAAGTTATCTACGGGGATTTCGTGAGTTTCTGGGTGGTCTTTGGTCTGCAAACGGATGACTGGTTCGTAGTCGTAACTGGAGATAGTTCCGGCGGTTCCTACCACCACAAAGCCACACTTGGGCTGTGGTTGGAGTGTCCACGGGTCAGTGAAGGTTCCCCAACGTGTCTCAAACTTGGAAAGTCCAAAGGTATAGCGACAGACTGTGATACTGTGTTCGTCCACCTCTAAGCCGGGCGAACTGTCCACCGTGGCAGTCACTTCGAGCGGTTTTGCGCCACTCAGGAACCATGTTCCCAGAGTCACTCCATAGCCGAGATAGTCTTGCAGGGAACCGCCTCCCGTTGCCTTCTGATACCACCATGCTTGTGACTTTTGCCGGTTTGCTTCCTCCTCACTAATCTCCACCTTATCGGCGATATGGCGAAGCGGACCTCGGTTGCCGTCGTAGTAGTGTACTTCGCGCACCTGTCCGATAACCCCGGCATCTATCAACCGCTTGGTGGTAACATGGGGCGGATACCAAGCGAGGGGCCAGTTTATTACCATTGTTTTTCCGGTCTGTGCCATCGCGGAAAGCATACGGTCTGCATCGGCAAGCGAGGCAGCAAAAGGCTTTTCTACCAGCACATGCACTCCATACGATGCAACCCACTCCACATAATCCGCGTGCCTTCCGGTCATAGGGCAGAGAATCGCGATGTCCGGTTGGGTGGTTTCCAAGCACTCTCGGAAGTCGGTGAACACCCGTTCGGGCGGAATCGCAAGGCTCGCGATAGTTCCTTCCATTCGTTCGGGGCTTGGGTCGGCAATACCGACAATCTCGGCACGGGGATGCTCTTGCACCTGCCGAAGCAGGTCGCCCATGTGCATATGGTCAAAACTGACACCTACAAACTTCCACTTCTTCATCGAAATACCTCAGAAACGTTTTCGACAGAGAGGCGAATCGCTCCTGCCTTTTTTCCTCGTGGGAAAAATCGGGGGCAGGAAAGAGTTTTGCTTTAGACCGACCCTGAAAGGGTCGGTCTGAGAGAAACCGGTTCTCCGAACCGGGGCAGGCGGGCTTTTTTTCCTAATTTCGCTTGTGGAGGCAGGCTGAGAGAAGGTAGCCGGTGACTTTAGTCGCCGGACTCGTTTTTCTAAGGGGTGTTGCGTCTGGAAAGGTAGGAGTACAGTTCGCAAAAACTTTATTCTGTGGATTCTGTAACAGTGCGTTAATTGCAGTGTATTAAGGAAATGTAGTGCCGCATATCGGAGTATTTCGCTATGGAATTTCTAAACCAGACCTTTCATCCTTCAGATTTTGCCGTGGTGGGGATATTGGTACTGTTAGAAGGCTTACTTTCTGCGGATAACGCTTTGGTATTGGCGTTGTTGGTACGGCATCTGCCCGACAAAGACCGTCAAAAAGCCCTATTGTATGGTCTGGTGGGGGCATTTGTTTTTCGGGCAATCGGAATCTTCTTTGCCGCACTCCTGATTAATCTCTGGTGGGTATGTGCCGCCGGAGCCGCCTATCTCATCTTCTTAGCCGCCAAGCACTTCTTGGAGCATCATGCCGCAAGAGGGCAGGGCGGTGGGGACGAACTTCCGCAAACACAGAACGCAGGCTTCTGGAAAACCGTCTTTTTAGTCGAAGTCACCGATATTGTTTTTGCTGTGGATTCCATACTGGTTGCGGTTGCCTTTGTCACTGAGCCATCGAAGATATGGATAGTCTACTTCGGTGGAATTGTGGGAATCCTGATGCTACGCCTTGCCGCCACTAGCTTTACGCGCATTATCGAGAAATACCCTCGCCTCGACTCGGTAGCATATGCACTAGTGGGCTGGGCTGGGGTGAAACTTGCCTCTGCCGCCGTGGACATCTTCTGTCGAAGCCAAGCCCTGAAAGAGCCGCATCTGCTTCCAAAGTGGGGATTCTGGGTCGGCTTTGTCCTTATCATGGCAATCGGTGTTCCCTTTGCGTTGCGCCACCGTGCCACTACCGTTCACCCCCACGCGCATTAGGGTAGGTAGCAGGTAAAAGGACAGGTAGCAGGAAAAGGGGAGGTAGTTGACCAATGATTCCTTGCCGGGGTTCCGGGGGAGTTTGTCGAAGATGCCTACCCTACTGCGTTATCAAAACCGTCTGCGTCGTTCCCTTCTCACACTGTTCATTATCTTACCGCCACTGACAATGGCGTTTGCCGTGCCGCCCCAAGCAAAGCCGAAAGATGTTCGTAAGATTGCCCCGTTACGCTTTGCTCGCGACATCCAACCCCTGCTTGCGGATAGATGTTTTCAGTGTCACGGTCCTGACCCAAAGGCACGTCAAGCGAACTTGCGCTTGGATACGCCGGAAGGGGTTCGCCGGGTTTTCACTGCCGGAAAACCGGATATATCCCTCGGATTTCAGCGGATTGTTACCTCGGATACGTCGCTACGAATGCCGCCTCTCTCTACCCATAAGACGTTCTCCCCGGACGAGGTAGCAAAAATCCAACGCTGGATTCGTGAGGGGGCATCCTGGGAGGAGCATTGGGCATTTCAAAAGATACAGCGTCCCCCGGTTCCCCCGGTTCCTAAAACAGCACGAGTGCAAAACCCGATTGATAGTTTTGTGATGGCACGGCTGATACACGAGGGACTCAAACCGTCTCCTGAAACCGATAAAAGAATCTTGCTACGTCGGGTGACACTGGATTTAACAGGGCTACCTCCCACGCCGGAGGAGGCAGAAGCGTTTCTCGCAGACCGCTCCCCGATGGCGTATGAGAACGTGGTAAATCGTCTGCTGGCATCGCCTCGCTATGGGGAACGGATGGTTTGGGACTGGTTGGAAGCCGCCCGCTATGCGGATACCAATGGCTATCAAGGCGACCCCACTCGTCCGATGTGGCTTTGGCGCGATTGGGCAGTTCGCGCCCTAAACGAGAATATGCCCTTTGACCGCTTCACTATCGAGCAGATTGCTGGAGACTTACTGCCCAATCCGACAACGGCACAGCGCATTGCCACAGGGTTTCATCGGAATCACCCCATCAATGGGGAGGGAGGACGTATTCCCGAAGAGTCGCGGGTGGAGTATGTGCAGGATAGGGTGGAGACGACGGGAACGGTTTGGTTGGGGTTAACAATGACTTGTAGCCGTTGCCATGACCATAAGTTCGACCCGATAACCCAAAAAGAGTATTATCAAATTGCCGCTTACTTTAACTCGATTGCGGAGAGCGGTGCGCCACGCGGAGATGGCTTGGCAGACCCGGTTATCTCGCTGGGAACACCGGAGCAGGAGCAGAGGTTAGCCCAACGGCGCGAAGCCGAGAAGCGGGTGATTGCAGAACGTGATGAGAAGGCGAAGCATCTGCCAAAAGACTCGCCGGAACTGGCAACCGCGAATAAACAGGTGGAAGAGGCACGAAAAGCCCGCGAAGAGGCAGACCGTGCCATTCTGCGAACCATGGTGATGCGAGAGTTGGATAAGCCACGGGAAACCTTTATCTTAGACCGAGGGGTGTATAACAGTCCGGGGGAGAAGGTAACACAGGGGGTTCCTGCTCGACTCCCTGCTTTGCCTTCTTCTGCCCCTCCGAATCGCTTGGCACTTGCCCGTTGGCTGGTCTCACGCGAAAACCCGTTGACTGCGCGAGTAGTAGTCAATCGGATGTGGCAACAGTTCTTTGGAGTCGGCTTGGTAAAAACAACGGAGGATTTTGGCGTACAGGGAGATCGTCCCGTTCACCCCGACCTTTTAGATTGGTTAGCCGCCGAGTTTATGTCCAGTGGTTGGAATGTGAAGCGACTACACCGCCTGATAGTCACCAGTGCCACCTATCGGCAATCATCGCGAGTCACCCCAGAGTTACTGCGGCGTGACCCCGAAAACCGTTTACTGGCGCGTGCCTCCCGCTTTCGTCTTCCCAGTTGGATGCTTCGTGACCAAGCCCTAGCGGTGAGTGGTCTTTTGGTCGAAAAGCAGGGCGGTCCGGCGGTCAAAGGGTATCAACCACCGGGGGTATGGGAGGATGCGACCTTTGGGCAGATAGGGTATACCCAAGACCACGGCGAGGCACTCTATCGGCGCAGTGTGTATCAGTTCTGGCGGCGCATTGTCGGTCCCACCGTCTTTTTCGATGCTCCGGCGCGGCAGACCTGTGTTGTGCGCTCGAGTCGTACCAATACCCCGCTCCATGCGCTCATCACTCTGAATGACATCACCTTTGTTGAGGCGGCACGTGCATTGGCACAGAGAACACTGCTGGATACCACACTGACGGACGATGACAGTCGCTTGCGGATGCTCTTTCGACGCTGTACGGTTCGTTCGCCCAAGCCCCAAGAAGTCGCGGTTTTACAACGTCGTCTGACCACACTACGCACAACGTATGCTACTGATAAAGACGCGGCGAAGCGCCTGATTGCGGTGGGAGAATCGAAGGCAGACCCGCAGATTGCCCCCGAAGAGTTGGCGGCATGGTCAGGAATCGCTCTACTGGTTCTGAATCTGGACGAGACATTGACAAAGGAGTAAAACGGACAACCCATGAACAAAGAACAGAAAGAGCGTGCCGCATACCTTACCCGACGGCAACTATTTGGGCAGGGGGCAACGGGCTTAGGCATTGCTGCTCTGACCGCTCTTTTACCGCGTGAACTCCAAGCATCTCCTCCGGGAAAACCGCGCTTTGGTGGTCTACCCAACCTCCCGCATATCGCCCCGAAAGCACGTCGGGTGGTCTATCTCTATATGAACGGTGCGCCCCCCCATATTGACCTGTTCGACTACAAGCCGGAGTTAGAAAAGCAACGTGGGATTGAGATTCCTCCCAGTGTCCACAAAAATCAGCGTGTCTCCACGATGACACAAGGAGCGAAGAAGTTGGTACTGCCGTCGTTTACCGGATTTAAGCAGTATGGGGATGCCGGAATGTGGGTATGCGACTTTCTGCCGCACACCGCCTCCATCGCGAATGACCTCTGTTTTATTCGCTCCATGCACACAACCGCCGTTAATCATGCTCCTGCAATTACCTTCTTCTTGACGGGAAGTGAACAACCCGGCAGACCGAGCATGGGCGCATGGTTGACCTATGGCTTGGGCAGTGAAACACAAGACCTTCCGGCGTTTGTGGTAATGACCTCCCGCGATAAAGAGGCATCCTGCGGGCAGATTTTCTATGACTACTACTGGGGTTCGGGGTTCTTACCCACTAAGTATCAAGGAGTAAAGTTCCGTGCAGGGGGCGACCCGGTACTCTACCTCTCCAACCCGGATGGCATGAGCGCGGAAGTACGGCGCGGGCTTCTGGATGATTTAGCACAACTGAATCAGCAACACCATAGCACCATCGGCGACCCAGAGATACTCACCCGAATCGCGCAGTATGAGATGGCATATCGGATGCAGATGAGTGTGCCGGAACTGGCGGATTTATCCCAAGAACCGTCGGCGGTGTTGGAGATGTACGGTCCCGATGTGAAGCGTCCCGGCTCCTTTGCGGCAAACTGTCTCTTGGCACGTCGCCTGCTGGAGCGGGGAGTTCGTTTTGTCCAACTAATGCACGCCGGATGGGACCATCATAACAATCTCTCCTCACAATTTGCGATTCAGTGTAAAGATACCGACCAACCTGCCGCCGCGCTGGTCAAAGATTTGAAGCAACGCGGACTGCTTGATGACACACTGGTTATCTGGGGCGGGGAGTTTGGGCGTACCCCGTTTATTCAGGGGGATATTGCTAACAAGGAGAAGTGGGGGCGCGACCATCATCCCTACGCCTTCACCCTTTGGATGGCAGGAGGGGGTGTTAAACCGGGAACCGTGTATGGCGAGACCGACGAGTTTGCTTTTAATGTGGTAAAAGACCCCGTTTCTGTCCACGATTTCCAAGCGACAATCCTGCATCTTCTGGGCATAGACCATACCCGCCTGACCTATAAATTTCAGGGACGCGACTACCGCCTCACTGATGTCGAAGGTGAAGTTGTGCAGGGTGTCTTGGCTTAATTTAGTGCAGGAAATAGATGGTGGTGTAACGCACTATAAATGCAAATCTATTCTGAAAAGAGAGTTTGCACGATGACTGAACCACGGCAACCGTCTGCTCTGGATGACTATCTCTTTGACCTACGCGGATATCTGATATTGGAGAACGCGATTGAACCCGACCTGCTCGCTGACCTGAACCATGCCTTTGATAACTTTCCCAAATTACAGGTGGGAGAGTGGTGGGGAAACGCACAGCGACGTGACTACACGGGAGAGACGGGCTTTGAACTGCATAACTGTGTCGAAGTGGGAGAACCGTTTGAACGTCTGATTGACCATCCGGCATGGATTCCGTATATGCGTCGCTACTGCGGGGAAGATCAATCGTATGTGCAGGGGCTGTTTATTGACGAATGTATCGCTTCGGTTCGTCGTTCGGGAGGGCATCACCCAGCACACTCAGGGGGGTTTCGGGGGGCGATGCGCGGAGCCTATGGCTACAAGCATGGGGTCTTTCGCTGTGGGCAGGTGAACGCTCTTATGGCTCTGACCGATGTGGGACCGGGCGACGGTCCGACGATGATTGTTCCGGGTAGCCATAAGTCAAACTTTACTCACCCCAATATCGGAAACTATCAGCAGGGAGACCGTATGGATACACTGGAGGGGGCAATCCCGGCGTATCTTAAAGCCGGGGATGTTCTGCTGTTTGTGGATGGGATAACCCACGGGGGCAGTAGCCGCACGAACACCGAGGGAGAACGTCGGGTGCTTATCTATCGCTATGGCGTGAGTTGGGCGGCAACCCGTTTCGGCTACGAATACTCGCAAGCTTTGTTAGACCGTCTTACCTCGGAACGCCGTAAAATTCTCCAACCCGTCCCTCCCCTTCGCCCTCCTGTATAGAGAGCCACACAAGCAAAAATCACACATATAGAAATGGAAACGTTTGATGATTAAAGTCGCGATGATTGGTGCGGGAAGCGTCGTCTTTTCCAAAAACCTGACTGGGGATATTCTCTCCTACCCTGAGTTCAAAGAGGCTACCTTCTCGTACATGGACATTGATGCAGACCGACTCGAAGTCGGGGCGGCACTGTGTCGGAAGGTGGGGAATGCCCTCGGTGCAAACCCAACGATTGAGGCAACCCTGAATCGGCGTGAAGCCCTCCAAGATGCCGATTTTGTTATCAATATGGTACAAATCGGTGGCTTTGACTCCACACTGGTAGACTTTGAGATTCCGCGTAAGTATGGACTGAACTTCACTATCGCCGATACCACGGGACCGGGGGGATTCTTCCGCGCCTTGCGTACCTACCCCATGCTCAAAGGCTTGGTGGAGGATATGATGGAGGTCTGCCCGAACGCAGTTCTGCTCAACTACTCCAATCCCATGAGCATGAATATGCAAACCATCACCCGAAACTCCAACATTCAGGCGGTAGGACTCTGCCACTCGGTGCAAGGGACGTTCAACGGCATCATGCGAGATATTGGGGAAAACCCGGAAGAAATCGCTTTTATTTGTGCTGGTATCAACCACATGGCGTTCTACCTGAAGATTGAAAAGAACTATGTAGACCTCTATCCACATCTCTTCGCTATCGCTGACGAGAAGATTGAACGGAACCAGAACTCGGTTCGCTATGAACTGATGAGACGGCTTGGCTACTTTGTTACTGAGTCCTCGGAGCATAACGCGGAATACTGCCCCTTCTTCATGCCGCACGGCGCAGAGGTGATTGAGAAGTATGGGGTTCCCCTCGATGAGTACCTGCGGCGATGTGATGGAATTGTAGACGAGTTTGAGCGTATGAAAGCGTTCAGCAGAACCGATGAACCCATGGAGGTGCGAAAATCCCATGAGTACGGTTCGACTATTATTCACTCCATGGTCACGGGAACGCCGTCTGTGGTCTACGGTAATATGCCCAATAAGGGCGCAATCACCAACCTGCCGAACAATGCGATTGCTGAAGTGCCGACCTTAGTAGACCGTTCGGGCTTGCAGTTTACCACTGTCGGCGACCTTCCCCCGCAATTAGTGGGTTACATGATGCCCCATGTGACGCAGCACGAACTCTTTATCCGTGCAGCGATGGAGGGGCGACGCGACCATGTATATCAAGCGGCAATGTTTGACCCTCTCACCGCCGCCACCATGCCGATAGATAAGATGGTGGAGATGTGTGACGAACTGATTGCCGCGCATGGTTTCGAGAAGGAGGGTGGCTACCTGCCGGACTTGGATGCCAAGAAGACATTGGTTCCTACCAGTGGCAAAACCTTCTCCCCACCCACCCCACAGGAGTTACGTGCCTCTTGGGATGCCGCCCAGAAAGCCGGGCATGAGGACGATATTCTGA
>Ga0224722_1000847_pt1 | contig 17435 bp, 17 predicted proteins | sample Balambano_FR1_Me_FD_161646 | JGI IMG/M metagenome (GOLD analysis project Ga0224722, IMG submission 161646) | Freshwater sediment microbial communities from Lake Towuti, South Sulawesi, Indonesia - Balambano_FR1_MetaG | ecosystem: Environmental > Aquatic > Freshwater > Lake > Sediment | place... | reverse complement strand
GTGCTGGGCTTGGCTGAAAAGTCGCATTCGCCAAAGTTTATCCAACTTTGAGTCTTTACGCCAAGCAATGGAGTCGGTACTGAAGGATGCTGCGTCCTAATAGTCCTGTCTATAGCTATACCTCACTAGAAAACGCTACCCATGAGAAATGGCTGTCATCAATCTGATGCAGCCATCTAAACATTAATGAAATCCTTGATCTCAATCAACCAGTTGCGCCTATTCTTCTGTGCCTGAACTGGCAGAAACTTCTAAATTATCTGGATCAACGTAATAGCAAATGGCATCATTCAGGCAAATCAAAGCCCAGCCGGAGGAATCTAAATCAACTAATCGATACGGAACTTCTTTAACGAAAAAACCTCGGTGATTACGAGTACCCGGTTTGACCTCAAACATTTCGTAAATCATGGTAGCCAACCTCCATTATATGAATAATAGGCAAGCCTAAAAGAGCTATAAACTGGCTATAGAAATCCTAAATTGGCCGAATTCAGGCGTGATCTATAGATCATTCCTGCAAAAATATATTTTTATGATTCAAATGGGATTGCTATAGTTCAATGTTTAGCTAAATCCTATCACTCAATTCTGAGAGAATGGGTTAATTTATTTAAGCAAGTATGAACTAATATGGCACTCATCTGGATTTTGTAAGGATGGGTGCAAAGCATTGTTTGAGGCTCAAGCTAAGAAGTTGTTAGATTGTCGCTTGAATGGTCGTGGGGAAGTATTTTTAATAAATCTTAAGGTGGTTTCTCATATAAATTGACTACACTTTTGCAATTTACAGTAAGCAAAAGTGTGATTGTTTCTCAATATTAAGCGTTAGATAAATTGTAAATAATTTCGTATTCAACTCCGTAAGTTTCGAATAAATTGCAAGTGTCGTGATCCATGATGTTGGTATCACTCAACTCAAGATTGTAGAACTCGACTTCGGGTGGCTCAAAATAAGGCCCAGCATGCCAAGTTCCTACGTTTAACTTAACAAAGCAATTGCCAGGAATTTGAAAGGCTGTAATTTTTTCCCAATCTGGCGTGGGTTCTTGGGATGGAGGAGCGACAGCAATAAACCATTCGTTTCCTGCCAGAGATCCAAGACATTGGGTCACTTGATGATGCCGAGTAATCCGATCGAACTTGAGTCCCCGGAATGGCAACCGCATGATGTAAAACCGTGGTGTGCCATTTTGTAGCTGCAATTGAGCATCATTTGAGTTATAGGCGGTGCCATCTTCAGTTGCAAAAATGACCTGCCCAAACGGTTCAAATGCCTCAGGAGTGATGGGTTGGGGGTGCAGCTTGAGCATCAAGTAGGTTTCCATAAGCGGTGTTGGTGCATTTGATATAAACAGATTCACACCGAAACTCAGTTTTCCGCAATAGGCACGATCGCATCCTCTTCTCGAAATTGAACTGTCTCAGAGCAAATGCGATCGCGCCCCCTGGATTTTGCCTTGTAGAGCGCTCGATCAGCGGCAAATAGGAGTGACATCGATGAAAACTCGATCGCTGGAATAGTCGAGGCAATGCCGATGCTCAATGTTACAAATTGACTGATAGAAGAAGCACTGTGAACCATTTCTAAGGCGCGTACAGCCGCTTTAATTTCTGTTGCAACATGAATTGCACCTGGCAAGGGTGTATTTGGCAAAATGATCACAAATTCTTCTCCACCATAGCGGGCAATCAGGTCACTGGGGCGTTTTAGCACGTTCGAAATTGTGCTTGCCACACTGCGTAGGCAATCATCTCCAGCTTGATGACCATAGGTGTCGTTGTATCGTTTAAAGAAATCGACATCACACAAAATGAGTGTTAGTGGAGTCTTTTCGCGTGCCAGTCTACGCCATTCCTGGCTCAAGCGGCTATCAAAACTACGCCGATTTGCTACTTGAGTCAGTCCATCCATGTGAGCCAATCGCTCCAACTCTTTGTTTGCGTTTTGTAAGGCTGCTTCAACAGCTAAACGATCGGAAATTTCTTGTCGTAATCGCTCATTTTGCACCTCCAACTGATGATGCAATCGGCGTAAGGTTAAATGATTGTTGACTCTAACGATAACTTCGGCTGCATGAAAAGGTTTAGCAATATAATCTACTCCACCCACTTCAAATGCTTTGATTTTGTCTACGACTTCGTCTAAAGCGCTAATAAAAATGACCGGAATATCTTTCATTTCTACATCACCTTTTAGAGCTTGACATGTTGTATATCCATCCATCTCAGGCATGCAAACATCTAGTAGGATCAGCTCTGGTTGCTGATTGCGAGCAACTTCCAATGCTTTCCGCCCATTCTCTGCAATAATGACTTGAAATCCTTTACGAGATAGGATTCGATGGAGCAAATCCAAATTTTCTGGTGCGTCGTCTACCACTAAAATCGTGCCTTTGGTGCTTGTTGGGAAATCCTTTATCATGGTCAATTTCTAAAAATCATTAGGTTATTCCACAGACAAACATCGTGTATGCTAGTCTTCTAGCATTTATGGGGATATTGCATTTGACAAAGTAATTTCTATCAGGTGCAATTCCTTAAAGTCAGTTGTTAGAACCGTTTGTCTACCTACATGCAATGCATCGGCGATCGAGGGATTCGAACAACTATTTTGATTAGCTATCTGTTTAGCCCTGCCACTTTCTTTTACAATTTGTGGTTTTGCTCCTACAACTGCTTCCGCCCAATTCATTATTCCCGCCTCAGATAGTACCGTCACGCAACTACTGTGAGGGAGAGCCAGATTACGGTGAATGGCGGACACCTACTGGGTAACGGCAGAAACTTATTCCATCGTTTTGCTGAATTTGGTGTGTAGTGGGGATAGCCCACCCGATGGAAAGTGCAGACGGCAGGAGGCAGCGGGCAAGGGGGAACAACCATTGTCATGATTGGAGGCGAACACCGTTCATGCCAGTCTGCCTTTCTACGGAACCTGATCAACCGCCTTAGCATTGGATATGTTCCAGAACTGTTATTTTCTTGGGTAGAAGCCTTATGTGTAAGGTTTCTACTGTGCTATTTAATTCCTCGTCACTAAACGACATTTACGATGATTGGTAGCCCATGGTAGAGGTTTGAGCATGATGAATTACATTCTTCGTAATGCGCGATTAATTGGCTATAACGGCCTGCAGGAAGTCGTTGTGGTGGAGGGAGAGATCGCCGCTATCCGACCTCAACCTCCTACCTCTACTCCCAACAGCGTTGACCTTAAGGGTGACTGGCTTTCCCTGGATGGAATTGATCTGCAAATCAATGGCGCTCTGGGACTCGCCTTTCCCGATCTCAGCCCAGGTAATGCCGACAAACTCTTAACTATCAACGATTTCCTCTGGCAACAGGGTGTTGGTGCATACTTGCCGACACTGGTTACAACTTCCGTAGAAAACATTCAGCGATCGCTGGCCGTGATTGATCAGTGGCAAAAGACAAAGGAGAAGGCGGAGGGCAAGACATCTGCTATCCTCGGCGTTCACCTGGAAGGACCTTTCCTCAATCCCACTAAACGGGGTGCCCATCCACAGGAATATTTACAGCCTTTGACGCTCGCCAATGTGCAGTGGGTATTGGGAGATTACGCCCATGTCGTCAAGGTCATAACCCTCGCGCCAGAGTTAGATGAGACCGGTGAAGTCATTCCTTACCTGCGATCGCTGGGCATTACGGTGAGCCTGGGGCACTCATTGGCAACCGCACCACAGGCCCAACGAGCGTTTGAGCAAGGGGTATCGATGGTAACGCATGCCTTCAACGCCATGCCACCCCTCCATCATCGAGAACCGGGATTGTTGGCCGCTGCGATCGTCCATCCTCAAGCGCAATGTGGCTTGATTGCCGATGGAGAACACGTTTCTCCCATGATGATCGACATTCTGCTGCGAGCCTCTAGTTATGAGCAAGGAATTTTTCTTGTCAGCGATGCTTTGGCTCCCCTTGGTCTACCTGATGGTATTTATCCCTGGGACACTCGCCAAATTGAAGTGAAAGACGGCACTGCTCGCTTACCCGACGGTACTTTGTCTGGTACCACCCTCGGCTTACTAGTTGGAGTGCAAAACTTGGTGAAATGGGGCATTTGCGATGTCGAGCAGGCGATCGCTCTGGCCACGTTGGCTCCTCGACGGGCGCTCGGTCTTTCTCCCGATTACACTGGTCTACCTGCCCATCTTCTCCGCTGGCACCAAACCGAGGCAGGGGAATTAGTATGGGAGCGACTTCCTTCTCCCTCATCTCCCATTGATCTTTAAACTTTGTTAAAGTCGAGTCGTGCCTAAACCGATCGCTGGAGACGACTCATGCTGCGCCTGGAACATGTTAGTAAGATTTATCCCACCGGGGAGGTGTTGAAAGACATTAACTGGGAGGTGAAACCTGGCGATCGCATTGGGTTAGTGGGGGTCAATGGTGCGGGAAAGTCCACACAACTCAAAATTATTGCAGGCGAAATCGAACCAACTGCGGGCGAAGTAATTCGTCCCACGAGTCTCCAAATTGCTTACTTGACGCAAGAATTTGAAGTAGATCCCAGCCGCACGGTGCGAGAAGAGTTTTGGCGAGCCTTTCGGGAGGCTAACGAGGTTCACGAAGCGTTGACTCAAGTGCATCGGGAAATGGAAACGGCTGATCCTGAAGCGTTGGATAAGTTGATTCACGACATGGATCGGCTCCAGCGTCAGTTTGAAGCGTTGGATGGATATGGGTTGGATTCTCGGATTGAAAAAATCTTGCCCGAAATGGGGTTTGACTCAGAGGATGGCGATCGCCTTGTTAGCGCCTTTAGTGGGGGTTGGCAGATGCGCATGAGTTTAGGCAAAATTCTTCTGCAAGCGCCTGACATCCTGCTGCTGGACGAACCAACCAACCATCTTGACCTGGAAACGATCGAATGGCTGGAAACCTACTTGAAAGGGATCGACACACCGATGGTGATTGTCTCTCATGACCGAGAATTCCTCGATCGCCTTTGTACCCAAATCGTTGAAACTGAGCGCGGCATTTCCACGACCTACCTGGGCAACTACTCCGCTTACTTACAGCAGAAAGCAGACAGTCGAGAAGCTCAACTGTCTGCCTACGAACGGCAGCAAAAAGAACTGGAAAAACAACAAGCCTTTGTTGATCGCTTTCGTGCCAGTGCCACCCGCAGCACTCAGGCCAAAAGTCGTGAGAAACAACTGGAAAAGATTGAACGCATCGAAGCCCCAGAAGATCGAGTCCAGACGCTGCAATTTAAGTTTCCACCTGCTCCTCGCAGTGGGCGAGAAGTGGTCATCATCAAAGACTTGACCCATTCCTATGGTGACAAAATTCTGTTTTTAGGTGCAGATCTGCTGATTGAGCGGGGCGATCGAATTGCCATTCTGGGTCCCAACGGTGCTGGAAAGTCTACTCTGCTGCACTTAATTATGGGAATGGAGCAACCCACAGATGGCAGTGTTGCGCTCGGCCAGCACAATGTGATCCCCGGCTATTTTGAACAGAATCAAGCTGAGGCTCTAGATCTACAAAAAACAGTGCTAGACACAATTCACGATGAAGTGCCGGACTGGACTAATGAAGAAGTGAGGACGCTCCTGGGTCGCTTTCTCTTCAGCAGCGATACCGTGTTTAAAAAAGTGGAGGCTCTGAGTGGTGGGGAAAAAGCACGGCTGGCTTTAGCCAAAATGTTGTTGCAACCAGCCAACTTGCTGATTCTGGATGAGCCAACCAACCATTTAGACATTCCAGCAAAAGAAATGCTGGAAGCAGCTTTGCAAAATTACGACGGGACGGCCATTATCGTTTCCCACGATCGTTACTTCATTTCTCAAGTGGCTAACAAGATTGTCGAAATTCGAGATGGTGAATTGATTCTCTACCGAGGCGATTACCATTACTATCTAGACAAAATCGCTGAAGAAAAGGATCGGGTACGACTAGAGACGATCGAAGCCGAGAAAGCCGCTAAAGCTGAAGCCAAACGCGCTAAGCAGAAAGAAAAAGAAAAATCAAAGAAATCCCAAACCAAGGCTAAACAAGAAGCTTGAACAACCTTTTGCCTCGATCCCCATGCTCCAAATGTGCTTTCTCCGTTAAAACCTCATAACAATTTCAGATTTCGAGTTAACTTGTTGACTCAGGGATAACAATCCCAATGCTATGATTTCGTAGAAATTACTTTGGAAGGGCTAGGTTTTCGTATGGCGCAAACGCCCATCTCTCCTGTAGTGCTGATAATTCTAGATGGCTGGGGCTATCGCGAGGATACCGATGGCAATGCAGTTATGGCGGCCAATACCCCTGTGGTTGACAGTCTTTGGCAAGCTTATCCGCACACCACTATCCGCACATCTGGCAAAGATGTTGGCCTGCCAGAAGGTCAAATGGGTAACTCAGAAGTCGGGCATCTCAACATTGGCGCGGGGCGTGTGGTGCCGCAAGAACTAGTGCGAATTTCAGATGCGGTAGAAGATGGGACGCTACTCAGCAACTTTGCTCTGGTCAAAATTTGCCAAGAAGTGAAGCAACGGAATGGCAAACTGCACCTGATCGGGCTTTGCTCCGATGGTGGGGTTCATTCTCACCTGAGCCATTTGTTCGGCTTACTTGACCTGGCGAAAGATCAGCAATTGACGGATGTGTGCATCCATGTCGTGACTGATGGCCGCGATACCCTGCCCGACTCTGGTAAAGGCTATGTTCAGGAGCTGCTCAACTATATTCATCAGGTTGGGATCGGGCGTATTGTGACGCTCAGTGGGCGTTATTACAGCATGGATCGCGATCGCCGCTGGGAACGAGTGCAAAAAGCCTACGATGTGATGACGCAGGATGGCGCTGGCAGTGGCGCGTCTGTGCTAGATGTGATTCAGTCTTCCTACGATGCCGGAATTACAGATGAATTTATTGTGCCAACGCGAATTGCCCCCGGTGCGGTTCAGCCTGAAGATGGCGTAATTTTCTACAATTTTCGCCCCGATCGTGCGCGGCAATTAACGCAAGTCTTTGTTGATTCTGACTTTGAGGGGTTTGAACGAGAACAAATTCAACCCCTAGCCTTTGCCACCTTTACTCAGTACGATTCCGCTTTCCCGGTTGCAGTTGCCTTTGAACCCCAGAACCTGAATAACATTTTGGGAGAAGTTATTTCTCGACATGGATTGCGGCAATTCCGCTGTGCTGAAACTGAGAAATATGCTCACGTGACTTACTTCTTCAATGGTGGGATTGAGGAACCCTTTCCCGGTGAAGATCGAGAACTTGTGCCCAGTCCCCAGGTAGCAACCTACGATCGCGCGCCCTCGATGTCTGCCGCAGCCGTGACAGATGTCGCCATTTCAGCGATTGAAAAGCAAATTTATTCCCTGGTTATAATCAACTATGCCAATCCAGATATGGTTGGCCATACTGGCAAAATGGAAGCCACGATCGAAGCACTGGAAACAGTGGATAAATGCCTGGGTCGTTTGCTGGAATCGGTTGTACGGGCGGGTGGCTCTGCGATCATCATTGCGGATCATGGTAATGCCGAAACCATGTGGGACGAAAATGGTAATCCGTGGACAGCTCACACCACCAATCCAGTTCCCTTTATCTTAGTGGAAGGCGAAGGGGTAAAAATTCCTGGTCACGGCACAGAAGTTCGCTTAAGAACGGATGGGCGGCTTTCGGATATTGCTCCAACGATTTTGGAGATGCTGAAGTTGCCTCAACCGCCGGAAATGACGGGGCGATCGATGTTTATCCCTCTCGAGTTTGAAGTTAATCCTGCTCGGACTCCAGTGAAGTTAGTGCGCTAGGTAGACCTCTACTCACTTTTACCTTTAGACTAGAAAAGCAGCGATCACCAAGATTAACTGCAATCGAATTCGTTTTTGCAACCCCGTTTCATTGGGCTATATCTATTATGACGCTGACGCTGGTGCTTAAAGTAATTTGGACGCTTTCTGCTTTGGGCTTAGTTGTGGTAGTACTCCTCCACAGTCCCAAAGGGGATGGCCTGGGTAGTTTGGGTGGACAGGCTCAACTCTTTACCAGTACCAAAAGTGCTGAGCTGACCTTGAACCGAGTCACCTGGGTATTGACAGCCTTTTTCATGGGTTTAACGGTGATTTTGAGTGCCAACTGGTTACCCCGGTAAATTAGTTCTGCGGGGATCAAGCTCACAACGTTACATCTGCGTTTGAGGCATGGGGCAGTACCGACTTAAATTAAATTCCCGATCGTTCTTGTTTGGAGCGATCATCTTTTTTGTAATTGTTATCTTGGCGGCCCGCGTTGGTGTTGCGATGCCCGCACCCGAATTGAGTAAAGCTCCAATTTCAGCGATCGAGCAGACCCTGGAGCGGTTATCGCCGCCTCATCCCCATCCCCTGCCACTGACTTTGACCCAACAGCCCAGTAATCAGGCTGGAGATTACTTTGAACAAGTGCAATCGACGATCGTGGGCGCTTTGGTCTGGTCAGATTTCCCGATTACTGTTCATATTCAGCCCATTGGAGCGATCGGCCAAGCTAATGCTTTTCAACAGAAACGGGCACAGAATTGGCATACTGCAGTGCAACGAGCTGTTCAAGAATGGAATCCGATTTTGCCGCTCACACTTGTTGAGCAACCACAAAATGCAGACATTGTCATCTGGCGCTCCACACCGCCCTTACGATTTGAAAAGCTAAGAACTGATATCGGCGATCAACGCTTGCCCATCCCCCGCGCCCGTTCTGCTGAAACCCGCTACGAATTCTACGCCAAACCCGCACCAACTTCGAGGCAAACAGCCAAACTTGCCCATCGAATGACGATATATATTCGGCCTGATCAAGCCGCGATCTACTTGCAGGCTGCTGCTCGCCACGAACTGGGACACGCCCTTGGTATTTGGGGACACAGCCCCAACCAAACAGACGCACTGTACTTTTCCCAGGTTCGCAATCCCGCCAAGATTTCTCCGCGAGACATCAACACCCTAAAGCGAATCTATCAGCAGCCAACCCGGTTGGGGTGGGAAATGAAGCAATAATCGTTACCATCCAATCGTAAGATAAGGGGGAGACGTAAGTAGGATTCGCTATTGTGAAAGCAATTTCTCTCCTGGGATCAACTGGCTCGATCGGCACTCAAACCCTGGATATTGGGGCCCAAAACCCGGACAAGTTTCGGATTGTGGGGCTAGCCGCTGGAAGCAATGTAGAGTTGCTAGCCCAGCAGGTGCGGCAATTTCAACCGCAAATCGTGGCAATTTGCGAAACCGAGAAGTTAGCAGAGTTGCAAGCAGCGATCGCGGATGTCTCCCCCCAACCGATTTTGCTGGCAGGGGAAGCTGGCGTGGTGGAAGTCGCTCAGTTTAGCGAAGCTGATGTCGTCGTGACGGGCATTGTGGGGTGTGCTGGATTGCTGCCGACGATCGCTGCCATCAAAGCCGGAAAAGATATTGCGCTTGCCAATAAGGAAACCTTGATTGCGGGCGGGCCAGTGGTGCTGCCGCTGATTCAGCAATATGGCATCAAGCTCTTGCCTGCGGACTCGGAACATTCTGCAATTTTTCAATGCTTACAGGGGGTGCCCGAAGGAGGACTGCGTCGCATTTTACTAACCGCTTCGGGTGGGGCGTTTCGGGATTTGCCCGTGGAGAAATTGGCGCAGGTGACGGTTGCCGATGCATTGAAACATCCTAACTGGACAATGGGACGCAAGATTACGATCGACTCGGCCACCTTGATGAATAAAGGCTTAGAGGTGATCGAAGCTCACTACTTATTTGGTGTTGATTACGATCGCATCGATATTGTCATTCACCCTCAAAGTATCATTCATTCGCTAATCGAGTTGGAAGATACTTCAGTGTTGGCTCAGCTAGGTTGGGCTGATATGCGTTTACCGCTGCTCTATGCCCTCTCTTACCCAGAGCGCATTTCCACCAACTGGGAGCCGCTGGATCTTGTCAAAGTTGGTAGCCTGACTTTCCGGGAGCCGGACCATCAAAAGTATCCCTGTATGCAACTCGCTTATGCTGCTGGTCGAGCTGGGGGCTGTATGCCTGCGGTGTTAAATGCTGCCAATGAACAAGTCGTCGCTCTGTTCCTGGCGGAAAAAATTCGCTTCCTAGACATTCCCCGCTTGATTGAGCAAGTGTGCGATCGCTATCACTCCCAAAACCGCTCCACTCCATCGTTAGAAGACATCCTCGCGGCTGACCAGTGGGCCCGCCAGGAAGTATTGTCCGCTAGCCAGTCCTTAACTATGGTAGCTAGTTAGCATGACTCCGCTATTTAAGAAACTCAACTTGAAAGATCAAACTGAGATTCTGGTGGTAGATGCTCCAGAAAGTTTTGAACTAGAATTGGAGCAATTGCCAGGAGTAACTGTTCTTCGAAACGTGGAACAGGCTGAAACCATTACCTTTTCGCTGGCGTTCGTTATGACCCAGGATGCGGTAGATCAAACCGCGATCGCCGTATCTGCAAAGACCCAAGGAGATGCAGTTATTTGGTTTGCCTACCCAAAAGGGAGTTCGAAAAAATATACCTGTGACTTTAACCGAGATACGGGCTGGGAGAAACTGGGGGAGTTGGGCTTTGAAGGGGTGCGGCAGGTGGCGATCGATGCAGATTGGTCGGCGTTGCGGTTTCGCCGAGTTGAATTCATTAAGACCATGATCCGCGACCCCAAACGAGCCATGACTGGGCGCGGAAAAGCTAAAGTGTCAGAAGTTTAGACTGATTCAACCATGAATATTATTTTGCTGGTTGCGGCACTCATCGTAACGTTTTTAGTCTTTACCTGGCTTGTCAAAGTTGTGAAAGCAACGGTTGGAACCGCGATCGCGATCGCGCTACTTATTCTGGCGCTACAACTTTTTTTTGGAATTGGCCCAATGCAAGTCTGGCAACAAGTTAGTCAGTTTTTTCAGGCGGTGTGGCAAACTATTACGGGCAGCAGATAACAGTTGTCGAGTTATACGATAGCGTGGTAGAAAAGTTCCCGATTTCTTATGCCAGCCAAAACCTGGATTCCTCTGGTTCTTCTCATTTTCGTTCCTATTTCGATCGCAGCCGACCTGCTAGATTGGGGAGAATTTACTGTATTTCTTACCTCTGCCTTAGCCATTATTCCTTTATCAATCTGGCTCAGTACTGCAACCGAGAAAGTAGCCGTGTTTACTGGCCCTTCTGTAGGTGGGTTAGTGAATGCTTTTTTTGGCAATGCCACAGAGTTGATCATTTCTTTGGTTGCGTTAAAAAGTGGACTCATTGATATTGTGAAGGCTAGCATCACAGGAACATTACTCAGTGACCTACTCCTCCTGATGGGACTTGCGATGCTGGCTGGCGGGATTCGTTATAAAGAACAGGAGTTTAAACCCATCATGGCGAGAGTTAGTGGTTCGTCGATGACATTAGCAGTTGCAGCGATCGCACTACCAACATTGGTTATCAATACTTCAAATGTTGTAGACGAAGTTGCAATTCGAAATTTGTCGATCGTCACGGCTACAGTACTAATTATCGTCTATGGTTTGACCCTACTTTTTTCGTTGAAAACTCACAGTTACTTATATGAAGTTGGCCTCGCTGATGAAACTAATCTTAATCAAGTAAAAGATTTAGCTGAAATCAATTCAAAGATGAAGCTATCTTTTTGGTTAATTATTCTGCTGGTATCAACGATCGCAGTTGTGTTTGAATCTGATTTGTTCGTTCAAGTTGTGGACAGTGAAACGGCTCGCCTCGGTTTTACTCCGTTATTCACTGGAGTCATACTTCTCCCTTTAATTAGTGATGTGGCAGGCTTTGTACTGATGGTGCGCATGGCCACCAAAAATCAGATGGATCTGACGGTTGCTACTGCAACCGGAGACAGCTTACTTGTGGCGCTATTCGTTGCACCCGTTCTCGTTTTCGTTGGGCAACTCATTCACCAACCGATCGATCTTAACTTCAACCCGTTTCAGGTGATTACTGTCGCGATCGCAGTTGCAATTACCAATCTCATCACTGCCAGCGGACGCTCCAATTGGTTAGATGGCTCTCTCCTCTTAGCAACCTACATCGTTATCAGTGTCGCCTTCTACTACCACCCCGCTTAAGCATGTTGAGCCTTAGCGCCTGAGTCTCAGATTTTGCCGCGAAGTTAGTAGAGAATTCAGCAATCAACTATAATGAAGTACGCTGTCTCTTGGGAACATTTGAGATGTTGCGCCAGTTCGATTGCGTAGCAAGTTGACTTTCATCAGCAGTTACTTTAATCCGAAGTCGCAAATCTGTAATCTGGACTTCTCTGCGGGTATAGTTTAGTGGTAAAACGAAAGCTTCCCAAGCTTTAGTTGCGAGTTCGATTCTCGCTACCCGCTTCTTGAAGAAAGTCTTTAAAGTAGCCCAGTTCCGGGTGCTTTCAAGGTTGGGGATCAAGGTGATTAGTAGTACAGTGGCGCTAAAATTAATTAAAGCTTTACCCTTTTTGCTGATCAAGAATGCGAATATCGCGGACATTTAGATTAGTGAAGTTGTAACTGAATCCTTCCAACTCGATCGGCGTTCCGATCTTGATTTTGTTGTTCCCCAACACAGGACCATTACTGGTAATTTGGGCGTTCCCTTCCAGCACAACGATCAAATTCCGACTCAAAGCCACTTCAGGCCGTGGATCAGGGGTGTATTTTACGTTGCCATCGTCTAAAGGGACATAAACATTATCCGGCAGCACCTTCACCGACTTAATCTTGACTTCGCCGTAAGGCTGATTGCGAATAATAATGCTGGTTTTATCGCCCGGTTTGAGGAGTCCTTCTGTGTTTTGGGCCGCTACCCGCACCACTACTTCCACCTCAACAGGTTTCGTAGTGGTATTTGTTTGGGCAACTGTCCCCGATGCACCGGGGAAAACGAAAATTCCGAATAGCACCAACAGAATAACCAAAGCTGCACCAATATCGAGAATATTGATTTTGCCGAACAACCGTCCTTGGGAATCCACAATAGCCATAATCAACACCTCAAGTCTGCAAGAGCGATCGCTCAAGTGCTACCCAGTTTAACCAACCCATTCGCACTTGAACGAAAAACTTCCCTAACCCTGTGACAGATTATCACGGTGGAAGAAAGTTTTACCTGGAGATGTCGAAATTTGAAAACGACCCTGATAGATTACAAGCAAGGTGTATGGTGAGATGTTGTTCTACACAGATGCTTTGAGACGAGGAAAACTTCTTGTCAGCTCAAGGTCGCTGTTGCATTGAAAATTTCGCAAAAGATAAATTAATTCCTTCAGCAGATGGGAGCGGAGAGATGAAAAGTTTAGTGCGGGGAATGGCCTCGATCGGGTTTGGCTGTACCGTTTTTATGTTTGGGCTGCTACCAGCAAAGGCCCAATCAACAGAGACTTCGGATTGTGCGGCCAAGGCGATCGCCAGCGACAACGCGGCCACCCAAATTACTGCTCTAGGGCGGGCGCGAAACCTAGCACGGCAAACGGCAGAAGCTGCTAACGGCGGATTAGAAGTGTACCGGGCAGATGCATCCATGCATGGCAGAATTTCGGATGCACCTTGCGTGGATAACGGCAATGGCAGTTGGACATTTACGGTTAGAGGGGGCGCGCCCGGTTTCACGACCCCAACTCAAGAAACCGTTGTAACAGTCGATGGTAATAACTGGACGATCAAAGTTGACTACAACGGCCCAGTCCGCTCTTAAACCCGATTCACTGGCGGCACCACATTGACCAGCGGCAACAACACTCCAGTTTGTTCCTGACCGCTGGTTGCCAGTTCACTATGACAAAGATAGACTCGTTCTTCAGCTCGCGCCAATAAGTCAAGTAGGATCCGGCGGAGGCGTTGCTCATTGGCTGCCAGCGTATCAGCACTTGTCCACAAATGCCCTGACCATTCATGCAAAAACAACTGCGCTGCAAACAGCGAGTCTACTCCACTTAACCAGCGTGGCGACGCAGCATCTAGCCAGAATTGCCAGCGGTGGGCACCTCGGTTAGAACGGTACTGAAAGACATTGGCCAGGGTAACAGCGTTACTTTCAGGCCCGATCGGTCGCACTGGGTAGGGGTTAGCAGTGATCGCGCCAGTTCGCAGCAGTTGAATAAATCGAGCTAGGGCCATTCCAGTTGGGCTTTCGCCCCGTTGCCCTTGCCGCAATCGCTGATTGACTTCCCAGTAATGCTGAGCGGTTTCGACGAACTGCCGAATGGCGACAAGTTGGTTGTAAGGTAGCGAACCACCCCGCAGGAAAAAATGCTGAATTGCCCGATCGCACAACGCTACTGGATTGGGAATCAGTCGTTGTTCTAATTGTTCTTGCTGTTTAGCAATCCACTCAATCATTCCCTGGTAAGCATCAGCAACCTGATACCCCAACCGATCCCAACGAGGAAACGTCGTAGTTGGCAGCAACCGCGGTTGATCGGGATGGGGGGCAAAACAATAATCGGCCAGCAATCCAGCCCGCACTGGATCAATCGCTGGGTTCAAAACCACTAGCATTTCAGCGATCGCATCTCGATCAACTAATCGCCCGAGATTGGGATATACCATCGCCAGCAACGCTAACAACGCCCGTACCACTGGAAAACTGTTGAGTGGCCGTTGCTCGTTGAGAACCGTAACCGGAATCCCTTGAGTTGAGAGAATATCACTGAAGGCATAACGCGCGATCGCATCCATCCCGGGAGCAATGACCGCAATTTCCCGTGGTTGCACCTGGCGAGTCTGAACCGCAGCGATGATGACTTCGGCAGTTTGACGCAACAATTCTGCTCGCGAAGCCGCCTGGATGGATTGCACCGCAGTAGACGGTGTGGACAGCGCAAATGGGTTCATGACAAAGTCGACGATCGCGTCGCCCCATGCCGTTACTAAAGATGGCTGAGGCGGATGCGTCAGTTGCACCACTTCACAGCGATCGGTCACAGCGGCCAGGTAAGTCGGGTCAGCTCCCAATCCCAACCGCACTGCCCCATCTGGATTAAAGGTAAAAGCCGCTCGAATGGGTTGTTGAATGAGGATTTCAAATAAATCACGGGCGATCGCAGGATACTCGTCCACATCATCCGCGAGCAGAACTTGAAAGCGTTGCCTGAGGTGATGTTGATAGGTTGGGTTGGGTAACAGGTGCTGCCAGTACAATCCCGTCAGCACGCCATAGGACAAAAAACCGTGTTGCAAACACCAATCCTGCCACTGCTCCAGCCATGTACCAACCTGAGTGAATGGCAGGGGGAGTGCTGGTTCCGGCTCTCCAAATCCTTGCTGCAAAATAGTTGGAATATCTGCGATCGGAATACCGGCCAGTGCGGCCAGTTGCATGATATCGAGCGCTCGTCGGACCAGTCGCTGCTCATTGACAGCAGCATTTTGACTAATCACCACATCGAGTTCCGGTCGCCACAGGCGCGTTGCCAATTCCAATTCATTTTCTGGGTTCAAGCGCAGGGAAAATTGAGCCTTGAGGTTGAGTGCTTGAACGAGCAACGGATAAAACAGTGTGACTTCATCCTGCATAAACCCCAACGGTGTGGTGGAATAGACCGGATACTGCCCGTGGGTTTCTGTGATCAGTCGATCAACTAAATCAATCCGGTTATCGCCGATCGCCGCCAGCAGCAACACTCCAGGAGTTTCAGAACCAGATGGGGCTGATGATAGGTCAGGGGGAGCAGGCGATCGCATCCACTCATGAAATTGATGGATCAACCGTGCCGTTTTACCAGTGCGCGATGCTCCGGTAAACCAAATCAGTTCAGGCTCAACCAAACCAACTCCAATGATTTTGTTACAATCGCTTCGTACTTCAACTTTAGCGCTTTAAAATCATCCTAGCTTGAGAATTTAGCTTCCTCTGGGTTTTGCCCTTTTCCTCTCACCTTTGTTGCTTCTTATGACAGCTTTTTTCACCTCAATGGGTCGCTCAATTCGCAATGCTAATCGATGGCTGATTCAAACGCCCGATCGCGCTCTCGACCAGGCATACGATGCTGCATTAATGATTAAGTCCATTGAAGATCAACATTTTGGTGGTCAAAAGATTCCCAAAAAATCGCGTAGTCATAGCGATACAGTTTTGACCTATTTTCAAAATGAACTCAAAAAGAATTTAAAGATTGCCGAAATCCGTTTAATAGAATTTAGAGCCAGTCGTTTTATTGTCGATTCAACGAATTCCACTCTCTACAATCGCTCTCTAAGTAGCGATCGCGATCGCTCCGCAGCCATCTTAGAAAAGTTGGAATTTATTGATGCTGTGTTATCCCGGTATGAATCCGAAACTCAGAAATCAAAAGCGCTTGTTCCAGCCACTCAAAACCCCAATTATCTTTCGCCGCGCACCAATGAGAACTCTCGCAATGGTTCCACTGAACCAAAGATTGAAGAATTAATGGTCAGCGATGATGACAATAGCATTCTTGATAAAACAGGCGTATTACCGCGATCAATTTTAGGAACATTAACTCGGATCAAACGAGATTTGCACCCTCAGGCGGAAGAACAAGTTCTCCGTTCATTTCGGAGTTCCAAAGTCAAAACTCTGATTTCTATTCGGTTAATTCTGCTGTTGATTATTGTGCCTTTGCTGGTGCAGCAGTTATCAAAAACATTTATTGTTGGACCAATTGTTGATTATATTTGGAAGCCTCGACAAACTGGGATTTTCTTGAACTACGAATTAGAAGAAGAAGCTTTAAGAGAATTCAATGCATTTCGAGAGCGGTTAGAGTTTGAGCAGTTCATCGGCATCGCCCCCTCAATTTCGCCAGATAATCCTGAGGAGAAAGAACTGTTGCTTCAAGAGAAGGCTCAGGAGATTGCGGCTGTCTATGCTGGGACGAGCGCAAATGCAATCAAAAATATTTTTGCAGACCTATTTTCGGCTATTTCGTTTGCGATCATTCTCACGACAAACCGCGAAGGATTAGCAATTCTCAAGTCATTCATCGATGAAACAGTTTATGGCTTAAGCGATAGCGCCAAAGCATTTATTATCATTCTGTTCACTGACATTTTCGTGGGATTCCACTCACCTCACGGTTGGGAAATTTTGTTAGAAGGATTCGCGCGACATTTCGGTTTACCTGCCAATCGCGACTTTATCTTCTTATTTATCGCGACCTTTCCAGTGATTCTCGACACCATTTTCAAATACTGGATCTTCCGCTATCTCAACCGAATTTCGCCATCCGCCGTGGCAACTTATAAGAATATGAATGAAACCTAGATGTCATCCTATCGTGCATGGTGTGTGCCTCCAATCATGAATCCTTCTGCCACTCTCTACCTAGAAAACATCTCATTGAATGTTCTCGTTGGTCAATACAATCCTCGCACTGGAGCGGCTGGGGCGGGAGTGGGAGCCGGAGCGGGGACGGGAGCTGGCGTAATGACTTCTGGGGCGGGAGCGATCGGCGTTTGCGGAACTTGTAACGCGGGTTGGCCATCCGCATC
>Ga0224722_1000843_pt1 | contig 17464 bp, 20 predicted proteins | sample Balambano_FR1_Me_FD_161646 | JGI IMG/M metagenome (GOLD analysis project Ga0224722, IMG submission 161646) | Freshwater sediment microbial communities from Lake Towuti, South Sulawesi, Indonesia - Balambano_FR1_MetaG | ecosystem: Environmental > Aquatic > Freshwater > Lake > Sediment | place... | reverse complement strand
CTGGTATTACAACAAGAAGGGCTACGCCCAAGCGCTGTTGCAAGACGAAGAGATTCGCCGCCTGATCAAGGGGCGAACGGGCCTCGGCAACGTCAGCCGCGTCGAAATCGAGCGCGCGGCCAACCGCGTGAAGGTGAACATCTTCACGGCTCGCCCCGGGGCCATCATCGGCCGCGGCGGTAAGGGCATCGACGAGCTTTCCGACATCCTCAACCGGATGGTGCGCAAGGCCGACCCGACCATGGGCGTGCAGGTGAACGTCACCGAGGTTCGCCAGCCGGAATTGGACGCGCAACTGGTGGCCGAGAACATCGCCGGTCAGCTCGAAAAGCGTATCAGCCACCGCCGCGCGATGCGCCAAGCCATGACGCGTGTGCAACGGCTAAACGGTCGCGGCATCAAAATTCAGGTGTCGGGTCGCCTGGGCGGCTCCGACATCGCCCGCCAAGAAAAGGACAAGTTCGGCAAGATTCCGCTGCACACCATTCGCGCGGATATCGATTACGGCCTGGCCGTTGCCCACACCATCCACGGCACCGTCGGCATCAAGGTGTGGATTTACAAAGGTGAAGTCTTGCCCGATCGGCGCCTGCGCGAGATGGAAGCCGCCGGAACGCTGGATCGGCGTGAGCGACGTGAGCAGCGCGACCGACGCGATCGCCGCGAAGATCGGGCGTTCGGCAACTACGGCGGAGATCGCGACCGAGATCGTCGACCTCCCCGGGATGACCGCAACCAACAGGCGCCCGCCCCTTCGCCCAGTGCAGGAGAACCCAGCTAATGTTGATGCCCAAGCGCGTGAAAGAAGGCCGGCGAAAGATGTTTCGCGGCCGCATGAAGGGCCAGGCGACCCAAGGCAACACGATCTCGTTCGGTGAATACGCCATCGTGGCGCAAGAGCCGGCGTGGATCACCAGCCGCCAGATCGAAGCCGCGCGTATCGCCATGACCCGCCACATCAAACGTGGCGGAAAGGTGTGGATTCGCGTTTTCCCCGATAAGTCCTACACCAAGAAGCCGCTCGAAACCCGTATGGGTAAGGGTAAGGCCGGCGTGGAAGGCTGGGTGGCCGTGGTCAAGCCGGGCCGAATCTTGTTCGAAATGGCAGGCCCTCCCGAAGAAATGGCCAAAGAGGCCATGCGACTGGCGATCTTCAAGCTGCCGATTCGCTGCAAGTTCGTAACCAAGGACAACTACGCCGTCTCTCCTGCTTTAGCCCGCGCCAACGCCAAGGCGGAAGCTCTGGACGAGCCCGCGCCCCCGGTCGAGGCAGCCGCCGAGCCCGAAGCCCAAGACACCCCGACGGGAGCCGAAACTCAAGAATGAAAAGCACCAAACCCAAGGAATACCGTGACCTGACGGTTCCCGAGCTCGAAGTCAAGTTGCGGGAAGCCCGCGAGAGCCTGTTTCAATCGCGACGCGACCTGGTTTTTCGACGCGTGACCGATACCACCAGCCTGAAGGTGCAACGACACAACATCGCCCGCATCATCACGATTATCGAAGAGAAGAAGCGAGGCGTCCATGGCGGATAACGTCGCGGTCGTTCCCGAAACGGATGCCGCTCGCGGTCGCCGCAAGGTGCGCCAAGGCATCGTCGTCTCGAACAAGATGGAGAAGACGGTGGTGATCAAGGTCGTCCGCCGCGTTCAGCACCCGCTCTACGGCAAGGTCGTATTGCGCACCAACCGGTTCAAAGCGCACGACGAACTTCAATGTGACGAAGGAGATACCGTCGAGATCATGGAAACGCGCCCGATCAGCAAAGAAAAGCGCTGGCGCGTAACCCGGATCGTCGAAAAGGTCAAGTAATGCCGAGGGGCTTCGGCCCCTTTTTCTATGCCAAATCCCACCGATGGGAGGCGGCCTCTGGAGCCAAACCACTATGATTCAGCAATTCACCAGACTCAAGGTAGCGGATAACAGCGGAGCGCGCGAAGTGATGTGCATCCGTGTGCTCAAGGGTTCGCAGCCCCGCTACGGCCGCATCGGCGATGTGATCGTCGCTTCGGTGAAATCGGCGACCCCGAACATGCCGGTCAAAAAGGGCGACGTCATCAAGGCGGTCATCGTCCGAAGTCGACGCGCCGTGCGCCGTACCGATGGCTCGACCCTTCGGTTCGACGACAACGCCTGCGTGGTTATCAACCCCGCCAACCTGGAGCCGCGCGGCACGCGCATCTTCGGGCCGGTAGCCCGCGAGCTCCGCGACCGTAACTTTATGAAAATCGTCAGCCTCGCCCCGGAGGTGCTCTAACTCATGCCGACCAAAGCCGAACTCAAACGACTGTCCAAGCCCATCAAGCTCAAGATTCGCACCGGCGACAAGGTAATGATCGTCCGGGGCAAGGACAAGGGTCGCATCGGGTTTGTCGCCGCCGTAAGCCCGACCGAGCAAAAGGTGATCGTTTTGCAGGAAAACCCCGAGAATCAGGAGCAGCCGATTCCGCTAAACCGCGCGGTAAAGCACCGAAAGGCGCGCACGCAAGGCGAGCGCTCGGCGCGAATTCAGATCCCGGTCGGCATCCACGTAAGCAACGTGATGCTTTTGGATCCTAAGACGAATCTGCCCACCCGGGTTGGACGCAAAAAAGAAGACGGGAAACTGGTGCGCTACGCCAAAAAGAGCGGCGAACTCGTTCCCGATCCGCACAAGAATCAGGCGTAACGTCGCCCAAATAGCGCCTGGTCAGCAATCAGGCAAAGGAAAACCATGGCAAGAAAGAAAACCGAAGAATCCACCCTCTCGAACGCGACGCTGCCCAAGCCTCGCATGCGAGATAAATACCAGAGCGAGGTGGTGCCCAAGCTTCAGGACCAGTTCAAGTACAAGTCCGTGATGCAAGTGCCCAAGCTCGACAAGATCGTTATCAATATGGGCACCGGGGCCGGCGACAAGGATCCGAAGCACCTTGAGAATTCGATCCGCGACATGGCGTTGATCGCCGGGCAAAAGCCCGTGGTTACCACCGCCAAGAAAGCCATTTCGAACTTCAAGCTGCGCGAGGGCATGAAGATCGGGTGTAAGGTCACACTGCGTGGCGACCGGATGTACCACTTCTTCGATCGCTTGGTGAACGTGGTGCTCCCCCGTATTCGCGACTTTCAGGGCGTATCGCCCAAGAGCTTCGACGGTCGCGGCAACTACGCGCTGGGTCTCAAGGAGCAATTGGTGTTCCCCGAGATTCCGTACGACACGTTCGATAGGATTCGCGGAATGGACGTGGTCATCTGCACCACTGCCAAAACCGACGAGGAAGCCCGCGTCTTTTTGAAGGCGATGGGTATGCCCTTGCGCGAAAAGTAAGGCGCCATCTTACGGCTCTACTTCAGGCGATCGAGTCAACCTCGATCGCCTGAAGTCTTTGGAGAGTTCTTAGCTCCTCTTCTTTCGTAACAACGCCAGCGCGCCCAAGCCAAAAGCCGCCATCGTAGCCGGCTCGGGAACGGCCTCGGTCGGAATAGTGGTGATGCCACCGAAACCGAACGTCGCGATATCCAACTCGCCTTCGCCCTCGTTCACCTGAAAGGTCACGTTGAAGTCGGCGGTGTCATTGAACCGAATGATGTTTCCATCATCGCCGAGCTTGAATCGGGTGAGGAAGTCCTCGCTGAAGCTCAGCGTCAGGTCCTCGAACTCGTAGAAATCCGCGGTCGGGTCGTAGTCATCCGGGCGGAACACGCTGCCAATGAAGATGGAGTCCAGAAAGACGCTCAGCGTGCTTTCGCGTTGAATGCGCCCGGTTAGGCGGAAAAACGGATTGTTGAACGGGTCCTCTTGGATCTGCTTCAGCAAGGCGCGCGGAATCGTGATGCGCTCCGTGAACTGGTTGATCCATTTCTTGACCAAGGGGACGACGTCGAACTCTTGGTCGCCGTGATCGCTGCTGTAGAACAGAAACTGCTCGTCCTTGTTCATGACCAGTTTGAGCTCGTCGATGACCTTTTTCAGTTCCGCTTGGGTGGCGGGACGCGCGTTCCAATCGGCGGGTAAGTCGTGTCCCGTCGGCGCCTTCTTGCCGTCGCCAAAAAGGACGTGCACGGTGTAGTTGGCCCCGGTCGCCTTCCACTGCTTTTCGATCTCGTCCTTCATCTTCAGGACGTCCATGTAGTGACGCTTCCCGTCGGGCTTGCCTGCCCACAAAATGGCGTGGTGCGACTTGGCGTCCTTGTCCCGGAGCGTGATTGTCTCGCCCCCGTTGCGCCAAATGGTTTGCGGATGCTCTTGCACGGGCGTACCGTCCTTGGTCTTGGGAGGGTTGGCCCCGGTCTTCTTGTCCCCGGCCGGATCGTTCTCCCGGGCCAGTTCGATCTGTTCACTCAGGGTTTTGCCGTTACCCAGCAATTTCCAAAGCTCGTCCGACCAGTAGTCGTAGCTTTCTTCGTAGGTATCGCCTTCGGTGCCCCAACTAACTTGGTCGTGCCGCGCCGCCGAACCGCCGACCCACGGCACCTTAGTGCCCAGCACCTCATCGATCTCGTCGAACATGCCGCCGCCGAAGCATTGCGCGAACAGGAACTTGGCGTCTCGCGCGTTGGACATGCCGTCCTTGAGCAAGAGGTCCTTGATCATGTTCGCGAACGCGTCATCGCGAACGTTTTTGTCATCGTTCGCAACCAAGGTTGATCGCCAACCGGTGGTCGAACTGTTTTGCGATTGAAAATTAAAGCCGTGGGCGCAAGCCGAAACCAAAACGGCACCCATCGCAAAGGTGCGTAACGAGGCAGTTATCACACGATGAGTTTAGAAGCCCGTAACCATTGCGGCAATACGGGGTTTTTTGGGTCCTTAACAAAAAAAGCAAGGCTCGCAAGGCGAGCCCCGACTTACAAACGAACCGAATGAGTTGGAGTAGACGAACTGTCCGAGTACCCCGAAAAGGTACCGAACACTTCTACTGTACTCCAAAAACTTGAAATTGTTGAGACGTTTAGGCCCAGCGCAACGTAGGCCCCTAGCGAGTTTGCGTGACCTTGGACAGGAACCGGGCCTGGTCGGGGTCGAGGCCCCGCGCCCTTGCTACTTCGAGCGCCAGGTGCTGCAGGTACACCGCGTCGAAGAACGGGATGCACTCATCGGGAGCGTCGGTTTGGGGAACCGGCAATATGGTCGCGCCAAGGTCGGCGAGGTTTTCCTTCCACCCGTCAAAACTCACGACGGCGCTTCCGGGCCCCGCCAAGGCTTTGGGACCGTGTTCAAAGTCGGCGCTCGAATACGCCTTGCACGGTACTAAAGCGCATTCCATCAGCTTGAGCGCCGCCTCGTGCGCCGATGCGAACCGGTAGCCCCGCCCCAGGGCAAAGACGGGCTGGCTCCGGACGATCCAGCCGAAATCTTCTTCCGCCGCTGCGGTTCGGCAACGTTTGGACCAAGCGGTTCCGGGCAAGGTGGGCTCCGGAAGTGCCGCGCCCAAGGCACGGACGGTCTGGTACAGGGCGACCAAGGTGGCGGTGTAGGTTTTGGTCGCGGCAATGGAGTGCTCAACGCCTACGCCCAGGTCGAGCGTGAATTCGGCGGCCGACGAAAGGCGTCGACCTGGTGTATTGGTGATGGCAAGGGTGCAATGCCCCTGATCGCGCATTTCGGCGATCATCTCGGATACGTCGGGGGCCTCACCGCTCTGCGAAATCCCGATGGCGAGGGTAGGCGGATACTGTACGCGAGCCTGAAACCGGGTGAGGACCGATGGCGCGGCCAGAACGACCGGTCGCTTGAGATGAACCTCAATCAAGTAGCGCGCATAGAGGGCCGCATTGTCCGAGGAACCCCGCGCCGCCAGAAGGATCATCTCTACCGGGCGGTTGGCAACGGCATCGTCGGCTTGAGTCAAGTAACCCGGCGCAACCTCGGGCAAACGCGTCAATTGCTCCGAGATTTCCGCTTCCATCCGGTCTCCACGCACGCGCCTAGTATGACGGGCATACTTGGGTCGAGATGCCTCTGAGCGCGGAGTTCGGCCGAACGCTCGGCCTGGTATTGGCCCAACGCGACCCCGAGGAAGCATTGATGGTGGTGGCCGAGGAAACGCGCCGGCTCACCGGCAGCCGAAATGTGCTTATCGCCACCGTGAACGAAGAGCTCGGCGACCTGGAGATTCGCTATGGAGCGGGCGATGAGTGGAGCGCGGTGGCCCGAAACCGTAGGTTGCGATTGGGTCCGGAAGTGCAAGATGGCGTGGTCGGGCGAGTAGCTGCGACAGGCGATACCTTTGTCACCGGCAGCCGGGATCACGCTCCGGCATACCAGCCCATCTTTTCCGCCAGCCAATCGGAAATCGCCGTGCCAGTGCGGGATTCGGACGGGCGTGTGCGAGCCGTTTTGAACTTGGAAACTGACCGGCAACACGCCTATGGATTGGGTGAGAACAGCCTGGTTTCCGGATTGGCGCACCTGGTCGCCATCGTCTTGGAGCGAAAGGACTCCGACCTGCGCGAACGCGCGATGCTGGAGATCGGCCAGGCCCTAGACCGGTACCGAACCGAAGAGCAACTGGTGCAGGGGGTTATTCGCGTGGCGGAGGACACGCTGCGCCTGCATTCCTGCTCCATCTTTTTGTGGGACCCCCGCCGGGAACGGCTCACGCTGCAGGGCACCATTGGCCGGTTACGTGACCAAGTTGGCGTGCTGCACTACGAAATCGGCGAAGGGTTTACGGGCTGGGTGGCCGAGCACCGTCGCCCTATTCTGCTCGACGATCCGCAGCAAGACCCGCGCTGGCGTGGAAAGTACGTGGAGTTTCCGAACGAAGAGATCGCTAGCTTTCTTGCCGTACCCATCGTACACAGCCAACAACTATTCGGGGTGATTCGCGTGCTGCGACGCAAGCCGGATAACCCGTTTGTGGACAACCGCTTTAGCTCCACCGACTTGCGGCTGCTCACGGCCATTTCAACTCAGCTCGCCGTGGGGCTAGAGCATCTCCGCCAGATGCAAAACGAACTGCGCAACGCCCGCATGATCGCCTGGGGAGAGCTGAGCGCCAAGAGCTCCCACATGATCGGCAACCGCGTGTTTGCGCTGAAGGGGGACGTCAACGAATTGGGCTTTCTGCTGGGCGAGGCCCAATTGGAGCGCGAAACTCTGATGAAATTGCAGAGCAGCTTGATGACCAACGTCACGCGCATCGAGGAGATCCTGCAGGACTTTCGCGACTTTCTCACCGCCACGCAAATCACCACCGAACTGCAGGATGTGTCGCAACTGGTCAAGGAAACGCTGGATGAGGTGTTCCCAAAACGAGGCGACGTTCAATTGGCCCGGGAACTGGAAGGGCAACTCTACGCCGAGCTCGACGCCCGGCGACTGCGACGAGCCGTATCGGAATTGGTCGAGAATAGCCTGAACTTTATGCCGGAGGGCAAGCTATCGGTTCGCACTTACCGCCAAGGTACCCAGGCGGTCATCGAAATCGAAGACACGGGTCCCGGCGTGGACGAGGGGATGAAACAGCGCATCTTCGAACCCTTCTACAGCGGCCGGGTGAAAGGTATGGGACTGGGTCTCAGCATCGTGAAAGGGATCGTCGACGGCCACGGGGGAAGCATTACCGAAGAAGGGAAGCCGGGTCTGGGTGCGCGGTTCGTAATTCGGCTCCGCGCCGAGACTCCGCCGGCAAACGAACCCGATGCCGCGAAACTTGGATAATGAAGCTATGTCTGCTCTCGGGTGGATTCTGGTCGCGGCCCTTTGGCAAGATCCGCCCGTAACGACCGAACCCGCCACCAAGGAGTTCGTCGATCGGGCGCTGAACCTTTCGTTCCGGCACCCCCTGGATTGGAAGCTGGTACGCCAGGATCGTCGGGCGGTGGTCTTCGAAATTCCCGCCGCCAACGGCCCCGCTCAGCTCGAGCTCATTCGAACGCAGTTTGGCAGTGAGCCCGAGGTTTGGCAAACCGTGCAAGTGCGCACCAACGAGTTGGCCAAGCGAACCACCGTTCGGCAGTACGAGCAGCAAGTACTCGGGGCTCCGGTTTTGATGACCTTAAGCGAGTATGAGGAAGGCGGCGTCCCGAAGAACCGGTTGACGGGGCTGTTCTACACACGAAATCGGAGCAAGCTGCTGTTCCACCTGGCCTCGCCGAAGGCCGCCTACGATGAGGCCCTGTTTCGGTTTCAGCAGGTGTTCGAAACGTTGCGATCGCTCACTGGTTCGGAATTTGCGCCGGAGGATCCCGCCAACCCCACGCGGACAGACCCAAATCCCGAGCAACTGCCGCCGGTCGATGCGCCTAAGCGGGTGTCGATCGAAGACGGCACGCGTGAACTGGGACGCCCAAAGTTTACGCGGGATTTGAGCGCCCCCAGCGGCAGCGTTTATCGAGTGTCTTTTTGGGATCCGTGGCGCTTAGAGCAAAACGTGCTGGGCTTTGGTGCGTTTTCGGGCACAGTGAATGTGCGGGTTGAATCGGGCTTCTCCGCCGACAACCTGCGCTGGATCACCGTAACCTCGGCGAACGAACTTTCGCGGTTCCAGAAGGTTGGCCTACGCTACGATCAGCTGATCCCTGCCCAGCGGAGCGGTCTTCGCTGGTTTGTCCGGATTGGCGAAGATACCAGTGGGCCTCTGTTGCGGGCGGTTGCCATCGCCGGAGAAGGAACCGATCGGCTGGTTATCGAGTTGGAGTCACGCGATGCCGGTCGATTCGGAAGGTTTGAGCGAGACTTCCGCCGCGCCGCCGAGCGCGTTCGGTTCGAGCCTGCCCCATGACGTTGGTTCTCAGCACATCCAGCCCGCAAACATCGGTCGCCGTGCTCGATGAAGGAAAGGTTCGGTGGAGTGACCAGCAGTGGGCTCCCCGCCAGGCAGGTCAAGCCATTATCGACATGCTGACTGTGGCCAAAGTAAATCTTTCCACCTTCCAGATGTTTGTCGCCGATACGGGGCCGGGGAGCTTGACCGGAATTCGCGTAGGGGTGGTCATGGCTAAAATTTGGGCTTATCGATACGGCGTATCCGCCGGGGCCGTCTCGGCGTTCGATCTGTTCCGCGAGGCAGCGGTAGTGGCACTCCCGGAGCGAAAAGGGCAATGGTGCATTCGCGAGGGTACTTCGATCCGAGTTGTCGATTCGTTTGACCCTTCCTGGCTGGGATACGGGCACGATGGCGAGCAACAAACCTATCCCGAAGCCCGCTGTGCTCGCGGTGAGTCCATCCAACCTGTTTCGCCCTGGGATCTCGCGCCGAACTATTTGGCCGAGCCAAGCATCTCCCAGCCGAATCCCATCGGGACGAACATTGGTTAGCCTGCGGCCCTTCAACACCCTCCGAACCGGAGGGATGGCGTGCGACATCGAGGTGGTTCGTCAGGCCGGCGACCTCATCGAGCGCGTTTCTCGCTATCAAGAGGCCGGCGAGCAGCCCGTAGTGCTGGGTTGGGGAAGTAATGTGTTGCCCGCCGACGGCATTCTCGAGCGACCTGTTGTCGTGAACCGCGCGGCGGCGACGGAGTGGTCCACTTCGGGCGAGGTTGTGGCCGATAGCGGGGTTGGGTTTCAGGATCTGTTTCTTGCCGCAGCGCAACGGGGTTGGGGCGGGTTGGAGTTCGCGGTTGGGATCCCCGGCACCCTCGGCGGGGCCTTGGTGAGCAACGCCGGCGCCTACCGTAGCAACATCTCGGAGGTTGTCGTGGCCGTCGAAGTCGTCGAGAACGGCCGGTGCGACTGGCGGCCCGCCTCGTGGATGCAGTTCCGGTACCGGGATTCCGTGCTTCGAGGCACTGCGCCGCCGCACGCTATTGTCGCGCGCGTACGGATGCAATTACCAGCCCGGGAACCTGCGGACATCTACAACGATGCGCGGGAGTTTCAGCGCCAACGCATCGGCAAGCAGCCGCCTCCGGCCAGCGCCGGTAGCTTCTTCAAGAGCGTGGTCGACCTTGGTTTGGCCCAAACGATTCCGGGGCTAACGGCGGGCATGCGCGAATCCGGCGTGATCCCCGCCGGATTTCTCATCGAGGCGGTCGGATTGAAAGGTCACCGGCTGGGGGGCGCCTGCCTTTCCCCCCGCCACGCCAACTTTATGCTGAATGTGGGGGGTGCATCCGCGACCGAGATTCGTCGCCTGGCGGAGCTCGCCAAGCATCGCGTGATCGAACGGTTTGGCATAACGATGGAAGAAGAGGTTCTCTACCTGGGCGATTGGTCGGCGTACCAATCGGAATTCGGCGATACGAGGTAACCCCGGACCAGCAATTCCACCGCCAATGCGTAAAGCAGAGTGAAACCCGCGCTGAGAACGAGGAGCCGCAGCGAGAAAGCGATCATCTGTTTGCCGTACCGCCGCGCAAAGCGATTCTGCCGCACGTGGCTGGCCCAAAGGCGCTCGCGCATCGGCCCGGGAACGAATCCCAGGAATCGGCTTTGGGCCATGCGGGCGCTGCGGGTGCGCATCGACCACAGGATCAGGGCCCATAATCGCCGGGAGGCCCACTTGATTGGCCCCGTGCGATTTGCGATCATCCCAATTTGGACTACGAACTCTTTCGAAGGATCAACGCTTGGCCAGATACCTGGGACCCTCTATTTCGGCTTTTTAGCGAGGGCCTTGGTTGGACGTGGGTGCGGGCGTTACTGGCGGGCTTTGCTTTGTATCTGCTGGTGCGCGACGGCCGAACCCGGGTTACGCTGCTATTGGCCTTGGCTTCGGTGGCATTGGCCAACGAAACTACCGATGCGCTGAAGGCGATATGGCCGGTACCGCGACCTTTTCAAGAGCTTTCCGACGTGCAATTGCGGGTGGGTTGGTCCCCCAATCCCGGTACCGCCAGCGCCCATAGTGCCAATATGGCGGCGCTGGCCACGGTATTTGCGACGCGCCTCGGCAGGTGCAATCGACTGTGGTGGGGGGTAGCTCTGCTGACGGGCGTTTCCCGGGTCTATACCGGTGCTCACTACCCTAGTCAGGTGGCGCTGGGATGGTTGATCGGCCTTGCTTCGGGAGCAGCTTTACTGGGAATTGGCCATGCCCTAGGGCGACTCCGCCGATCGCACAACCTCAAGCGGACCGCCGACCTCGAAGTGGCCGAGTGACTCGATTGGGTTGCCATCGACGGTGAGAACCACTTGCCGGAATTCGGGATAGGCTCCGGCGAGGCGCTGTAGGCCCTGCACAAAGAGCGCTTCTTGGCTACTACCCATACCGGCGGCAATTTCCGGCGTGAAATCAATCGTAACCACTCCGGCCTCCTCTCGCACCGACCGGATCAGAGCAGACTCCAGCATGAACACAGGCATGGCGTCTCGAAGGCTTGCCTCCAGCGCCTTGAGGGGAGTCTCAGCCGACCGACTCGACCGCACCAATTGCACCGATTCGCCTTGAATCGACGCCTCGTACACCGGGACCGAACCCGTCGAAGGTCGCGCATCGGTCGTGACCGGCGGTGCCGGGGTGACTAAGGGACGGGTCCGTTCGTCGTTACGCCGGTCCTCCATCACTCGCTGGGCTTCGGGGGTCGTGCCGACGTAGTAAGCGAGGCCCGCAAAACCAAGGCTCGCCACCAGTGCGATGAACAACAGAGGCGTGCGGTTGACTTTAGCGCTCACTGGCGTAGTACTCCTTTATTCCGCGGACGATGGCCTGGGCGGCGCTCGATTGAAACTCCGATTGCTGCATTCTTGTTCGGTCGGTCGGGTGATTGATGAATCCTAGCTCCAGCAGCACGCCCGGCATGGTCGTGTTGCGCAGAACCGCAAATCCTGTATTGTAAATCCGATAATCGGACCAAACGCCGATGTTGGGCAGTTTGGAAACCTTGACCAGTTCGCGGTGAATGTTATGCGCCAAGGTCCGCGACGGTTCGCGGCGACCGTGATAAAAGGTGATGGTGCCGCTCACTTGGCGGGGCGCGCTATTGATGTGCACGCTGATGAATAGGTCGGCGTCGGCCGAATTGGCGATGGCCGCGCGCTCGCTAAGCGGTATGAACACATCGGTCTCGCGCGTGAGTATCGGCTCGGCTCCCGCTTTGCGGAGTTCGGCGGCCAGCAATAGGCTGATCTTGAGGGCCAGGTCTTTCTCGTTGATGCCGCCCCCACGGGCTCCGGAATCGTGAGCGCCGTACCCCGGATCGATAACGATGCGCTTTCCCGCAATTGTTCCGGTTCCCGCGGCAGGACGAAGCAATTGGAGCTGGATTTTGGTGTTATCCACCCACAGTTCGGCGGCCATCGGTCGCGTAAGTTGAAAGCGCACGACCGCGGATTCACCGTCTTGACGAACGGTTATGGCGCGAATTCCCGGCGCGGATGCCATCGACCGCACGGCCAAAGCTCCGCGAACACCCGGAATCACGATTTCGACGGCATCCGCTTCGGTGGTTCGAAGTCGCGGCGCTTCGGGCAGCGGAACGATGAGCGGAATGGAGATCAGTGTGGCCTCCTCGCCTTGAAGCTCCAGAACGGGGGCAAGGTCAATCACCTTGGGTTCGTTGGTGATTTCGATGGGCCGAACGACTCTGACCGAAGGCAGGCGAAGCTCCCGACCGACGACGGGACGCACGGGCAATCCGGCGTGGGGTCCGCCTTCGATGACGATTCGCACTACATCCAGGCGCCACTGAACGGCGCTTGTACGCTCCGGAAGGTCGATTTTGGTCTTTTCCGAAAGGCGGACTCCGCGCAAATCCACCACCGTGCGATCGGGATTGGAAAGAGCCTGTACCTCCGATACAAACGTTAGAGGAGCACCGGCGATGAGACCGGATTCATCCATGCTCAATCGCGTAAGGATCGAGGCGACGCGAAACTCATCCGTACCATCGGCCCATAGCCCCAGACCACCGAGTCCGTCCACCACACGTGTCATGGGAACGCAGCGTTCACCGGATATCACCCGCGTTTGCACGATGGTTTCGCGCCCTTCGGCGGTGATGACCGCGTTATCGCCGCGCATGCCGTAACGCCACCCAATACGTTCCAAGGCGGTGACGGGCAAAAAGCATTCGTCCGCTAAGCGATGTGCCGAGAGAGCCGCCCCGCTTCGGTGCGCGACGACGACTTCCGCCGGCCGCATTTGCGCCGAAACTGAGGCGGAGAGCACCATCCATGGCGTCATCCAACTCAGGAGCGTTCTCATCCGTGATCCCGCATAAGTTTACAAGGGATCGGCATAATATTCAAACGCATCGGTATCCGGGCGGTTAGCTCAGCGGTAGAGCGTCTCGTTTACACCGAGAGGGTCGGGGGTTCGAATCCCTCACCGCCCACCAACGTGATCTGGTAATGATACTAGATAGTAGGGCCCGAATACATCCAGGCCTTGTTGCCAGTCCTTGATTCGACCAGGTTTGAGGGCCTCGCCCAAGGCGGGGGCAAAGTGAACCACGCGAGGACCCGCACGCACGTATTCTGCCGCATCCTGCAATCCAGAAGCGACGGTTCCGCTCATAGCCGGGATCGCGGTGACCTGAGGCACCGGCACCATCTCGCGCTCGATAAAGCGCCTTCGGCACGCCTCCGCATCCAAGCTCTGAAAGCTGCGGCAAGCCAGAGGGCGATGGGCGTACACCCGGCACAGACCTTCGGCGTTGAGCGGGCATAAACGCGGGTAAATGCTCATCAGGTGAGGGTCGTTTTCGCGCACGTCTCGGTCGTACGCCTCGATGGAGCGTCGAAGGGCTTCAAGGTCTTGGCTCGACCAGGTCCGGCGAAGGTGATCCGCCAGAGCGACGACCTCCGCGACCGAGGCCGTGACCCGCATGGTACAGCAGTAGTGACATCCGGCTCGGCAGGCCAGGGTTGCCCCTGCCTCATCGCGGGCTCGTTGCTCGAGGATCGTGACGATTTGATCGACTTCGGCACCCGCCGCCTGGGTTACCGCCGCTACGCCGGCAAGGTTGCGCGCCGGGCGAAGCGCCGCCACGAGCCGTTCGGCATAGCGGCGGCGAGCCGTGCTCACATTCGGCGCATCCACCCCCGCATTGTAGATGGTTGCGGCCCGATGCACTAAAGTCTTGGCATGTCGTTCGCCGCTTCGGAAGATGCCGCCGCCTGGGAAGCCGCGATCGACCTGTACCAGCAAGATGCGGTAGTCGAAGCGTGGGAACTGGCACAACAAGCGGGATTAGGAGATAGCGGTCGGTATCTTCGTTGGTACCGGCTGATCGAAGCCGAAGCGCTGCTGAGAGCGGGGAGTCACCGCATTCCGGCCTCTGCCTGGATGGAGGTCGAGTACCACCCGAACGAGATCGACGACCCGCGGCCTTACGTTTACTTGCTGAAATCCGCCGCCGAGCAGGTTGCCAAACGATTCCGTTGGACCGATTGGGCCCCGACGACCGTTGCGCTGTTGACAAGCGAGTCCGACCATCGCTGGGCGATGCATCCCTACGGCTTTTGCATCGAGAAAGACGACGGATACAAAATTATCCTTCCGTACGATGTCTTGGACGACAACGCAGAGCTGCAAGAAGCCATGCGGCATGAATATGCGCACGTCATCGCGTTCGAACTCAGCGATGGGCAAGCGCCCCGGTGGCTGGAAGAGGCGATGTGCGTCTCGGCGGAAGAAAGCTTGGATTCCGAAACCAAGGACGAGTTTCTTCAGGACCCGGAGAGTTGGCGAAGCCCGCAAGACCTAGAGGCTACGCTCGAGTCGTTTTCCGATGACGAGTCGGGCGAAGAGGAAGTTTGGCTGGCCTATCAACAGTGCGGCTGGATTGGACTCTATCTGCTGGAGCGCGGCGGTGAAGTGCGCATGGCCGACCTGATGCGCGCCCACCGTGGCGGCAGCGGCTGGAACGAGTTCTGGATTCGGTTGCGCCGCGAATCCCCCACCGATCGGGGGCTGCGGCGACTGTTTGGCTTCGGCGTAAGCGAACTGTTTGACCGCGCCTATCAGCGTATGGCTCGCTCCCGCTAGCGGTCCAGATGAAAGTCGTCCGGCTGTAGCTGGAAGGCGATGAGAAGATCGATGGCCGCTTGTACGTCGCGCGGATGCACGGTCTCGTTGGTCGTGTGCACGTAGCGGGTGGGGATCGAGAGCGTTACGGTCGGAATTCCGCCGTGTAGCCGTTGGATGGCGGCGGCATCGGTACCTCCTCGCGGCAGAATCTCCATTTGGTGGGGAATCCCTTTCTCCTCGGCCAACCGGCGAAGGTGCGCGACCAAGCCCGGGTGCCCGATATGCGAAGAATCCATGATCTTGATGGCCACGCCTTGACCCAGCCGCGTCACTGCCTCGGATTCGGGAATGCCCGGTATATCGTTGGCCAGCGTGATATCGAGGGCGATCGCGATATCGGGTTCCACGGAGGATCCGGCGGCGGCTGCGCCACGAAGCCCGATTTCCTCTTGCGTCGAGGCCACCGCCACGATTTCGCAGGTTGGCTCGGCCACGGCGCGTAGCGCCTCGATCATCACAAATACGCCGACGCGATCGTCCATCGCCTTGGACGCCCACAGGTCACCCACTGCCTCCAAGGATTGGTGAAGCGCAACTGTATCTCCCACGTGAACCTCGGCATGGACGGCCTCCGCGGAGAGCCCAAGATCGACGAAAAAGTCCTCGATCTTCTGCGGGGCGTTGCGTTCGGCATCGCTGAGGAGGTGAGGAGGCTTCACACCGGCGTTGAGCGTTCCGGCGCGAACTCCAGACCGCGTATTTACGGTGACACGCTTGCTATTGAGCTGGCGCGGATCGAATCCTCCCAAGGGTTGAAGGCGCAGGAAACCTTCCTTTTCGATGAATCGCACCAAGAAGCCGATTTCATCCATATGGGCGACCACGGCGACCCGCGGGCGTTGCTTGGGGCCGCGTCGCACGATCAAACTCCCCATCGCGTCGACCGTGGCGTCCCCCAAACCCGATAACTCCCGTTCGACGATGGCCCGGACCGAAGATTCGAAGCCCGGCACGCCGTGGGATTCGACCAGCTCGCGGAGCAGTTCGATACGCACCCCGGCATCGTAGCACGGCATGTTATGCTCCTGCCGTGAGCGCATTGCGTGTGGTGCCTGCCCAAGAGGTCGACGACCTCGATGCCGTATGGGATTTGATTGCCCGCACGTATACCGGAGCGCAACCGGTTCAGCCCGACACCCGCCAACGCTGGATGGACCGGCTGTTTGTCGCCGAGAGTGATGGACGGCCGGTGGGGGCTTACCGAGCGATGGACTTTACGTGTTCTCGCCTGGGCGCGCATTTGCCTTGTGCGGGCATCGCCGGAGTTGCCTCTGCCCCTGAATCGCGCCGCCAAGGGGTGGGCGCCGCCATGATGCGCAACGCTATTCGTGTCGCCCGGGAGACCGGCGTGCCCCTCTTGGCGCTTTACGCGTTTCGCGAAACCTACTACCGCCGATTTGGCTATGAGGTGGCGGGCGAGCGGGTTCGGATCACCTGTCCCGCCACGCGCTGGCCTCGGGTCGAGAGTGATCTCCCGGTCCGGCATTTGGGCAATGACTACGCCCCGGTCGAGCCCTGTTTCGAGCAGTTTCTGGAGCGCTACGCGGGAGGAACACGCCGAGACGCTTCGCGCTGGGAAAGAGTGCTGGAGCCCTCGGACACCCTTTACGCCTTCGGCGACCCCGCCGAGGCTTATGTCATCCTCCGGCACAGCGGATCGTTCTGGTCGGAGGATTCGTTCGCCGAAGTCGTCTGGAGCAGCGAACGTGGCTACCGCGCAATTCTCGCCTTTGGCGAACAGATGGTGGCCAACAAAACCGGTTTGCACTGGTACGAGCCCAACCCCAGCCCCTTTTTGACGCGGTATCTGGATCAGGGCATCAAGGCCGAAATCGAGCGCCTGGTGATGTATCGCGTTGCGCATGTGCCGGGTGCCCTTAAAGGTCTTTCCCCTCAGGAGTCGGGCACATTTTCGTTCGCCGTCAAGGATCCCGAAGTACCGGAGAACGAGGGCCCGTGGCGAGTTGAATTCGGACCTGGATTTGTGAATGTGGCCCCAGCCCCCGAGGCCGACCTCTCCCTCTCGATTTGGTCATTCGCTCAAGCATTCCTTGGGCAACCCAGCTTGGCAGACCTGGCGGTACTGGACCGGATTGAGGTGACCAACGCAAGTGGATTCGAGGCGGCGCAGCGGCTGTTGCCCCCGCAAAGCGTGTACTGCCTTGATTTCTACTAGGCCCGTACCGTTCCGATAGTCACCGGTAAAGTGAGGGGCGAGCATGTCTCCCGCATCTCAGGTCGAACGAGTCCGCATCCTCGGGGTGCCGATCGACCGCGTCACCATGGCCGAAACCCTCGACCGGTTGGACGACTTTGTGCGTAGCGGACAACCGCATTTCGTTATCACGGCCGACGCGGCAGGCATTGTCCAATCGCAGTCCGATCCTGAATTGAAAGCACTCTACGAGCAGGCCGACCTGGTGACGCCCGACAGTGCGGGGGTGCTCTGGGCGGCGGAGCGCCAAGGGCGACGCTTGGGCGAGCGCGTGAGCGGGGTCGAGATCGTCGAACGGGTGGCGGCCAGGAGCGCGGAGCGTGCCTACCGGATCTTTTTTTTGGGGGCG
>Ga0224722_1000841_pt1 | contig 17488 bp, 14 predicted proteins | sample Balambano_FR1_Me_FD_161646 | JGI IMG/M metagenome (GOLD analysis project Ga0224722, IMG submission 161646) | Freshwater sediment microbial communities from Lake Towuti, South Sulawesi, Indonesia - Balambano_FR1_MetaG | ecosystem: Environmental > Aquatic > Freshwater > Lake > Sediment | place... | reverse complement strand
ACCGATTAAGATTCCTGAAATTCCGTCCACCGCGCAGATTTCCGCCAGATTCTGTACTGCCTCCATTGTCTCAATCTGGGCAATCAGGTGGGTGCTGGCATTGGCGGCGGCAAAAACGTCGGTGATGTTGTTTAACCCATCCAGACTGTAGTTTAAGGCACGGCTTCGAGTGTTAAAGCCACGTTGCCCAATTGGGGGAAACTTACCGGCTTGCACCACTTCACGAGCGATTCCGGGGTGTTCACCATGGGGACAACAACGATTTTCGCCCCCACTTCCAGTGCTTTCAGGACATTCTCCCGGTGATGGTTTGCAAGGCGAACTGTGGGAACGGCTCCCCCTGCCTCTGCCGCCATACAGAGCAGTTCGATTTCACTAAAGGTTGCCCCACCATGCTCCATTTCCAACCAAACCGTGTCAAAGCCCAACCGACCTGCCATCTCGACTATCTTTGCCGAACCAGACAGGATAGCGGCTCCCCGCAATCGGCGCGGAGTGCCACGGTCATCCAAAAACGGGTCGCGGTAAAAGCGTGTATCTACCATCTCTTGTTTCTCCTACTATCTCTACCACGTCTTGGGTTTCCAGCCCGGTTCGATTTTCTGCATCTCCAAAACATCGTCGCGATGGGTGAGGTCGGCACGAAGGTAGTTTTCGTGCAGTTGTGCCAGTGCATCATAATCCAGTTTCGCGCCTAAGCCCGGCGTGGTCGGAACAGGGAGGGCGCCATCCACAAAGGAGAGTTTCCCCCCCACAATCACCTCCTCCGCTTGCCACGGGTAATGGGTGTCGCAGGCATAGGTCAGGTTGGGAATGGCGGCAGCAAGATGCGTCATGGCAAGAAGCGAGATACCGACATGGCTGTTCGAGTGCATAGAAAGCCCGATATTCCAGATGTCGCAGATTTTCGCGACCTTCACCGAGTTGAGCAGACCGCCCCAGATGTGATGGTCAGAGAGGAGAATTTGAATGCTGCCCAGCCGGATATTTTCGGGGAGGTCGGCGAACTTGGTGCAGCACATATTGGTAGCAAGGGGCATACTGACCTGACGAGCTACCTCTGCCATCGCTTCCACACCGCGCACGGGGTCTTCGTAGTATTCTAAAACTCCGGCTAAGGCTTGCCCACAGCGAACGGCGGTTGGCACTGTCCAAGCGGCATTGGGGTCAATTCGCAAGGGGGTGTCCTCCCCGAAGGCTTCGCGCAAGGCAAAGAGGGTGCGTACTTCGTCGTCTGGGGGCAGAACGCCTCCCTTGACCTTGAGCGACTGAAAGCCATACTCCGCGCACATCTCAACCGCCTGCCGAACCAATCCTTCGGGGGTAAGGGCTTCGCGCACTCGAAAATTGTCTTGCTCTTTGGCGGCAGTGCTTGCCTCGGCTAATCCGTCGGTTCCCCCGGCTCCTGCGTGTTTGTAGAAGAGATAAGCAGAAAACGGAACCGACTCGCGGAAACGCCCTCCCAAAAGGTTACAGACAGGTTGCCCCGTTACCTGCCCGATAATATCCAAGCAGGCGACTTCAATTGCGCCAAATGTCCGACTGGGCGAACCGACCTTACCCTCCCACGGTTGTATATCCGCCCTGCCATGCCCTGCCTCCTCGCCGGAGAGTCGGTATTCCAGTTGGGAGAGGTGGTAGGGATTCATCCCCAAGACCAGTGGCTTGACGGTTTCTAAGTCTCGCAGAACGGCTTCGCCGCCGTGTGTCTCACTCAGCCCAATAATCCCGTTATCCGTCACTAACTCAATGATGGTACGTAGGGCATAGGGGGCGTGCAGTCCGAAGGCAGAACGAAGCGGTGGGTCAATCAGGGCAATGGGTGTTACCCGCATCTCTACAATCTTTAAGTCGTGCGTCATTGCGATATAAAACTCCTCACCTGTTGGTTCGTGCTAACGAAGGAAAATCCCTTGTATTGTTACAACCGAATTGGGTAGAGGAGGTCTATTCTGTACGGGTTTTCAAGGGGATACCGAGCAGGTGGAGCAACAATCCACTGACGTTCGCAGAACGCAAATCATGCCTCCAATCAATTAGACACTTAAGAAAGTTCGGGTCATACCCTTGCCGGGTTGTACAACAACTTGTCGGAAATAGATGCCGAGGGACTGAAGTCCCTCGCTAAGAAATGGTTCGTCCTCACGGACGAAGATAGATACAGATGTCTCATTGGGCTATTGTTCCTAACATCGGTTCGTCCTCACGGACGAAGATAGATACTAAAAGTCTTATCTGTTCGTCCGGTAGGACGGTCAAAAATGTAGCGAGGGACTTCAGTCCCTCGTGAAAGTACCTTGTCGGCGTGATTGTGGGGGATACAAAACCCCCTTGTACAGATGTAACTGAATTGGATATGCTGGGTCTATTCAGGTGGGGGCAATGCCACCTTGAGGAGGACTGGTGTGAAATATCTGTTTTGGGGAGTGGTTCCGGTTGTTTTGCTTCTCTCATCGCATCTTTTGGCGCAACCACCGGTGCGTTTCGACGAAAAAGTGCGTAACGATTTTTTTGCGGGTTTTCAAGGGGATGCCGAGCGAATGGAGCGCGGCATGAAGGCGTGCGAGGAGATTCTGAAGGCGGAACCAGAGCACGCCGAGGCGATGGTGTGGCAGGGAGCTGGTCTGAACTTTCAAGCGGGGCAGATGATGTCGCGGGGTAATGTCGAGAAGGGGCTTCCCCTCTGGCAAAAATCGCTAGCACAGATGGATAAAGCCGTGCAAATTGCCCCGAATAGTATCGGTGTGCGTGTACCACGTGCCTCTGTGTTGATTCCCACCTCTCGCTTTGTTCCAGAAAGCATGCGGAAGGATTTGGCAAAGCGTGCCGTTGCCGATATGGAGTTTGTCTATGGGAAGCGTAAAGATAACCTTGCCAAGATGTCTGTGCATCGGCGTGGTGAGGTGTTGATGGGGCTAGCCGAGTCATATATCCGTGCTGGGGAACCCGAAAAAGCCACCCCCATTTTGAAGCAGGTTATCGAAACGTCGCCCGATTCGGAATATGCCAAAGAAGCCCAACGTTGGTTGATGCCCGGTGAGGATGAGAGGTTCTATCATAACTGCATTGGTTGCCATGTGAAAGAATAGGTGGCTTTATCGCCGGAGGTTGATTGCCAACGATTATAAACCCATCGTGTAGCCGGAGGTTTTAACGGTTCCCATCCGCATTGCCGTGTTCATCGCCGGAGGTTAAAACCTCCGGCTACCATCCTTAAGTCCCCCTTCGGGGACTAAGAAACTCCGGTTTAGCCTGCGGTTCCCCCCTCACCGGGCGAACGTCGCCTGCGGGGGCGGTGCAGGCTTAGAGAGTGTAGCCGGGACTTCAGTCCACGGCGACACGGGCTACCCGAACTACCCCGACTACCCGAACTCTTCAACCTCCGTTAGCCGGAGGCTAACGCACTACCTGTAGCACCTGACTTGCCATCGCGTCAACATGAAAACGCTCATGGACAGTTTTTCGTCCGGCAAGCCCCAAGTTCCGAGCGTGTTCGGGGTCACAGAGGAGGGTTTCTATCGCCAGAATCAACCCTTCGGGGTCTTCCGGGTTGTAGAGAACCCCTCCCCCGGTTTCGCCCAAGAGTTCCGGGAAGACCGCATGGCGCGGTTGCACCACGGGAACCCCCGCCGCTAATGCCTCAATCACATACAGCCCAAACGATTCCCCATAGGTTGCCGGAACCGAAAGTGCCGAAAGTCCCTTGAGAAACGCAATCTTCTCCGCACGGTCTACATTCGGAAAGAAAGTGACATCCTCTAAGAGATTTTCACGGGCTAATTTCTCCCTGAGTTCGTCGCCGTAAGTTATATCTCCCGCAGTCTGTGCGCCGCAGAGGTGGAGACGGAGACCCGGAATGCGGTTGCGCTTGCGAATCTGAATGTAGGCATCCACCAGTGTCCCCACTCCCTTGGGAGGGTACAAGCGGGCAAGATAGCCTAACACGGGCGGTTTTTGGGGCTGGGCAGGTTCTTCATAGCCGTCCAAAGCAATTCCGTTGTAGACAACATGGACTTTGCTTTTGTCCAGTGAAGCCCGTCGTACCATCAAATCGCGGTGGTAGTGGCTGACCGCGATAAAGCCATCGAAGTCTCTGCCACGCTCCCCGATGGTCTGCCACGATTGGGTACGTTCCGGTTCTGGCAGACTATCCAGAAACGCATCCTCGCCTTGCAGGGTGCAGTAGACTCGTGCGCCCGTTTCCTTGATACGTCGCCCCAGACCCATCAGAAGCGCATTGGAGAGAATCACGACATCGGCTTTGCCATCCTCGGAGGAGAGCCATTCCAACAATCGGTCTAACTCCTTCGCCTGATTTCCCTCTTCTCCGAGGAGCATACTCAATGTCAGGTCGCCCAGTTCGGACGCACGGGTCATCCCCGCCCGTTTTGCCGCCCCCTTCAAAGCAGAGCGCGAATCAAAGAGTTTATCTATCCAACGCGGAGTTTTTCGGAAAAGAGGTATCTTCTGTTGCAGGTAGACATTGATACCGCCATAGAAAAGAGGCGCACCCTCGGAAGCGGATACTTCATCAAGGGTAGGGGGGAGATACATGGGAACCATCAGAGCGTCCTGCCCCTGCTTTCGCAAGGCGAGTGCAAGGGCATTATCACGCATACAGGTTCCACAGTAGAAACTACCGGTTCCCGGAGTCAGCAGAATAATACGCAACGGAGGAACCTTTCTAAGCGAGGATTAGTCTTCGCGGAACCAAGCCTGTGCATTCGGGGCAAGAGATTTACGCCACGCAACCCCGGTTGTGCTGGCGGCACGCCATGAGGTCTGCGGGGACTTAAACCACTTCACATGACCATCCGCAAGGGCATACACCCCCCCGCCACTATGCCGGTAGCGTCCTGCACAGTAGTTTTCGGGTCTGCCCAGAATTGGTCCACCGCCGAGGTCGGGGTAGTCGGTTTCTCTGCCCGCACAACCGTTCCAGTCATCCCCCCCCGTGTTTCCGATGTACCCAAGCCCTTCCGTGACAAGCACCACCTGAGCAGGTGCTTCCAATCGTGCCAAGGGACTGGGGGTTCCCGCAAACCAACCGCGTGCCAAGTTGTTCCGGTGTGCTGTTGGCATATAGTTGGAGTTGTTCATGTACGATAGTGCCCGGGAGTAGAAGGTCGCAGGGAACGGTCCGGGGTCCGGGTCGCCGGGGGCTTTGGGATAGCCGTTATTCCCAATACTAGGACATATCCAGAAGGTCACTTCCTTACGTGCCGCGGGCGCACCAACCCGCAGTTCGCTTCCCGCCCCCACCTTTGCATACGGTTCCACAAGGTCTTGCCAAGTCACTGCCGTCACTTGACCGGGGAACAGATACGACCCCAAGGGGAGGGTTTCATCATGGTCTTGTGCATACATCAAGACTGCCAAAAGAAACTGCTTGTTGTTGGAGACACAGGTTGCTTGCCGCGCTTTTTCCCGTGCCTGTGCAAAAACCGGGAAGAGAATGGCAGCGAGTATCGCGATAATGGCTATGACAACGAGCAGTTCAATCAGTGTAAACGCCGAATATTTATGTGGAGTGAAGCCCTTCCGGGTGGGAGAAGTGGTTTGGGTGGGGCAGTTAGCCATAAACTTGCTTTCCTTAAATAGTAAATTCTCCTAAAAGTATACCCCGATATTTCGCTTTGCGAAAATCATGTGAGTTCGGTAGAAACGGCAAGGAGAGCGTTCGACAGCCGAACCACGGGAATCTTAGGAACTCTACTCTTATTAACGTTGTTTTTTGTCCCGAAGTTCACCATTTACCGAGAAATTGAGGAAACAACGTGCAAAAAGCAACTCTCTACGCTGTAGTAGCAGTATTTTGTCTGGCAGGTTCGGCATTCGGGCAGGATTGGGCGCAGTGGCGCGGTCCCCAGCGCGATGGTCATGTAACTGGTTTCAAAGTTCCAACACAGTGGTCGGCACAACTTAGCAAAAAGTGGAGTGTTTCCGTGGGCGAGGGACACGCTTCCCCAATTATCGCGGGGAATCGGGCGTATGTTCTGGTGCGTCGTGGGGAGAAAGAGTATACCCTCTGTCTAAACCTCACCGATGGTAAAACTCTGTGGGAAGATGTGGTGAATGCCCCGTTTGACAGCGTTATCTTTCCCGCACGACGTTTGGGCAAGTCCCCACGCTCCACCCCCCTCTTTCATGCGGGAAAACTGTACACCATTGGTGTGGGTGGGGTGATGACCTGCTACAATGCCAGTTCCGGCAAGATTTTATGGCGCAAAGACTTCGCCACCCAATACAAAATTCCGTTCCCGGTCTGTGGTGCTTCCTTGTCCCCCTTAGTGGATGGCAAGAAAATCTATGTTCATGTGGGGCATGAGAACGAAGGCGCATTTTTAGCCCTAGACAAAGACACAGGCAAGGAGATTTGGGCATGGCGTGGCGAAGGTCCCGGTTATACCTCACCGCTTTTAGCAACCATTGCTGGAACGCGCCAGTTGGTCACCGCTTCACACAATATGTGGATAGGCTTAAATCCAGTAAACGGTCAACTGCTGTGGAGTCTACCAGTACGCCAAAATATGTTCAACCACAACTCCATTACTCCGGTCATTGTAGGGGATACGGTTCTCTGCGGACAGAATCAACGCCCCACCTTTGCGCTGAAGGTAAAAAAGTCGGGAGCGAAGTGGGAGCCCGTAAAATTGTGGGAGACTCGTGACATCACGATGTCCACCTCAAGCCCGATACACGATGGGAACGTGGTATACGCGGTCAATGAGAAACGGCGTGGACAGATTGCGGCGATGGCTTTGGATAGTGGCAAGGTACTGTGGGAGTGTTCCGGGAACAAGGGAGAAAACGTCTCTCTCTATGACATCGGATCTCACCTACTGGCGTTTACTATCAATGGAGACCTATTTGTCTACAAAAAGAGCGGTTCCAATCTGACCGAAGTAACCAAGTATGCGGTGGCGGATAGTGCCACATGGGCAAGCCCCGCGATTTCCGGCAATCGGATACTCGTGAAGGGGGCAGAAACCTTGACACTATGGGAGGTTCCCACACGATAGTCTGACCTCTCCCCTCTCAGCCATCAGAGGGGAGAAGAAATTACTTCTGAACAAAGTTCAAACAGGCAGAGTTAATACAGTAGCGCAGACCGGTTTCTGTCGGACCATCGTTGAAGACATGACCTAAATGCCCACCGCAACGGCTACAGAGAACTTCAATTCGGTGCATCCCATGCGAAAAGTCCTCACGAGTCTCGACCACACCGGGGTGTACTCGGTCAAACGAGGGCCAGCCGCAGTGGGAGTCAAACTTCTCCTCTGCCGTAAACAGTAGTTGCCCACAACCCGCGCACGTGTACTCTCCGTCCTCACTGAAGTTCCAATACTTACCCGTAAATGCCCGCTCGGTTCCGGCTTGGCGAAGAATACGGAACTGCTCCGAGGTCAACTCTTGCCGCCACTCTTCTTCGGATTTGACTACCTTTTCAGTAGGATTGTTGGTATTCATTGGGTTTCCTCCGACCTATCTACAACTGATGAGGCACTTTGGTTCACACCACTGCCAGAGGGCGATACTGCCGTGCATGAATCGAAACCTGTTGGGCTAATTTCCCGGCAATCTCGCGAAAGGTTTTTGCCTGCTCAGAGTCAGGATATGCCATGACCACAGGTTCGCCTTCGTCGCTTCCTTGTCGGGTGGGAATGTCCAACGGAACCCTGCCCAAAAACGGCACTTTCAGTTCCTCTGCCGCTTCCTGCCCCCCACCACGCCCGAAGATGTAGTATTGATTGCCCGTATCAGGAGCGATAAAGTACGCCATATTCTCCACAAACCCTAAAATGGGAACGCGCACCCGTCCCTGTGTCTGCTGTTCGATGGACTGGAACGCTCGCATGGCTTTAACAGCAATACTGGCGGCAACATCTTGGGGTGTGGTGACAATGACCGCCCCGGAGAGGGGAATCAGTTCGGCAAGAGACATGGTGACATCACCTGTTCCCGGAGGCATATCCACCAAAAGGTAGTCCAGTTCGCCCCAGTTCACCTCTTCCAAGAACTGCTTGAGTGCCTTCCCCAGCATCGGACCGCGCCAAACCACTGGTTGACCATGCGGGACAAAGAAGCCCATGCTGACACACGGAACGCCGAAACGTTCGGGAGGGGCAATCCGCTTGATAACATTGCCATCGGGAAGGCGAACGGCGGTTGTGCCAACCTCTTCATCGTCAAGACCCATCAGCATCGGGACAGAGGGACCGTAAATATCAGCGTCCATAATGCCCACCCGCGCCCCCGACTGTGCAAGAGCCAAGGCTAAATTGACAGTGACCGTAGATTTGCCGACTCCTCCCTTCCCCGAAGCAATCGCGATAACATTTTTGACACCGGGGATAACCTTGCCCCCCACAGCGCGTCGGGCAATCACATTCGCGGTCATCTCAATACTGACTTCGCGCACTCCGGGAACACTCGCAACTGCATGACGACACTCCGTCTCAATCTTCTCCTTCATCGGACACGCAGGAGTCGTCAATTCCACAGTAAACATGACATGACCATCGTGGATTTGCACATTCTTAATCATATTGAGTGAGACCAAATCTTTGTGTAAATCCGGGTCAATGACAGTGCGTAGAGCGTCTAATATCGGCTCCTGCGACAAAGAAGTAGAAGAATTCAGGGATTCATTTTCCATAATTTGATGTTACCTTAGTGGGAAGTCCACTCTCACAGAATAAGTAACAAAAATTTGTGGAGAGGATTCCAATCCGGTTTCAGTATATACTCATTTTGGGTAACTTTCCTTTTGAGGGAACAATTTGGTTCGGTTACACCATCATAATTCGTTATGTGTGTACAGTTATGGGTTTTCTCCTCGGGACAGGGGTTTTATGTCTGCGCTCCGTAGTAGTGTGACACGTCGCCAAGAGTGGACGGACACCAGCAACACGTTGCACCTTCCTATTACACCGGAAGGAGCGAGTGTGGCGCGTGGCTTCGTGCGTCGCTGTGCAGAAGAGGCAGGGCTACCCATGGAAGATGTTGAAGATGTCACACTTGCGGTGGGGGAGGCGGTTGCCAATGCACTCGAACATGGAACGCCACAAACCGTTGAAAAGGAGAGCGCGATAGTTCTGCAAGTTCTGATTGAAAATAACAGTTTTGTCGTATTGGTACGCGATTTTGGTGCAGGTTTTGACGTGGATATGCAAAATCGTTTGCCTGTTTCACCGATGGCAGAGCGCGGGCGCGGGCTAATGCTGATGCGTATCCTAATGGATAGAGTGGTCTTTTCGCGGCTACCCGATGGAATGTCGGTGCGCTTAGAAAAACGCATGACCAACTCGATTTGAGTTGACGATTGCGCGAAAAATTCCGTATAACAGAGATATGAAACCCTTCGCTGCCATTTTACACGTTTTCATTATTTGTACGGTCTTCTTGGGAGTCAGTGCGACGGTGCGGGCAGGAGAGCCACACCAAGCCCAACCCCCCATCGGCATTCCCTCCACCGAACCCATTGCCGGACCGATTCGCCCCAACGATACCATTCGGATTTTAGTGGCAGGAAACGAAGGGCAACCTCTGAGCGGCGACTATCGGGTCGAACCCGATGGTACGATTACCACACCCCGCTTAGGGATGTTTACCGTGGCAGACAAGATGCAAGCCGACCTTGCCAACGAAGTCAAGAAGCGTATCACCGACAAAAAACTCCTCAAACAAGCCGATGTAACTGTCTACATTATTGCGCGTCGTGCCAGAGAAGTGACCATCAATGGAGCCGTCTCCAAGCAAGGAGTACGGATTATCAAGGATAATGCGACCCTCTCTGAGGCACTGGAAGAGGCGGAAATTGCGCCCGGAGCGGATTTAACACGAGTAGAGGTTATTCGCAAAGACCTTAAATCCACCGTGAACTACCAGAAGTTTCGTATCGGTGAATCCAACGACCCACAATACAACCCCAAACTGGAAGACGGCGACAAGATTTTTGTCTATGCCGGAACACCGACCACTGGGACTATCCGGGTGAATGGGGAAGTAAAAGACTCTACCAAAGTGATTCTGCCTCTAATCAAAGACTTAACCGTAGGGCAGGTGCTACAACAGGTCGGGGGTATCACGGACTTTGCCGACCGCAATGGTATCGTGATTCGCCGCCAAGGATTTACCCTCGCTGTCCCCTACGATGATATTATGCGAAATGTGCCGGGCAAAGATATTCGTCTGCAAGACAAGGACGAAGTATATATTCCCCGCTTGGAGCGTCCCCGGCAGTTCACTGTCTCCGGGGCGGTAACAAAAGGGAGTACCTTCCCGCTCACCACAAAGACCAATCTGCTACAAGCGATTGCTTCCGCCGGAGGACTATCGGACGGTGCAAGACGCGATATGGTGGAGATTCAGCGCACCGATGCGGCGGGGAATATCACCAAAAAGAAGTACAACTTGGAGAAGGGAACGGATGCGGCTGTCGAAATTGTGGATGGAGACCTTGTCTTTGTTCCCTACCCAAAGCGTCCCTCCAATGCCCTCGGAACAGTCGCTACCGTGGTGGGTGTTCTCAGCGGTATCGTCATTCTCTTCACGCAGTTACGATAGAACCCGTTGTGATAGAACCCCGAACTTCCTGATTCCTCTTTAGCCTGCGATTCACCCCTCACCGGGCGAACGTCGCCTGCGGGGCGAACGTCGCCTGCGGGGGCGGTGCAGGCTTAGAGAATATAGCCGGGACTTCAGTCCACGGCTACCCAAGTCTCTGCAAACCCAAAGACGGAGAAAGAGGAAACTATGCAGCTAATTTGACCGGATGTAGCGGAATATTCTCCCAAGAACGTGGCGAAAGCGGAATATTCTCCGGTAAAACGGGAATCGCGGTGGTAGTTGCATAGGTACTCAGCAGGAATATCTTTTGTAAACGAGCAATCTCAGTCGCGATGTCCAAATGCTTCTGCCGATAGAGGAGGGCATTGATAATTCGTTCCGCCGTGCGTACCGAGGCAACCGCTAACATCTCATTCGTATAATCAACACTGACATGAAAGATGCCACGCGGATAGACTTGCCAGTTCCACGTTGTCTCCCCACGGAGGTAGTCATCGGGGTTTTGTTGTGCCTGTAACTGCAATTCGATGATAAGGTGTTCTAGCAGGTGCGGAATCTCCGTGGAAAAACACTCCTCGCGAAACGAAAGCCCGTGGTCATTGTGACAGGTATGCTCGCCCAAACGCGGAAGGAGACGAAGCAGTTGGCGGGGCAGGTGCGGAACTTGTGAAGTGAGAAAACAGTCTGGGTTCGGCATTTCAATAACTAAGTGGAGTTGCTTTGCAGACGGTTGAACCGAAATCTCTAAAACGTGCAACGGTGTATCCTTCCCAAAACTATAGGCAAAAGCAACCTGCCTATAGGTATAGACATAATGCCTATATCGCTTTTCTATAAAGCAATCAGTGTGCCAAACTGAAGTATCGAAAATGATTTTTCAACAAGCAAAAATGCAATATCTCTCACACAGAAACGGGTTTGTACGTTTTTTGTGTTTTCTATTATTGATACTCGTGGGTAGTGAGTTGTCTCCCGCGTTTGCCCAATCGGTGGACAACCCGGTAACCATTCGGGTGGGGGGTGCGTACCCATCATGGGGAATTCCTGACCGGAACTCCACCGCCCCGTTTGACCGCGCCAAGCGTGAGATTTTCGATGCCTTCTCGCGCAAATATCCGCATATTCGTTTAGAACGATACTCTAGCCTTTCGATTCAAGGACCTGCCGCCGAGTCGGGAATTCTGATGGCATATGCTGGTGGAACCGCTCCCGATGTGGTCTATGTGAACTTCCGTCTCCTGCGAAACTACGTGGGACAAGGCTTTCTGCGCCCCCTCAACGAGTTAGTAGAGAAAGAGCCTGATGTTCTCAAGCGTGTCCAAAAAGCAGTTCGCAAGGAGATTTACTTAGAAGACGGAAAGATATATTCGGTTCCCTCCGCACAGTTTGTGCAGGCACTCTACTACCGCAAAGACCTATTTCGTGCCGCCGGACTCGACCCGAACAAACCCCCAACCACATGGGAAGAGTTCTATGAAACCTGCAAGGCACTGACCAACCCCGATAAAGGAGAGTATGGTTTTGCCTTTGGGCAGGGAGAGGAGGCATACTTCTGGATTAACTTCCTGTGGGCGGCAGGCGGTGAGGTCGCCGAACGTCGCCCCGATGGAACCTATGCCGCCTCATTTGATACACCTGCCGGAGAAGCCGCACTGGAGTTCTATCGCAAACTAATTATCGGAAAGTGGACAGATAAGAACGGTAAGACACGCGAGGGAGTTGCAACACGCACCACCACCCGCAAGCAAGAGATCCAAGCCGGGAAAATTGGAATGTGGTTCGCCTATCAGAGCGACGACATCGCCAATATGAACCAGTACGAGCTAAACCCCTCCCTCCTCGGTATCGCTCCGATTCCCAAAGGACCGACCGGGAAAACCGCCAACGAAATCAATGCGGCAATGTGGGGTATCAATAGCGGGGTAAAAGACCCTGAAAAGTTAGCGGCGTGCTGGGAGTTTGTCAAGTTTATGGCTTCGGAGGAGGCGGCACGAATCCGGGTGGAAGCATATGTGGAGAACGGCTTGGGGCAGTTGGTGAGTCCGTTGGAACTCCAAAAGTGGGGCTACACCGAATATATCACCGCCGCTCAAAAACCCTGGATGGAGGCGAACAAGATCCTCTTTGAATCGGGGAAACCGGAACCCAACGGTCCCAATATGGCGTTCATCTATAAACTGCTTAACGAGCCGTTAGACCAATCTGTTCTCTACCCAAACCGCTCGGCAAAAGAGATTCTGCGTGAGTCTGCGGAAAAGATAAACACTAAACTGCTTGGCTACACCCCCCCAGAAGAGATGGCACGAAAGCGGCTTATCGCGGGGTTGATTGCTGTGGGGATTGTGGCGATTGTGCTGTTCTTTGTTGCTCGTGCCGCCCGAATGTGGTGGCAGTCGCGCACCAATCGGACGGGGGGAGGTTACAAACTGCCCCTGCGTGTCCACCTGACCGCGTGGCTCTTTATGGCTCCGGCAGTGCTAAGCATCGCTCTGTGGGCGTACTATCCGCTTCTGCGCGGAACCCTGATGGCGTTTCAGGACTACCGCATTTTGGGCGGTTCAGAGTGGATTGGCTTAGATAACTTTATCGAAGCGGTAGGACAGACATCGTTCCGGCAGGGGCTAGTCAACTCCATCTACTTCACCTTATGGCTCCTAGGTTTAGGCTTCTTCCTTCCCATTCTGCTGGCACTGCTCCTGCATGAAATTCCAAAAGGGAAAGTGTTTTTCCGTATCCTCTACTATCTGCCCGCCGTGACAACTTCGGTGGTTGTCGCCATGCTTTTTAAGCAGTTCTGGGACCCAACCCCCAACGGTCTGGCGAACGTCATTAAAAGCCTGTTAGACCTCATTTTCGGCTGGCTTCCGATGTGGGCAGACGGACCGCAAAAGTGGCTACAAGACCCGAACGAAGCGATGTTTGCGGTAGTAGTCCCACTGGTTTGGGCAGGGGCAGGACCGGGAAGCGTTATCTATCTGGCGGCACTGCAATCTATCCCGGATGAGATGTATGAAGCCGCGGACTTGGACGGAGCAAGCCCACTGACTAAAGTTTTTCAGGTGACGATTCCCACACTAATGCCCCTGATTCTGATTAACTTAGTTGGAGCAACCATTGGCGCATTTAAGGTGATGGAACCGATTCTGGTGCAAACCGGAGGTGGTCCTGACAATGCCACCTACACGATTGGTTTAGAGGTCTGGTACAACGCCTTTATGTACTTAAAGTTCGGCTATGCAACAGCCGCCGCCCTCCTGATGGGCTTGCTCTTGATAGGACTCACCATCTACCAACTGCGTGTCCTGCAAAATGTCCGCTACTCCGCCGGGAACCGATAGATTCATGCTCGTTTGCAGTTTTTTTTGTAACAGGGGTTTTCCAAGCGGTTCTACGGAGAGGAAATGGAAAATCGCAGTGCGAAAACAGGGATTCTCTTGCTTCGCGACGAACCACAAGACAGCACATCTTCATTCCCATGATACACCCTAGCGCAGAGAGGCAGATGCCATGAATACCTTACCTATTGACTATGAGGAAAAAGTCTATGCTGGTGTCCTCGGCAAGATTATCGGAGTCTACTTGGGACGACCCTTTGAGCAATGGACAAACGAACGAATCGAGCGGGAACTGGGCGAGATTCACTACTATGTCCATGAAAAACTGGGAGTTCCCCTGATTGTTCCCGACGACGATATTTCAGGAACCTTCACCTTTCTCCGCGCCTTGCCCGACCATCTCCTCAGTTACGGTATCACCCCTGAGCAGATTGGCAAAACATGGCTAAACTACCTCATCGAAAAACGCACGGTTCTCTGGTGGGGAGGCATGGGAGTCTCCACCGAACATACAGCCTACCTGCGCCTGAAGAACGGAATCCCTGCCCCACAATCGGGGAGTATTGCGATTAACGGACCTATAGTAGCCGAGCAAATCGGAGCGCAGATTTTTATTGATGGCTGGGCAATGGTCTGTCCCGGCGACCCGGAAAGAGCCGTGGCACTAGCCGGACGTGCCGCCTCGGTTTCCCATGATGGGGAAGCCGTCTATGCCGCACAAGTAGTTGCCGCAATGGAGGCAATGGCGTTTGTCGAAGCCGACCTACCTTCCATCATTCAGATTGCTACCTCCTATATCCCGCGTGCCTCACTGGTTTTCCAGATGATTGAAGATATTCGCGGATGGTGGGAGGAGAACCCCAATGATTGGCGAGCAACCTTCCGTAAAATTGAAGACAAATGGGGCTATGCTAAGTATGGCGGAGGGTGTCATGTTTTGCCCAACCATGCCATCATCATTCTTGCCCTACTCTACGGGGATGACGATTTCCAAAAATCCTTGATGATTGCCAACACCGCCGGATGGGATACCGACTGTAACAGTGGCAATGTCGGCTGTCTCATGGGGATTAAGAACGGCTTGGAGGGAATTGATAAGACGGTAGACTTCCGAGGTCCCGTGGCTGACCGAATGTATATCCCCACTGCCGACGGTGGACGGTGTGTAACCGATGCCGCACGCGAGTCCTACGAAATTATCAACATTGCACGAGCATTGCAGGGGCAACGTCCGATTACTCCCGAACATGGAATGCGTTTCCACTTCCAACTGCCCGGCTCCTATCAGGGCTTCCGCTTGGAGGACTCGTTAGAGGTGCAGGGAACCGCACTTCTGGAGAATGTGGGTGCAGAAGGCATGGGACCAGAGATTGCCAACGATGCCCGCTTCCTTGCGATTCGCTATGCCGGAATTGGACCCGGACGCGAGGCACGTATCCTTACCCCGACCTTCCTCCCCCCCGATATCCTGCTCAAAAACACCGGGTACAGCCTGATGGCTTCGCCGTCCCTCTATCCGGGTCAGTTAGTTCGGGCACGGGTTCTCGCCGATAATAACAACCGACGGCAGGTCAGTTTACGCCTCTGCTGTCGGGTGTACGGCAAGGACGACAAACTAGAGGTCTTGCGCGGACCCGTTTCGGTCTTAGGTCCGGGAGATGCGTCCAATTTGCAGTGGGAAGTGCCGGATACGGGCGGGCGACCTATCGCCGATGTGGGTGTCGCGGTGACTGGTCACTCCGGTTCGGGCAGTGTCTATTTGGACTGGATGGGATGGCGGGGTGCGCCGAATGTGACATGGCGCAAGCCCGATGCTTCTAGCAAGGCGTGGCGACGAGCATGGGTCAATGCCATGGACGAGTTCCGAGAGTGGGGCATCCAACCAGACATGACCTACGCGGCGGTACAGAACGAAGGCACAGGCTTGCTACTACAGGGAGAAACAGAGTGGCAGGACTACACCGTATCTGCTGTAGTACGCCCCCATCTTGCGGAAGCCTTTGGAATCGTGGCGTGCGCTCAAGGGTTACGTCGCCATGTCAGTCTCCGCGTGGAGCGATTGGGCGAGGAAGGAATCGCTCGCCTGATTCTCTGCCATGATGACGTGGAATCCGAAATTGACGAGATGGCATTCAGTTGGGAACTATACCAAGATATTCCACTCTCCATTACCACTATCAGCGATGGACGAATTGAAGCACGTATTGATGGAGGCGAATCGGATGTGGTGCTAAGCGGAACAATTGCACCAGAGCAGGCGCACGGCTCAGTGGGGATGTTCCTGCGAGTGGGGCATGTTCAGATAGGAAATGTTTCCGTTGTCCCTGTGGAACTGTAACCGAACAGGGCATTGTGGTGTCCTATGAAATAGACTGGTGTAGCCCGCCCCTCCTTTCACACTCCGTGCTTGCCTGCAAAGGAGAGACGAAGAGAGGGGCGGATGAGACGGGTGAGGAGAGAATGACCCATGTTTGACGATTGGAAACAGTGGAAACGATGGTGGAATCGTGCCGAGGACGTGAAAATCTCGTCGTTCTCTGCCGAAGACCCGGAACTCCTCCTTGCCGAAGCCGAACGTCAGATGCGCGAGGTGCATGCACGAAATCGCGAGCGAGCAATTCAAGCACTTACCCTGAAAAATCAGTTTGACATCATGGCTTCCGACCTGCGAAAGAAGATAGAAAGCCTCTATACGGAAGCCAGCACTGCCGAAGAGCGGGGAGACATCGCCCTGTTGCACGAACTACGCGCCGAAGCAGAGGGTTTCGAGCAGACACTACAGATGGTCGAGGAGCAGTTAGGGGAGGCTATTGAAACCGCCGAGATGACCAAAGCTCTTCTCAAAGCCGAAGAAGAGCAGGTGCGCCGCAAAACGGCGGAGGCGATGGCACTACGGGCGCAGTGGCGATTAGTACAGGTAGAACGCTCTCTCTCCGAACTCTATGCTAAAGCCGTCTGGGATACCGAGCAGATTCGTTCCCACCTCGTCGAAGCCGTGATTGCACGTGACGAACTGCGACGGATGGTGGAAGAGACAACCCGGCAGATTGCAGAACTTCAGGTCAAAGCGGATTTTGCTCACCAAAAGGGGAACGATATTTTAGAGCGGCAACTTCTGCGCGAGATTGAGCAGAGCGAAGCCTCACTAGAAGGAACACATGCCGCACTGACTCGTGCCGAGTGGATGGTACAACGAATTGACAATCTCTTAAAAGGGCAACCCTGGGAGACCGAACCCGATTTCGGCTACCCCGAATCGGAGTTTGACTTCGATACAGGAGATTGGCAACTTTTGGAGAACCTTCCTGCCGAAATGGAGTTTGTACTGCTCAGCGATAGCACAAAGCCACCACCACCCACACCACAAAAGATGTGGGGCGATTTCTTAAAAGCGTGGGGAATTGCCGCCGCAATTTTAATCGTTGTGCTGCTCCTTCTCCTATTGGCAGTACGGTAAATGAGAGATTATAGAAGAGATTGTGGTGGTCTGCTCCCCGTAAACTGTACCACCTTTTGCATTAGTCTCTTCCTCGACAAAGGGGACTCGATTCCCCTTGAAGAAAGGAACAGACATGAAAGCA
>Ga0224722_1000838_pt1 | contig 17531 bp, 20 predicted proteins | sample Balambano_FR1_Me_FD_161646 | JGI IMG/M metagenome (GOLD analysis project Ga0224722, IMG submission 161646) | Freshwater sediment microbial communities from Lake Towuti, South Sulawesi, Indonesia - Balambano_FR1_MetaG | ecosystem: Environmental > Aquatic > Freshwater > Lake > Sediment | place... | reverse complement strand
GTTGTAAGAGATTCTCAAACTGTGAAGCATAAACCTGTTCCTTCTTTTCAAGTTCAATTTTATCTAAGATTAATTGTTTCGCTGTTTCGTCTTCACCTTTTTTAACAGCTATTTCAGCTTGTCCTACTCTTTTTTCTATTAATGCTCTAGTTTCATTTAATTGAGCTTCTTGTTTCTTCTCAAAAAACAATTGTTTGGCTAAAGCTTCTTCCCCTTTGGCAATATCCTGTTCCATTTCACGTAGATGCTGCTTAAGCATCACAATTGGATCTTCCATTCGGTCTAGTACATCATGTAAGTCTGCTGTTGCGATTGTTTTTAAACGTTTAAATAATCCCATTTTATAGTTCCTCCTCAGATTCATTCCATTATGGTTCTTTTTCTACTTTTTGTTACTAAAAATAAAGCTAATCCAATAATCCCTACTGCAAATAACATGGGTAATAAGGAAATGATAGAAAAAGCGAACAATAGTAAACCTGATAGCTTAACTAAATTCAGCTTTTTCGTTTTACTCCAAAGGAGCCAACCGATGAACGCAGTAACAATTTTAATGATTGTAAGTATCGTTGACATACTAAGTGCCATTAAATACGATAGTGGATTATAATTCACATTCCAGTTACTTACATCTGGCAAGGATTGTACCCATTGTGTTGTTCCGTTTAGATGGGGAGCTGTATAGACTCCTAACAAATAAGCAACTGCAAGTAAAAGGAAGAAAAGCAGCCACTTTAACTTTTTCAATCAACTACACCTCCTCTCCCTATTAACCGGATTCGCAGCCTCTATATATGAGTTATTCATTGGAGGGGGGAATTCCAAGGCTTCTCTTTAGGCTGAGGCTGCTATATCCTAGGCTTGTTACTATCATATCGAGGAGATATGTCTAAACCATTAACGATCCTTTACGAAATGTAGGAAAAGAGAGGAACAATTCATTAATGATCATAAAAAAACCTTACTCATCTTTCAGAGTAAGGTTGCGGATTGGTTAGTTTAAGATTTGTTTCATATAAACAAGATGAACAATGGGTTCAAATCCCATCTCTTTTAATACTCCATGAGTAGTGGAACTGCTCAATCTCGGCAGGTTAGGTACATAGTGACGAATCTGGTCACTGGAAGTATGAAAAGCTTCTGCTAACAGAAACTGAATGATTTCTTTTTGATCGCTTCTACTTCGATCTGCTTCACATTGATACAAGGTGGTACCGGTATGAAGTCCATTCTCTGATAAATTCTTACGGAAGTAGGCATAACCATTGGCATTTCCAAAGGCATCTTCGGCAATCAGTGCTTCCCCACCCATGACGCTTTGCCAGTGGGTTTGCCAAGGATTTTTTCCTTGATAGAACGATAGATTGCCTATTTCTTCAGGTGAAACTCTCTTCATTTGAAAAACGTTTGACGAGACGACTGATATTATTTGACCTTCTTTTTTTTCTAAGCATTCGAGGTGGTCAATAATGTCGTACCCAAGAGACTGATAGAGAGCAATGGCTCCCTTATTTTCGCTAATAGCCTCTAGCGTCGACACTTTCACGTTTTTTTCCTCAAGAATATCTAATGTGGCTTCGAGCATTCTTCTACCGATACCTTTGCTTCGGTAAGCCTTGTCGACCGCTGTTCCTCCATTCCAGCCGATTAATTCCCCTTGAAACTCTCTTATTCCATTTACAATTAATCCGACTGGTTTATCATTCCAGAAGGCAACAACGGACAATTCATCAGATAGTCCCTCGGAAGCCATTCTAGCTATAAATTTTTCGACGGTCATCGTCAAATCAAAGTAATATCCTTCAAAACCCGCATTCCATGCCTCTACTGCTTCTGAAATCTCACAATCTTTTAATCTTTTGATCTTAAGCATGGGTATCTCTCCTTAAAAGAGGGTGTGCCAGAAAGTGGTAAACACCTTTGATTTGGCACACCCCTCTATTATTTACAGCTGATACACTCGACTATATTTTTCTTCAAGATATTCGACTAAGTGAGCGGCATTTAGTTGCTCGCCTGTCACAGAAACAATTAACTCATTTGGAGTATACAAGCTTCCATGTTGATGAATCTTTTCCTTTAACCAACTCATGATTGGCTGTAAATGACCATTTTCTAAGTATTGGTCGAATTCCGTAAGTTCTTTTTTCATCGTTTTTAAAAGTTGTGCTGCATACAGATTTCCTAACGAATACGACGGGAAGTAACCGAAGCCACCGAATGACCAGTGAACATCCTGAAGAACACCTAGTGTATTCGTTGGAGGGACAATTCCTAGAAACTCTTCCATTTTCTTGTTCCAAACAGCTGGGAGTTCACTTACCTCTAGTTTACCTTCAAACAATTCCTTCTCAATTTCATACCGAAGCATAATGTGCAGATTATACGTAAGTTCATCTGCTTCCACACGAATAAAAGACGGATGAACCGTATTAATAGCCTCGTAAAATTGTTGTAATTCAACTTTATGAAGTTGAGTGGGGAAAAATTCCTTTAGCTTTGGTAAAAAGTACTGCCAAAAGGCTTCACATCGTCCGACCATATTTTCTAAAAAGCGAGACTGTGATTCATGAATCCCAAATGAAGTTCCCGAGCATAGGACCGTTCCCTCTAACTTTGAGCTAATTTGCTGCTCGTAAATCCCATGACCCGCCTCGTGGATCGTACCGAACAAGGCAGAAAGTACATTGTCTTCTAGATAGCGAGTCGTAATTCGAACATCTCCTGTGTTTACTGTCTGGGCGAATGGATGCACCGTTTCATCGAGTCTTCCAGCGTCTAGATCAAAGCCTAATTGTGGAAGCATGTAGCGGTTAAACTCTTTTTGCTTCTCTATGGTAAATGGCTGTTTCACGATTTCAACCGGTGTCTTATGTGAGGTAGCTTTAATTTTATTTAACAGTGCGATGCTCTTTTCTCTTAAGCTAGCAAAAAGTGGATCAAGTACCTCTACCGTTAAGCCTGGCTCAAATTCATCTAGTAATGCATCATACGGATGCTTTTCGTACCCATAATATTCAACGAACACCTTTTTAATTTCAACGATTTTTTCTAAATAAGGGAGAAAAAGACTGTAGTCATTTTTTTCTCGTGCCTCTTCCCATGCATCATTGGCATCGCTGCACAAGACGGAGTATTCCTTATACAAATCAGAAGGAATACGCTTAGAACGGTTGTAAAAGTGTTTTCGCAAACGGATTTTCGCCTGTGTTACTGTATCAAAATGCTCATTGCTTTCTGATAACTGATCTAAAAGCTCTCCCATTTCCTGAGAGATCATAAGTTTAAATATTTCCGTTTGTAATGCCCCGTATGCTTTTGAAAATTGAGCTCTTCCCTTTTTTGGTGCGATTACTTTTTGATCCCATGAAAGGAGACCAGAGATACTTTCTAAGTGTGAAATTTTTTCGTCCAATGCTTGGAATCTTTCAAGAGCCGTATGAAGAACCGATTGAGTCATAGCCGAACACCCCTTTAATGATTTTTTAACCGACTAATCGGTTTATTTTAATTATATGGAACATTCAGAATATTATCAAGTATAAATAATCGGTCAATTTTCGCGAAATAACGCGTATTCTTATAGAAGGATCTTAACATACCAGCAAGTCTATTTAGTGATCTTATTTAAGAAGGATTGCTTCTGATCCATTACGATCGACTGGTAGGGAAGCTCAGGGAATAGAATTCGTTGCATATTTGCGGCATCAATGAACGACCAAAACATGTGGGTATAAATATCAACATGAATATTTGATTTAAACTCTCCCGCCTCTTTTCCTTCTTGTAAAATAGATTTCACTAATTCGAACTTCATATTTTTATGTAATTCCTCTAGAATGGCCATCATGTCAGGGTTTCTAGATGCTGATAATTGAAAATCAAGTTGAACGAAAAATGCTTCCTTTTGCTCTTCGCACATCGGTTCTAGCTGATAATAATGATCAAATAAATAGGCTATTTTTTCAAGATTTGTAGGAAGGGTTTGAATATGTGATTCTATCGGCTCAATTTCTCGAGTGACAATCCCTTTCATAAGCTCTAAGTATATTTCTTCTTTACTTTTGAAATAGTTGTATATCGCTCCTCTTGAAAGGCCTGAATGTTGAACAAGCTGATCCATTGACGTGATATGATAGCCCTTTTTCGCAAAACAATGCTGTGCACTCAATAAAATATGATTTCTTCTTTGTCTCTTATGTTCTTCAGATACGATTGGCATAGTACCCTCCCTTATTCCGACTTTAATTCATCTAAATACATTTCTTTTAATTCCCTTAACACATCGTAATATGGAAAATCATCATATACGGCATGAAGATTGACTCCATCAATGATCGTCCAAAATCTTTCAGCGTAAAGTTGAGAAGGAATATCTTGTTTAAATTCACCCTGTTGTTGTCCTTCTTGAATGATGTCATTCACTAAAGTAACCAATTTTCTCTTTCTTTCATGAAGCTGTTGGAGAAGATCAGGATCCCTTGTACTGTGAAGATTAAATTCGTAGAAAACAACAATATATTCTAACCGGTTGCGGTCAATTGGATTTGCAGACAAATAAGCGTTAAACAGATAATCCATTTTACTACTAGCTGTTCGATGCTTGGCAAAGTGTTTATGATATTGAACAAAGTTTTTGTCTGTTGCACGGGTAAGGAGGTCTAAATAGATTTCTTCCTTACTTGAAAAATAATTGTAGATGGCTCCTTTGCTCATACCACAATGAGCAACGATATCATCCATTGTCGCCGTTTGGAAGCCTTTTTTCGCAAAGCACTCAAATGCACTGTCTAAAATTTGTTCTTTTTTCTCCTCTTTGTACTCCTCGGAAACAATTGGCATAAGCTCCTCCTTTGTTTTTTTGTTGTGATTGAATGGTGGATAGCAAATAAATCTTAATAAAGAATTTTTTAAAAAATCGTCCCCTCCTGCTCAAAAACAAGAGGGAAACGACCAAGACCTGCTTATAAAAGCTTTAAAATATGATAAACAGCGTGAGAAACTCCATCTTCATCATTTGATTTAGTTACATACGTAGCTTTTTTCTTTACTTCATCCGGTGCGTTCTCCATGGCGATGGACGCTGTTGAGATTTCGAACATCGGTAAATCGTTACCTCCATCACCAAATGCGTAAATCTCAGAAAACACATGATTATGCATCAAAGCATAGCGCTGAATTGCTTTCCCTTTATGAGCTTCTTTTGACATGATTTCAACGTTATTGGGGAAAGAAGAAGCCAAAGTTAATTCTTCAAAATGGGATAATTGCTCCTTAACGGTTTGAATTCTCTCAAGCTCTTCATAAGAAACCACCGCAATACATTTGAAAATCTTCAAATCCTCGATTTGTAGAATATGGTCATAATCGTATGTTAGGAATAGCTCTTTAAGTTCCTCGTCACTTTTCCCTCTTAACCCAGGAAGTGTACAAGGAAATCCTCCGTGATTTGTATATACCAATATCCCAACAGATAGCTTTCTTAATTCAGTCAGCATTTGCTTATAGACAGGAACAGGTATCGTTGTTTCGTATAATAAGGTACCGTCCTTCCCATAAAGCGCAGAACCATTTAACGTTAGAATCGGACAGTTTAGCTCGCGAATCGCATTTACTTTCACAACATCAGCATAAGCTCGTCCTGTATTCAAGATCACCTCTACCCCTTGTTCTTGGAGCTTTCGGATCGTCTTTTCGTTTTCAGCAGATACCTCATGCTCTGAATTGAGCAAAGTACCATCTAAATCAAGAGCAACACATTTCACACACATTCACACCTAACTAGAATTGAATTTTTGTAATATTTTTTAACATATCTTATTTTTACATAAAAACGACCACCTATCAATAGTGACAACCTCAATGGTTGACGGACGTTCTATTCCCTCTATATGATGAAAGATGTACTTAAATGGCAAGGGGTGGTATAACTTGAAATTGAAAATTGGAATGGTTGGGCTTGGCAATATAGCACAGAAGGCATATTTGCCTATTCTATCTAGAGAGACAGATTGGGAGTTTGTTGGTGCCTTTACTCCAAATAAGGAAAAGAGAAGTTTGATTTGTAAGCAATATCGAATTGAGGAGTTTTCAAGTGTTGCTTCTATGGCTGAAGTGTGTGATGCGGTGTTTGTTCATAGTTCCACAGCTACACACTATGACATTATTTCTACTCTTCTATCAAAAGGTAAGCATATATACGTGGATAAGCCATTAGCGGCTACTCTTGATCAAGCGGAAAAATTAGTGGAGTTAGAGCATACATCAGGCTGCAAATTAATGGTTGGTTTTAATCGTCGTTTTGCACCTATGTATGTGAATGCGAAGGAACAATCGAAAGAACTTGCATGGGCGAGATTTGAGAAGCATCGTGCGAATAGTGTGGGGCCACATGATGTAGAATTTACGATGTTAGATGATTACTTGCATCTGGTTGATACAGTCCGTTGGTTGGCTGATGGTGATCTTACTCTTCAGCATGGAACCTTACATAAAAATGAAAAAAACGAGATGGTTTTTGGACAGCATACATTCTCCAAAAAAGAAGGAATTCAAATGACGACGGCCATGCATCGAAATGCTGGTACGGGATTGGAGCAACTGGAGCTTGTTACGAACGGGGCCATTATACGTGTAAAGAATATGAATACGACTGAGAGGGAAGCTAGTGATACCATCTCTACTTCTTACCCAGGATCTTGGGATTCTACATTGAAACAAAGAGGATTTGAAGATGCTATCCATCATTTTATTCATTGTGTAGAAAATGATATAACGCCGTCAGTCAATGGTGAAGAAGCGTTAAAATCACAACAATTAGTCATGAAATTATCAAACCGGTGACATTCTTTGCCGAATTGTATCTGGCAGCTTGATCCTGGTGTTGTAGTAGATACCTTTTGAAGTCGAGGTGAAAATTAATCTGTTTATCTTTGTTTTGCGCATACAATGATTCCGTCCTTTATTATGAACTTGCAGTCATGATTCCTACAATTGAAATAATTGGGATGGCAGAAAGTAGCGCTGCTCCGATAAAGAATAACGTATTTACCATTCCTACTGTTTCTTGACTTATTTTTGGAGCTCCTATCATATCCTTTCTAATGCGAAGAATAGAAACAAATGCAACAATCAGGATTCCAATAATAACTACGAGTGGAACCATTACATTTGTCTCAACGACCTGACCAATTAATGTAAATGCATAAACGATGATAAAAATAGGGATCGCTTCAGCCATTGCGACTTGAATAAAAAACTTTGTTTGCGCTGCTTGCATCGTATTCAGGTCTAATTGTTCTCCTTTTTCTACTTTTTCTTGGACCTGTTGCATCATTTTGTTAAAGGCAAAAGAAATACCCACTACCGCTATTGCGGATGCAAGAACAAATAACCAAGAAGCACTCATCTTCATCTCTCCTTTATGTCGAAGGTAAAGGGTGCAATGAATTCTTGCACCCTTTTTCCATTTTATAACTTATCAAGCTCATATTCAATTTGATTGACTCTTTTGGCGTTTCCTTCTGCCATATTATGTAGTCTTGTTTTAAGCTCATGGTCTTCATGAATCGCTTCTGCGGTAATGGCGTAAGTACGTAAAAGCTGATTTTCAAGTTCAAGAGTTTCTTCTAAAGTTTGCTTTAGTGTTTTACGAGTCATGGAATCTTCTCCATGATCATGGTCGTGTTTCACAAACCATCCCTCCATATTTGAAATTGATATTAGTATAGACATCCCTCGACTGCTTATACTGGAATCGTCGTTGAAAGCACACGAATAGAAGTTTGCTATCACTCTGTTAGCATAGTGTAGCATATTTCTATTCTTGAGGAATACTTAGTGAAACTACAATCTTAGGCTTTCATGAAAAATGTGTTAGCATCTAAAGAGGACACGATGAAGGTTCAATTTCAGACCATTAATGCAAAGTGGATGCGTGAACATTTTGCCTATAATGTACGGGGGGATTTATCTAAGGTTACATGTCCCGTTCTGGCGATCACTGGTGCAAGAGATGTACAAGCAAACCCAGCAGTATTAGAGGATTTAGCTAGCTTTGTCAAAGGTGATTCTGAATATTATATCGTGGAGAATATGGGTCATTCACTGAAATTTCAAGCTCAGACCTCGAACATGCTAACGGCTAAGAAAGATATAATCGCTGAGTCTTCCCTTCCCCTTCATCCAGAATTAGAGAAGCTATTACGAAACTGGGTAGAGATTCAATTTTTAGAAGCGAAAAATCGAACGTATTTTATCTCATAAACTAAACGACCACCATATAGTGAAAGTGAATCCTCACAAATAGATGTATTTGTATTAACTAAAGTGAAGAAGAAAACGGAATTTTCGGTCAGAAATGTTACAGTTACCGGACAATAATAGCTTAAGGGGTCCTGTTCTATAAACTAGGACCCCTTCCTTTATCCTAGAAATTGGTGATACATTTTTTTTGCTTCTGCAATATCCTTTGTTCCATGAATGAGTACACGTCCATCTGTAAAGAAAACGAGTCGGTGCTCTCCGTTCGTTAGTGACAGTAAATAATGGTTTTTACTCACTTGGCCGTAGGGTTCTAATCGTTCAGCTAGTGTTTCAAGATTTAACCTTGTGTTGGTTGCTGGTCGAATTTGTACGGTATTTCTTCCACATAGTACCGCTGTTTTTGTTGAGTTGGTTTTATCTAAATACGGATAATGGGGAGTCTTTCCGCAAGACGTACAATCATCTTTCTTCATTTTTTCTACTGAAATTGATGACGATGAATTCATCCACAGATCAAATGAATATAGGGAACCCCTAAGTGCTGCAAGATTTCCAGTAAGAAGCTTGAGTGCTTCTGTTACTTGGTGTGCAACGACGATTTGAACTGCGGGTGAAATGATTCCTGCTGTATCACAGGTCATTCCACCTAGAGGAATATGATCTAATAAACACTGCAAACACGGAGTTTTTCCTGGAATCATGGTAAAAGACAACCCATAGCTCCCCACACATGCTCCATAAATCCACGGAATGTTCGCTTTTTGTGACATATCATTGATGAGCAGTCGCGTATCAAAATTATCGGTTGCATCTAAAATAAGATCAACCCCTACGATTAACCGCTCCATCTCCTCGATGGTTACATCCATTACATGTGATACTACTTCAACGTCAGAGTTGATGTCTTGCAGCCGTTTTTCTGCCGCTGCAGCCTTCGGGATCCGATCACGAGCGTCTGATTCACTATATAGCTGTTGGCGTTGAAGATTGCTCCATTCGACGTAATCGCGGTCAACTATGGTCAGCTTTCCTATCCCTGCTCGTGTGAGGGATTCAGCAAGTGCTGTTCCTAATGCACCTGCTCCAATAATTAATACATGTGATTGCTGTATGAGCGTTTGACCTTCTTTCCCTATTGGTGAAAAAAGTTCCTGTCTCGAGTATCGGTCGTTCAAATCATCAACCTCCCCCAACAAAATGTACCAGTTCGATATGATCACCTTTTTCAAGAATCGTTGACTCATAGTTTTCTTTTGCAACAATATCTTTATTACGTTCAACAATGACAACTTTTGGATTTAGTTCGAAATATTCAATGAGTGTCATGATTGTATTTGTTCCTGTTTCTAACAATGTTTCTTTACCGTTAACGTAAATGGTCATCTTCCCATCACCTCAAGTTCCTTTGATAATTGAAGGCAGCTCTTTCGGGATCATTCGCTCCAAAAATTCCCGATAAGACAGCCACTCCACTAGCACCTGCCGTAAGTACCTCCTGTACATTCGAAGGGATCATTCCACCAATTGCAATGACAGGAATAGATACGTAGGCAGTGATTTCCTGTAAAGCATGCAGACCACGAGGACGGAGTCCAGGCTTAGAATTACTTTCGAACACATGGCCGAATAGTAAGAAGTCTGCACCTCTTTTTTCTTTTTCCAATGCTTCACTAAGCGAATGTACGGAGCATCCAACACGTAACATTGGATAATGCTTTTTTACCTTTAGTACATCTTCGCCTCTATGGGAAAGTTGAACTCCACCTACTCCTCCAGCTAATGCCACACTTGACGATCCATTTAATACTACCTTTGAAAGGGGAATATCAGCTTCTTTCATGCCTTGAATGAAGTGAAGAATTTCTTCTGGTGACCGATGATTCTCCCGTAAATGAATCCAATCCACATATGTGTGAATGCTTCGGGCAATTTTTATCACATCTGCTTTTCCTTGCTGTCCTGTTGAAATGACATGCAATTCTTTTTTCATCATACCCTCCTTATTTCATCGTATATCCACCGTCAACGATGATGGTTTGACCTGTTACAAATCGAGCCCAATTACTAGCTAAATAAAGTGCTGTTCCTGTAATATCTTCTGGTCGGGCAATTCTTCCTAGTGGTGTTTCAGCAACTATGACTGATTTCACTTCCTCCTTTGTTCGTTTGCTTGCTTCTGTCGGGAACACTAGCCCTGGAGCAATACAATTAACGGTAATACCGAACCTTCCTATATCAGCGGCTAAGTTTTGAGAATAAGTCATGACTGCTCCCTTTGCTGTGTTATAGTCATGGTAAGGTACAATCGGACGATACAATAAATTGGTTGTCATATTGATGATTCGACCGAAGTTCATGTCTTTCATATGCGGTATCGCGTATTTACTCAGGAGATAGGTCCCCTTTAACGAACCATCGATTTGTTTTTGATAATCATCCCACTCTACTTCCCATGCCCATTTTCTTTCTGTAGGATCAAAAAGGTAGCCATGGAGGGCATTATTAACTACGATGTCGATCCGATCAAACTCTTCTATTACCATGCTTATTAATCTTTTTACATCAGTTTCATTCGTAACATCCGCTTGAATCGCTAGACAGTCCACTCCGTAGTCTTTTTGTAATTTTTCCGCCAGTATTTCTGCCTTTTCTGCATTTTTTAAATAATTGATTACTACATGACACCCTTCGGAGGCAAAGCTTTCAGCAAAAGCAGCTCCAATGCCTCGGCTTGAGCCCGTGATAACACATACCCTTCCTGCTAATGACAGATTCACATTAACACCCCTTACTTCAGCTGCTCAACAAGAGCGTTCGTTGTGAGATCTTCAATATTGACCGCTTTTTGTAATAATCCCATTTCTACGTAAGACGCTTCAACCTCTTTTAAAACAGTAAAGTCGAACATACCGAGACCATTGGTATTCTTACTTGTTTGGTTTCTAATCGCGATAATCTCTTTGTTTCGTGTGACATCGGTCCCGTCCACTGCATGCTTCGTTGCAATATCAGCGACCTCATCTGGGTTCTCCATCGTATACTCTATGCTATCTTTATAGACTTGAAGAAAGCGGATAAGCAGATCTTTCTTTTCATTAAATACCTTTTCAGTAACAACAAACACATCAGATGGAGTATTTAGTACGTCTTTCACTTCAATGATATTTACTTCGCCTAATCCCTTTTGCTTGGCGTCATATAAACCGGTATCTGTAGCAGCGGTTGCAGCCACTTGCCCTTTCATCAAAGGGGCGAAATTAAGAACACCAGTTGCGGTTACCGTAATTTCCTCTTCCTTCACCCCTGCATCATGCAAAAGCACTTGTAAATTTTGATACGTACCGCTTGCTAGGCTATAAACGCCTACATTTTTTCCTTTTAAATCCTCTATTGATTGGATATTGCTTTCTTTTAAGGAAACCAAGTTAAATACATTTTCAGGATAAATATTATAGATAATCCTCAATTTTTCGCCTTTTTCGGCAGCTAACAATACGGCCTCTAAGTTTGCGAAAGCTATATCAGCATTTCCAGACAGGATGTTCTTAACCGCATCTCCTCCACCTGCACCAGGTATGTATTCAAATGTTAGATTTTCTTTTTCAAAAAAACCTTTTTCCTCAGCCACGTATAAGTTGCTTTGTTCGACAATTGGTTTACTCCATGAGGCCATCCGAATCGTTTCCCTTTGTTTTTCCGTTTCCGTTGGTTGGCTGTTTTCCTTTGAACAACCTGCTACAATGACTGTTAAAACTAGTAAAATAGGTAGAAATAATTTAGTGATTTTCACGATATTTTCCTCCGATAAGTTGTGTATTTTCTTAAAAAAAGATGTTCGATCGTATATATGGAAGTGTACAAAAGGATGCCAATAGCTGTTAAAAGGATAAAGGCTGAAAATAATAATGGCGTATCCATCATTCCTTGTGCCACGATAATTAACGCTCCCAATCCCTTATTCGCACCAATAAACTCACTAACAACCGCTCCAACCACACTAAGGACAACCGCTACCCTCATACCCGAAAGCAAGTAAGGGATAGCGGTCGGCAGCTGCAGTCTCCACAAGGTTTGCCATTTGCTTGCTTTTAATAGCTGAAAAAGGGCTAAACGGTCCTTTTCGACTACTAATAAGCCCGTTATGGTACTCTCAAATAAAGGAAAGAAACTGATTAATGCCACAATCAAAATCTTTGGTGTGTATCCGTACCCAAACCATAAAATGAGAAGCGGGGCTAAAGCGACCTTTGGCATCGCTTGTGTTGCGATAATATAGGGCTTCAAGACAAGTTGAAGGGTGTTCGACTGTGCAACCAAAAGACCTAGTCCGATTCCAATAAGAGCACCTACAAAAAAACCACTAATAATTTCAACAAGAGTTGTGAAAATATGTGGCGTAAAATACCCACTCAGTAACAGGGTGAAAAGATTTTCTGCAATCATTGTTGGTTTGGGTAAAATTAACGGTGAAATTTTCTTCACCTTTACAATCATCTCCCACAAAATAAGCAGGGAAATAAATAGTAGAGTCGAATATAGATAGATTTTCTTCATGATTGAAGCCTCTCATTCATATCTTGCTGAAAGTTGTAAAAAGACTGATCATATAAAATAGACTTCTGTCGTGGTCGAGGAAATGGTACTGGGTACTCTTTAAGAATTCTTCCAGGTTCCCCACCTAAAAGAATGATTCGGCCAGACAGGAAAAATGCTTCTTGCAGATCATGAGTGACAAATAATACGGTTGGTTTGTACGTATCGATTAATTCATTAAGTTGAATATGCAATTGATCTCTTGTAAAAGAATCTAGTGCAGAAAATGGTTCATCCATCAAAAGGATTCGTGGCTTATCAAGTAAAGCACGTACGATTGCCACTCTTGACTGCATTCCTCCCGAGCACTCATATGGAAATTTATGAATCGCATCACCAAGTCCCACACGATTTAGCATTTCCTTTGCCTTATTCGTATCCGTTTCTGTCAATTTTCTCTTTAACTGTAATGGAAGTAAGACATTCTCCAAGATCGTTTTCCATTCTAGTAAAATAGGTTTTTGAAAAACGTATGAAAGCTCATCAACCGGTTCTTTCACCTCATGTCCACCTATTGTAATTAATCCAGTGGTAGGCTTTTGCATTCCTGCAACCATTTGTAGAAGACTCGTTTTACCGCAGCCACTTTTTCCAACGATGCTGATAAATTCGCCTTCCTTAATATCAAGGGAAAATCGACGGATTGTATCCTTTTGATCTTTATCAAAAGAAAGCCTAATCTCTTTTAATTGTATATATGGTGCCTGCATTTCCTTTCTCTCCTTATATTCGGTTCGGATCATACGCATCCATTTCAATTTCTACGCTAGCCTCCACGTCGACCCAGCGAACCAAATCGGCTAAATGAGGTCTGCCATCATGATGCCAACCAGGTTCCGGTTCTCCCATTCTACCTAAAAAGGTAACTCGATTGATTCCATATTGGCCGAGCACTTCTATGATGGAACGAAAATTTTTTGGAGTGCAGGCAACCCCAAAGGTCTGTAATAATCCTCGTACTTCATGTAGATACGTTGGTACATCGTCAATGGACTGAACGGGAATCACATACACAAAGCGGTTTAATGGTGATATTGGAAACAAAGTCGTTTTCTTATCGTAAACAACTGTCCAAGAAGTACTTTCTTCACTTTCGAAAAGTGCTATTTCATTCGTTTGAAAAGCTTGAAATTGAAAGGTTGAGCGAGCCTGAATGATCGCTTGGTTTTCCTGTTCGCTTAATCTAGCTCTTGGCATTTTTACCTCGTAATTATTCATTTCTTGCGCTAGCAAACTAGCAAATTCACGTACCGATACATTCCCCTTTTCCTCGACAAAAAAGACATGAGGAGAAAGACAGGCTTGTTGATCAAATTGAGAAGCATCCTTTGCGGCCCTCCTTGCAGTTTCGGTTACGAGAACGCGCTGTAAGCAGTCTTTTGCTATAAAACCAGCACTCAATTTATGTCCGTGTGCATGTAGGTTGACGTGCGATGGAACTTTTTTTCTAATCGAATCAATGGACTTCTCACTTCCATAAGCAATCACTGCCTCAGATGAAGAGAATGCTATCCGCTCTAATTCTTCTTCTCCACCTTTCCACCAAATGATGCTGATGGATTCCGCCAAGTCCTTGTCAATCTCTCTCAATGTTTCAACAAACAGACAGGGAAACAAAGGCTCAGAGGAAGAAAGCTTTCCAAGTGTACTAGACTTAACTAAAAGACCACTTACTAAACTCCATAGTGGCAAGGCAGGAACATTTCCGGAAAACACATGCGTAATGAGCTCTGGTCCATATGCTCTTGTTAAGCCCCCTGATAAACGTGGACGAAAGTCGTCAAGGACGAGAGGATTGGGAAAATCCACCTCGACCATTCTCTGTAGCTTTTCTTTACGAAACGAACGTAAATACGAATGTAAAAACACACGTATCATTTCCGAGTCATACCCCGTTACAATTGGAAGAAGCTCTTCCGCTAGTTTTCGATAGTGATAGTTCGGATCAAGCCAGAGTTGGATGACCTGATCAAGAATGTCAATAATGTCATTCGTTTTCCGAGCTTGTAGTTTTCTTTGTTGCTGTTTTAGATGTAAAATGACTTGTTTCAGTTCCGCACTCGTAACTTTTGGTACAAGAAGAGACAGTGAATCAAACGTTCGTTCTTCATAAGATGGTGAGATGATGCTTGGGACAAAGCCAATTTTTAGTTCCATTTGCTTACTCCGTTACGAAACTGCTCTACCGCGAGGGAACAGCCCTTTGCTTCTGCCCCTTCACTTCTTCCTAACAAATAAAATTGATTTTTTTCGGCAATCCCCAAATCCTCCGTCATAACCCCAAGGACCGAATGGAAGTTGGCTAGATCATAATGAACGAGTATTCCCCGCTCACCATCTTGTACACACAAACTATTTTCCGGATTGATGACTACTGTTTTTACCCAATGAGGGGCTTTTTGTTGACCAGATCGGTTTTGATCGTAAAATTGAGAACTTAGCTCGGTCATTCCATACATGTTTACACAATCCTCAAGGGGCAAATTAAACGCGTCTGCCACCATTTGTTTAAATTGATCTGAACGCATCTCGATGGCTCGCCCCTTAGACCCTCCTGTATCCATTAACCGGCTGCCTTTTGGCAGTTGAAATTGAAGGTTTTTACCTCTCATGTACTCAACAAAATGGATAAAGGAAAACGTAGCGCCTAATAAATATACAGGGGTGTTGGTGCGTTCAGATTCTACAAGGAACGAGACGAGCTTTTCGAAATCATAGGCCCCATTACTGGCGATATAAACACTCTCCTCCGTTCCGTAGTCCCGAATGGCTGTATACAAATACTGTGACAGAGAGGAATTGGGCATTTCCTTTGGATGTGGAAATAGAATGGCCATTTTCACACGGCACTTATCTTTCATGACATTTCCTTCAAAATGTGACTTCATCGAAGCAGTCCACACTTCTAAGTCGCGGTGATAATTTCTCCCTTGTTTTCCACTGGTCGTGCCGCTTGTTTGAAAATACTTCTCCGCCTCGTCTATCGGTGTACAAGTAATATCGGCCTCCTTAAACGCACCTACTGGTACAGGAGGAATTTGTTGATAGGATTGCACCTTCGATGGGTGAACCTTTCTTGATCGACAAAACTTCCGGTAAATACGATTATTTTCGTACTGGTAGGCGAAGACCTGTAATGCTAATGAATCAAATGAATCTCTTTCTTCATTTTCAATAAAAGTGAGTATTCTTTGCTTGATATCTTCGTAGTGCATGCTGTGACTCTCCTTAAGATGAATGTGTTAGTATTTCCCAATCTTTTACGACAGGTTGATATCCAAGTTCTCTTAGTGATTCCTTTACTTCAGCCACACTTCTTTTGTCCGAAATCTCAAATTGACTATGTGTGTGTTCTTTATTGGCATATCCTCCAACAACGGTAGATGAGGCAGCAGACATTTTGGTCACTCCCAATGGAAGTAAGTGACGTCTTAGTTCCGCGCTTTCTCGTGTTGATAGAGTCATACCTGCACGTGGTAAAAATATACGGGACGCGAGCATTGCTTGTACCAGGTTTTTATCTGATACATCGACCTTTGGCTGAAAACCTCCAAGATTTGGCCGAATTCGAGGAAATGACAGAGCAATATCCGTTTCAAGATAATGTTTTTGTAAATAATGAGCATGAAGTCCAGTAAAGAAGACTTCTTTTCTCCACTCATCCATTCCTAATAGTGCTCCGATATTCACAGATCTCATGCCAGCTTTGGCACCTCTTTCAGGTGCATCTAGTCGATAGCGATAATTCCGTTTCGGTCCCTTTAAGTGATGCTGTTTATAGATTTCTTCGTTGTACACTTCTTGGTAAACTGTTAATCCATCAATTCCACGGGCAACAAGAGTTCGGTACTCTTCAGCATCTAATGGCTGTATCTCAATGGATAAAGAAGAAAAATACTTTTTCATCACATCAATCGTTTCACACAAATAATCAACTGAAGAATGGAGGCGAGATTCTCCCGTTAGCAGGATAATATGCCGTAAGCCCATTTTGACAAGCGCCTTTGATTCTTCTTCAATTTCAGCCAAGGTCAGTTTTCTTCGTGGAAAATCATTATCAATACTAAAGCTGCAGTACGTACATTTGTTTACACAATAATCGGTTAAATACAGTGGTGCGTATAATTGAATCGTACGTCCAAAGTGCTGTACGGTACGATAATGAGCGATTTGTGCCATTTCTTCTAGACAATTTTCAGCTGCTGGAGATAAAAGAATTAAGAAGTCTTCTAGATGAAGTCTTTCTTTTTGCAAAACCTTTTTGACGTCTTGAGTAGTGATGGTAGAAAAAAAGTGGTCAAATGGAAATTGGTTTACTTTCACATATTCATCATAAAATGACATTTTACTCACCTACCCTAAAAATCCTGTTAATGGAGATGACGCTTGTGCTGTCGTTGTCGTTGGACCTACACCACTTAGGTAGGCTTTCCTTCCAGCCTTGACTGCAAAATCGAAGGCGATGGCCATTTCAACGGGATCCTTAGCTGTAGCAATGGCTGTATTTACCAGTACAGCGGCTGCCCCCATTTCCATCGCCTCCGCTGCTTCAGAGGGCTTTCCGATTCCTGCATCAACTATGATCGGAAGCTCCATTTCTTCTATTAGAATTTGGATTAGTTCTTTCGTACGAATACCTCGATTTGAACCGATCGGAGTACCAAGTGGCATGA
>Ga0224722_1000836_pt1 | contig 17548 bp, 21 predicted proteins | sample Balambano_FR1_Me_FD_161646 | JGI IMG/M metagenome (GOLD analysis project Ga0224722, IMG submission 161646) | Freshwater sediment microbial communities from Lake Towuti, South Sulawesi, Indonesia - Balambano_FR1_MetaG | ecosystem: Environmental > Aquatic > Freshwater > Lake > Sediment | place... | reverse complement strand
TGAAAAGTGCTGGGCTTGGCTGAAAAGTCGCATTCGCCAAAGTTTATCCAACTTTGAGTCTTTACGCCAAGCAATGGAGTCGGTACTGAAGGATGCTGTGTCCTAATAGTCCTGTCTATAGCTATATTTGGTAATTCCTAGCGATTCGAGAGCCGCGACGATGCGGGAGATGGCAAAGGGATCTTGTCGGGGATGATAGAGACTGTTGATGTCAATGTCGATCAGAACGTATTTGGTTTTGCCGCTAAAGCGCACGCCATAAAGGTAACTGCCCTGTTTGACCAGGCGATCGCTCAAAGGGTAACGGCTCTCAGTTTGCCAACCTGGTTTTTCTCCTGGTTTGGAGTGTTCTGCCCAGATGTAGTCATGGCGGTGGGGAAAAAGGGCAAGAAAGCGATCGTCCCATTCGTGCACGAAGATAAAACGCGGAGAAGGAGCGAGTTTCATACTCTGCCCTCCTCATTGCTCAAAATGGGATGTAGAAGCGAGTCATTGAATGGTTCAAAAGTTGGAGGATGCACAGTTTTAGCTCCTATACCTGTTTGCAGCGATGGATAGGCAGCTATGCAAATCTGACGCAATTCGTCAAAGATGTTGCACCATTTGACAAATTGCCACTAAAATTGGCATAGCAAATTGGGCAGACCTAACATTTGCTTTTGCCAGAGCCCAGTTAGAGTCCCCAAATTCCTATCAAAAAGTTAATATTCAGTCTTTCGCCCCTTCTGTTACCAGCAGTGGGGGTTCTGACTTTTAAAGGATTGCTATGTCATTCGGTAACCTCCTTGTCCTCTCAAACAGGGAAACTTGCCAGTTGATCTGCGACCGACATAGTACGGGTGAATTTCCCGTAGTGAGTAGCTTAAGCGATCTAAGCGCAGATCTCGAAAAATGCCGCAGTTTTTGAAAAATAATCTTGATCGTCCTGACCTCGTTTAACGTCCTATCCCTGACTGACTGACACAACCCCTGAAACCCTTTGAGTATCGTAGGTTCGGTTAGCGCTAGCGTAACCCGACAGAACCAAAACAGGCGTTGGGTTTCACGCTGTTCCAACCCAACCGACAGTAGAAGATGTGTCAGTCAGTCAGCGTCCTATCCTGAAAATCTCTGCCGCAGTCAGTTGCAGGTCTGAGAAGGTAGGCGAGATGAGGCGATCGCTACCCCGAAACTGCTGAACTTGATAGACATCTTCCAAGTGATAAATGCTGATCGTGGGTTGCTTTGGCTTGCCAATAAATTGAGTGCCACCCAAGCCCAAGTAATCAACAATCCAGAATTCAGGGATGCCTATCGTTTCGTAATCATCCAGCTTGAGGGCGTAATCGTCCTCCCAATTGGTGCTGACCACTTCAATCACCACCCGCGCAGATTTCCCTTTGGTAATGGTTGAATCCTTCTCCCAGCGTGGATCATCGTCAATGGTTGCCCCATTTAGAACGATGACATCAGGCAGGTAGCCAGAGCGATCACCGGCTGGCTTCACCACACACTCTTTGGGGATAAAGTCGATAGATTGTATCCGGTCTAGTTCTTGAAATAGCTTGCCAGAGACAAATCCGGCAACTTTGGAATGTTTGCCAATGGGCTTTGGCATCTCGACAATTTCTCCCCCATGCAACTCATAGCGAGTCTCCGAGCTTTCGGGATACCAACTCAGAAACTCATCAAAGGTGAATAATCTTGGCTCTTTAACCGCAATCATGGTGTGCTCCTTCAGAGATACCGCAAGGGTCGCCCCTATGCTGCTAGCGATTGGCTACTTCTGAGATGAACTGCCGTAGATGGTTGAATCTGGGAAGCTAAGTTCTCCCAGTGGTCGAGTAATGTATCACCCGCCTCTGAAATTTGCCCCTGGTGGATGAGCAGCACTGGCTCTAAAACCTTTTGCCCACCTCTTACGTATTCAGCAATCCGCAAAGTTGGGGAGTATCCAAGCCCGATTGCAATGGTTTCAATCTGCTCCGGTGTATGACTTGTGACCTGGGCTAGGTCAACAAATAGCAATGCTTCACCAGCAGGAGTAATTTTAGGGATTCTCAGTTGACTCCTGTCTTTCGACAAAACCGCCGAATTTGCAGACATATAACTTCCCCTTCTTTCTCGATGGTTGTTTGATCTCTAGCAGTTCTAGACCTCTTTCTTCAGCCAGCTTCTGACAGAGCTTTTGAGCTTGTTCTAACGAATCAGCCAGAATCGGCTCATAATCTGTCTGCCACTCCTCACGGTCAGGGTCGTTCAACGGCACTGCGATCGCCCCTTACTTGCTGTTGTCATTAGCAGAACGAGGTTTGTACTCTCCCTTATCTTTAGCTTGTCTAACGGCAGTTTCAACCAGGAAGGCCGCAAGGTTAGCCGTTGGTCGTCCCTGCTGATCGGCCCAATCTTCGAGATCGGCAAAAACAGCATCAGGGACAGTAATAAATACTCGCTTACTCACATCTTCCAACTTACTTATCTGTTGCATCAATACTACTCCCATGTAGCTGAATGTTAGTAATCTTAGCTTATTAGTTGCTAATTAGTAGCTGATCGGCTAGCATCGATGCAAAGATTCATTGCCGCTGCAATGCACCAGCAACGAACCGGCAACGAGAACGAACCGAATGCCTGCAGCACAAGTTATTGAAACCCAGACGTACTCCCTGGCAGAACTGCGCTGGCAGCTCTCCAGAGTCAGGGGCAAACGAGTTCCCGCTCGTACTCTGCGCTGGTGGCTACAGGAACTCTGTATTGAACCCAATGAATTCGGAATGTATGCCGCTGAAGACTTGAAGGTCTTAACTCGGCTGGTGCTGTTTCTCAAGCGGTGCAGATCGCTCACCAAATTCAAACAACTACTGATTCAGGAGATGGAAACCCATGCCGATGAACACCGAAGCGCTCAAGAATTCCATGAACGGGAAATCCCCCGAACTGCCCAACCTGAAACGCCCAACTCCTCATCGTGACCAACAGCAGCAACGCCTGGATCAGGTCAACGAAGCCACTCAATCGGCGATCGCGGCTCTGGCGCAAGCCGGCGTCAACACCATCAACGCCCAGGTCTTTGCCTTTGATAGCAAACTGAGCCGCTACGAACGGGATACGGCTCGCGCCATGGCAGATCGCTTACGCCAATCGCCCCTCCGCATCCAGCAATATCTGATGCAAGAACTGACGGTTGAAAACACCGCTGGTTCTGACTTTGCCACCTTGATTGACGAGGTGCTGGAAGTTCCTGATCTCACGACTGACTTTTTGGCGATCGCCCCCTCCACTGCCCTCGGTGCCCTCCCCTTGTAAATTCTGCATGATTTTACTTCGCACCACACAGAGCCTTTAAGAGACCTTCCCATGTTCCAAGTCCTAAGACGTTTAATTTCCAAAGTGCTGGAAGTTCCCTTCAGAATCCTCCCCGCCCTGGCATTCGGTCAGTGTCTCGCCTTCTATTGAACGATCGCCCACGGGTGTTAAGGACGATGACCCCTATGTGTTCTGGGTAAAAGTCATGGCGATCGCCACCCTGAGCATGGGTGCATTGCTTGCCCTGCTGGTATTGCGCGATTTGTTTTTTCCTCCCGCTCCCGTACCGATCGCCGCTCCAACTCCCGCACCGCCACCTCAAACCGTGATCGTGCAACCAGCGCAACCGGAACGAAGACCCTATCGCCGCCGCGACTGCCGTGCTGCCGGGTTATTTGGTTGGGGGTCTGATTGCCGGGAGGAGCAAGGCTATGAGTAATTCACTCCAATCCCAAGATGACCTGCAAGCCGTCGTCAACGTCCTACTCTCCCAACTCAAACAGCAGGGGAAAGCAACCAAACTGCCCACGCCTCAAACCTGGGTCGAACGGACTTTCTCTGCCCCCCAGTCCTTTCCTGAAATCCTGTGGCGCGTCTGCTGGCTACTGGTCGTCCCCGCGATCGCTTTCCGCCTCTGGCTCCCCCTATCGGACTGGTGCTGGTTCAACGGCTATCCAGTTGTCACGATCTCGATTTGGGTCGGCGTATTGGGACTGTACTGGCTGACCTATCACTTCGCCATCAATACGCCCACCTCGAACAAGATGCAGCGACTGATTGATATGCAGTTTGCCCTGCCCCTAGCAGTGGTCTGGTTTCTACTGTGCTGGGAGTTCCTGAACAATGGCAGATGAACTAAAACCCTACGAATTGGTCAATATCTACAAAGAATCGCGTCACAGTCGCATCAGCTCAATGCTGTTCTCCCTACTCGGACTCAAACTGGCGATCGCTGGATTTGCCTTCACCTTCTCCGATCTTCCCTACCGCTGGCATTTGTCCCTCGGCTGCTGGATGGGAGGTGGAGTCCTGGCACTACAAGCGCGAGCAGCGACGAGACAAGCCGACAAATACCAGCGCCGTAAGGATGCAAGGGAATTGGTAGCAAAAGCTTTTGAGCGTCCTGAGATTACGCTTGCGAGTCGCAATACCTATGGGAATCGGCTCAACCAGTTCTTGTCCTGGATGGAGACACAGTCTTGGTATCCCTCTGATCGAATGCTCCGTATACAAGATCAATGTCGCTCTTCTCGAAAATTCACAGGACGACGACGAGTTCAAGACCTACGCCTTACCAGCCGTGAGGGAGCCTATTTAGAATATTCACTGAAACCAGAGGAAACACCCGCAGCACTTCAAGAGGTGTTAGACGACTTAGATCGATTTATGGTGGCTCCCCGCTACGCAGGTCGGGTACGTCGCAGAATTAGTGAAAGCACACGTGATAGCTACTTTAAAGATATTCGATTGCTGTTGGGGTTTTGCGTTCGGTATCAACCGAACCCAATCTCATTAACTGAACTCGCCCTCACTCACTTAATGCCGCTGGTTACACGGCAGGATTTAGCAAGGTTGACAGAGCTTGACCGCGATGATTTGTGGAGATCGCAGGAGTTAGCCTTAGAAACCTGGATTGCCAATTATTTTGTTTTATTCAAGAGAAAAATTGCTCCATCAGTCCACGCACTCATTGGGTAAACTAACAGCGCTGCAACGGGTGGGATATTATTTGTATCGTCATCAAGTTCGGCGCAACCAGGACTATAAGACAATTCCGATTTTGAATGCATTAGAGGAGAAGATCAAAGAGGTTGGGCAGGTCAAGAAGAAATGGGATAAAACTCGCACTTATGTTGCGAATCAGACAGGTAAGTGGATTGATCCGGTAGAAGGCGAAACGGTGCTCACCACATTACGCCGGGAATTACTGGAACCGATGCGGATTAGTTGCCGCCCTCGCCGTAAGAATGGAGTTTTTTGTGAACCTGATGTGATCGCCCGCGATCTTCTGCACTATCTCAAGTGGGCTTTCATTTTGGATTTGCCTCCTCGGCGGCAGAAAGCGTATCGGACGACTGAAATTGCCCTCACCTGCCCGATTCAGAAACCAGCAGACGTGCCCACTGATAGCTGCTACTTCCCGTTGCCACCACCGGAAGAGCGCAAGAAAAATATCGACGGAACCTTAGCTGACAACTATCTCTATAAAGTTTATAGCGATGAGGGTGTTTTGTACCCCGCTGGTCTTTGGATTCTGGAGTTGCGGTCCTATAAGACCGACGACACTTATGGTGTCTACACAATGAAAATTCCGGAGCGCACCTTTGAAGACGGAACCACGTTTTACAACCATCTAGAGCACTACTTGTGTGGTTGGTGGATTGCAGGCGGACGAAAATAGCAACACGTCTACGATTGGTGGGAGCCAGAGTGTCAAGGGCGGCGCGGACGCTGGATAACCAAAGGTCGGCTCGAATTTGAACCGCAGGATACGAAAGCAAATTTGCACCGCCAAACATCCTCAATTTGGCGTTCTGGTTATCTCTTCCCAGTTCCTAAAACAGGTCGGCAAGCGGATGGCAGTTCTTTTGGAGGATCGTTCAAGCGCAGTAGCTACAGGCTATTGGGCAAAAACGTCACCCCGCACATCATTCGCGCGGTCTGGGCAACTTGGGCGTTTCAGGCAAGGTTGACGGATGACGAGGTACGCTCACTCGCATATGCAATGGGGCATAGCGTTGAAACTTTGCGATCGCTCTACGCACGATGTACGCCTGAGGAGAAACTGCGCCCGATTTTCGAAGCGATCGATCGCCATTTATTTCAGCAGTTGGAAGTGCCACCTGAGGGCGTTTCGCTAAGCCAAGTGGGGATTAGACCGCGTTTTGTCACTTTGGTTGAGGAGATCCGCCAGTTGAGTGCTGAAGATCGACAGCAGTTGCTCCAGTTGCTTACTGAGAGCATTTAATCGCTGATTGAAGCGAGGCTGTCATAAGGGGCAATTAGGAGCAAGCCAGAGCCTGAAAAGGCGTAAGTTCGTTAGCTGATAGGAGCAAATCTTAGCTAAAGCAAAATTTTTAGTACAAGATAACTAACGCAAAACCTTTATCTAGCAGTGGCTTCAGCCTAATTGCCCCTCATAGCACGTTCGCTTCAATTACCTCTAGTTGTAATGTATTGGCACCACTAGAAAGGAGACTTCGATCGCGCCATAAAAAGTACTGAGTTGACGATTATTGTCCCGATCGACGGCTTGCCCCTGCCCTGTCAAAATTCGGGATACCCGAAATCGGTGATAATTGACGACCAACTCAAGCAAGGTGATGTAATGGTGTGATTGATCAGCATACAGAGCGCGGTTTAAGGCAGGTAAATGATACCAGGGGCATTGAGTTGCTTCATGATGAGCGTTGTGATAACCAAAGTTAAGCAGCAACAAGTTTAGCCAGGGAAACCGGACAGAAATCACATTTGAAAAAGTGTTGGCTTGCTCATAGCGACGTGCTGATTCAAGCGAGACATTTTTATGGTGTTCTGGAATGGGTTCTCCAACCGGAAGAGAGTCATAGGTATGCTGAAATGCGTCTATAAATCGGAGAATATGAATCATGCTGATGTAGGCTACGAAATAGAGGAGAATTGCCTTCGTTGAAAAGCTGGCTAAGACCGCAAATAGCGATGTGCGAATCAGCATGATGAACATTGTTCTGCCACGATCGGGTTGTCGGTCAGGGGTGAGAAACGGGGCGAACATTAAGCGAATTCGCAACAGAAATGCTAACGATGGGAAATATAGCCACTCCAGACCCAGTAGAAGGAATCGCAACCCATACGGGGCGGATTGCAAAGAAGCAGCGATATTAAATCGGCAATAGTCAATGCGATTAACGTGATGGGCAATGTGCATCTGCCTCAATTCTTGAAAATGAATGTAGCAACTGCCATTGAGCCAAAGCATGATGTTGCCACCCAAGGTGTTCCATTTCATGGTGGCAAACGGAATACCATGCATAAACTCATGCGCCAGGTAGGCAGACAACACCAGGCTATGAGTGAGCAAACCAACCCCGATCGCATTCAGCCAGCCATTTTCAGCAAGAAGTAGCCCAATGCTCCCCCCATAGCTACCCAGGGTATACAACATGGCAAAGCCGTCCCAAAATGGTTGTTTGCACCGCAACAAAGAATTGAGATTAATGGTTTGACAGTTCAGCATCTGCAAATTACTTGAGATCACGCTCTAAGGTTTGATAGCTTTCCAGGCAGAAAACGTTAGCCATTCAAGTTGTGAAGGTTTAAGGTTCAGAGTCTTGAAATAAAACCGTGCTCAAATACCGTTCACCAAAGCTTGGTTGGATCATCACAATCAGCTTGCCAGTATTTTCTGGACGTTTTGCTAACTGAATTGCTGCCCACAAATTTGCTCCTGTGGAAATACCCGATAACACCCCTTCCTCACGCGCTAATCGACGGCTGTAGGCGATCGCCATTTCATCTTCCACCTGAATCACCTCATCGACCACATCCAACCGCATTACAGAGGGAATGAATCCTGCCCCAATACCCTGGATTTTGTGCATACCTGCTTGCCCACCCGACAGAACAGGACTGTTTTGGGGTTCAACAGCGATCGCCTGCACATTGGGTTTGTGCTGTTTGAGGGTCTCTGCCAAGCCGGTAATGGTTCCCCCCGTCCCCACCCCTGCAACCACCAGATCTACTTGTCCACAGGTGTCTTCCCAAATTTCTAATGCTGTTTGTTCCCGATGAATTTTAGGATTTGCTGGGTTCTGAAACTGGTTCAGCATATAAGCATGGGGAATGGTGGCAACCAATTCTAGTGCGCGATCGACCGCTCCTTGACTAAATAAATGTCCTGGGGTTAGCGCTAGCTCTGCCCCATAAGCTCGCAACATCGCCCGTCGTTCTAAGCTCATGGTTTCTGGCATAGCAACAATTAAACGATACCCCTTTGCCGCTGCAACCATTGCCAGACCAATGCCCGTATTCCCCGTTGTGGGCTCGACCAGTACCGTTTTGCCAGGCTGGATTATCCCTGCCGCTTCGGCAGCTTCGATCATGCTGATAGCAATTCGATCTTTCACAGACGCCGACGGATTCATGCCCTCTAACTTCACAACAATCTGGGCTAGGCATCCCTCTGCTTGCGGAATACGTCGAAGTCGCACCATCGGCGTTCGACCAATTAATTGAGTAATATCTTCAGCAATACGCATCATCGCTCTTCATTGATTAAAGGAGATCGCCCCCTACTTTTGCCAAAACTATTGTGAGCAATTGCTGGACTGATTACTGTGGCAATGCCCACGAATCAGAAAACTACTCAGCTTTGCAACTGAGTAGAAGATGAAAATATGATTCAAAGCACTCTTTCACAATGCTACAAATACTCAAAGCACTCGTAAGATGTTTAAGCGACTCCTTAACTGCTAATTGCAGGAAAAATAATATTTGTCAATTGAGATAAGAAAAAAGCTGTCCCAATACCGCATAGCACGAATCCAGCAGACCGCACTTTAGGAGGCATTTGAGATGCCTCCTGATGACGTGCCAGGGCTTGGCTGAGGAGCATCACACTAGTTGTAATTACCATCTGGATAGCTGTAAATCCTAGCAGGTAAGCCAGAAGGGGAGTCATAGAAGCGCCGAAAATCGCTTCGCCATAAGCGTATCCATGACACATCCCAGCCAGCGCCGCCAAAATGATGATCAGCGCCGTGTTGGGGCTATCTTTCAGCACCAGCAGAATGCCAAATAACAAAATTGAGCCTGAAATCCATAATTCGGCTCCAGGTAAACTAAACCCCGCTAGATGTAGTCCTGTACCTGCCATTGCTGATAACACAAACGCGATCGCAATGAGAATGCCCTGACGTTTCGTGGCAGCGAGTAAGCCAACAGCCACAATAAAGGCAAAATGATCAAATCCAATCACCGGATGCGCCAACCCAGACAAAAAACCTTCGGCGAAGTTGGCAGGAGTTTTGCTACCCATCGGGTGATGTGCCAGGGCAGGAGAACTCATGAGCAACAGCAGCGAAACAGTGAGCAGCGGCAGCAAGCGAGTTTGGTGGAACGGTTTCAAAGAAACCAATCGAAGTAATTGTTGAGGCATAGGGCAAATTTTAAGGTGAGAAATCATGGGGAAACGAGACAGATTCAACCGCTCAAATTGGTTAGTTCTCTTGAGCCAACAGTTCGGCAGTTCGCTGTTCTAACTCGTCTGGGTTCAGGAGATTTGATTCCAAGGCTAACCGCTCTAAAGCCAGCAACCAGCGCTGGTAGTAATCCCAGTCAGGGTCGTCCTTACAGTGGGTTGACTCCCACTCCGAGATCGAGGCAATCAAGCCCTGCCGAAAGTCCTCCCATTCGTAATGCCCCTTTTTAGATAGGGCGATCGCCATCCCAAATGCGCGCCCTTCCCAAGCCCGTTGAAATAACAACTCACCATTACTGCGCGGTGGTGCATCTTCACTGCCCAACATACTGGTGGTTGCAAACTGCTCAAATTTAACTTGCATGGTTGAGTCCTAATCAATTACAAAAATGATTGATTGCTGACGTAAGTTTGATGATCACTCACCCACTGTTACGTTTAAGCCGGAACAACAACTTTGGCTGCACCCTGCATGGCTTCTGGGGTCACAATTTCAGCCAATTGTGCCTCCGTCCAGCCTTCTGTGCCAGCAGGACGTTCAGGGATCACAAACCAGCGGATTTGTGCGCTCGTATCCCAGACTGCAACCTGTGTAGATTCAGGAATCTCTAGCCCAAATTCCTGCAAGACTTTGCGTGGTTCTCGAATTGCTCTAGCTCGGAACGTTGGGTCTTTAAACCAGTAGGGAGGTAATCCTAAGACGGGCCACGGGTAGCATGAACACATCGTGCAAACAATCAGGTTATGCACCTCTGGGGTGTTTTCGACTGCTTTCATATGTTCCCCTTCTGCACCCGCCATACCACGAGGAAAATTCATTTCCGCGATCGCCGAAGGAGTATCTTCTATCAAACGTTGCTTAAACGCCGGATCTACCCAGGCTTTAGCCACAATCTTGGACCCATTAAATGGACCCATATCTTTCTCAAAAAACTCAATCACCTTATCAACAGTTTCACCTGTGATGATACCCTTCTCGATCAGGAGGGATTCTAATGCTCGCACCCGAGCTGCACTGTAGGTTTCGCGATCAATGTTTTCTGTCATACTATCGGTTCCTCAATCCATGCAATGTCTATTGAGTGCTTAAGCAGGGTCTTCTAAATACCCTTCAAAAATCTGCACATAAATCCACGTCCTCGGCTCGGTCAAATTGCTCCAGATGTCGTGGGAATCAAACTTCACGTTATAGATCGGCATCGGATCGCCTACCCCGTCCCCTGTTGGGAAATAGTAGTTGTACACTCCTTCATAAACCTCATCGACCACACCCTGCTTCGTCCGGAGATAACCTGGCAATTTGCAATGTTCTACAGGTGGAGGATTTTTGACTGTCACCACATCCCCGACTTTAAATTTCGGTTGAACCGCCACCTCAACTTTTGGAGAGTCCCCCACGCGCAGATACTCCATCACCTGTTCATCGATCGCTGGTTCTCCACCTTTGGGCAAGGGAGCGGCTGGGCTTTCCAAATAGGCCGATGTTTTAGCATCTAACTCTTCTGGAGAAACGTATCCCGATTCCACAAAGAAACCAGAGATACCACCCAACCACTTCTCGTAATAGCGATATTTGAAATAGTCGAATGGATTTAAACCTTCAGCGCCTTTGCGGAGGTGCCCCCACGTCCAGAAACTCTTGAACTGGGTGGGCACTGTCTTAACTGCTTCTAAGTGTTTACTCAAGCCCATCATGGCAACGTGAATGCCAAAGATCCGCTCCTCCCAGGGTTGGACAAAGACCCGCTTTTCAAAACTGGATGGCTCCAGACCTTCCAAACCACCAATATAGTGCTGTAGCTTCATTCACTCACCTCATTAACCAAAACAATCATGCATACTTTCAATGGTGCGATCGCTTCAGACACGGGTACGTTCCCGCATAGAAGCTCGCTCCTGCGTCATTGCATCACCCCACATCTCCGATAAATAGCCAAACACATTGCCTAATATCATCGCTGCTGCCGCGACCAGGGCAGGATTGTCTAACCCTGGCGTGGTAATGGGTTTGCCCGTTGCCACTGTAGTCCCGACGGTAGATGCAAACCCCCAAACAATAGCCGGTATTGCAGTGAGTAGAGGAATTTTAGAGACTTGTACCATCGCCGCACTGCCCACCCCAACACAAATTGCTGCAACCAAAGGATTAGCATTTAATAAGGCAATGGTTAATAGGGTGAGAGCGGCGATCGCAATCCCAGTCAGGTTAGAGGCAATACTCTGCTTCAGTCCTGAAGACTTACCGCCCAGGATAAAAAAAGATGCCCAGGCAATAAATGTGACCCAAACAGGAACCAGAATCAACGTCGCTGTGAGATAAGTATCAACTGCACCTAAGACTCCAATACTAATACTGTAAGCATCTAATTTTCTCATGAGAGAAGCTCCTTTTGAAGAACAGAAATTCAATATTTAGAGACTTCGCAAATTACTTAAACTAGGCAGGATTGAAACCCTTCTTTCAAAACGGCTTTGGGTAAATCTCGACCGATAAAAACCATCTCATTTCGACGAGGCTCATCCGGCTTCCAGGGCTTTCCAGGTCTGCCGTCTAAAAGCATATGAACTCCCTGTAGCACAAACCGCCGATCCTCATCATCGACGTTCAAAATGCCCTTCATCCGAAAAATATTTTGCCCCTGTACCTGTACGAGTTGATTTAGCCAGGTCGTGAGCTTATCACTACTAACGGAACCTATTTCCACAATTGAAATAGAAGATACCGTTTCATCATGTTCGTGGGCAGCTTCACTCAAAAATTCAGAGTCGATCGACAGCGCATTTTTCAGGTCAAAGGCCTTCACGCCTAAAATCGTATCAATCTCTAACTCACAATTCTGCGTTCGGTAGATTTTGGCGATCGCGTTAGCGGTTCGAATTCGCTTCTCTAAAATATCCGCTTGCTCTGAAGAGACCAGATCCGTTTTGTTGAGCAGAATCACATCGGCAAATGCAATTTGTTCTTGTGCCTCACTGCTATCCCAATGGTTTCCAATATGTTTGGCATCGACCACCGTCACAACGGCATCTAGCTCTGTTTGCGAGTGCATGGCTTCATCCACAAAGAAGGATTGAATCACAGGCGCTGGATCGGCTAAGCCGGTTGTCTCAATCACGAGATGGTCAAACCTTTCCTGCTTCTCCAACAGATTGCCAATAATCCGAATTAAATCACCTCTGACTGTACAACAGATGCAACCATTATTCATCTCTAAAATTTCTTCGTCAGCATTCATTACAAGCTGACTGTCAATTCCGATATCACCAAACTCATTGACAATTACAGCAACTTTCTTGCCATGCTCAAATGTCAAGATTCGATTGAGTAATGTAGTCTTTCCAGAGCCTAAATAGCCTGTAATGACGGTAACAGGAATCAAGCGTTTCATCATATTTCTCAAGATTTACAATCAGAAGAATCAATCGATTCAGCAAAGATCTGCTCTATTCATCGCATTAACTTTAAAATCAAAATGTAGCCAGATAGACAATTATAAATTCAGTTGAAAGTAAGTAAGATAAATGATCTTCAAACATGAAAGTGTAAATCTTAGCTAAGACTCACATCGATAAAATACTTAAAATCAAAAAATAAAGGAACTAGATCATGTTACGCACTACATTGAAGGCATGTATTCATTGCTCTGCAAATTCTTTAAGGTAATTGTAAATAATAGAAAAGGCTTTTTTTAGCTTAATTAAATAGGCTATAGACTACATATAAGCGAGAAATGATTCAAAATCCTGCCTTTTTCAGTTACACTCACAATGTAAATATTAAGCAAATTAATACCTTTCATTTCAAAGCAGCACCTCCACGTCTGGCAGAACTGACTCACCAGTTCCACAGTTTTCAGTAGAATATTATTGTCTTTGAATTAAAAGGCAATTAAGTTTCTATCACTTTAATAAATAAATCTTCAGAAGTCAAAGCGATTTGCATATCTCATCCATCACCAAAATCGATAGATAGGCTACTTCACGTTAAACCGCTTCTTGTCATAATCCTCGATGAACTGGCTAATTTCTTACCCTAATTTATGAGCGATCAGCGTCAGATCAAGCTATCACAACTTTATGCACTCATTGCAGTAGCAGACCATCACAGTTTTACTGAGGCGGCTTTAGAGTTGGAGATGTCTCAATCCGCTGTCAGTAATGCAATCTCTGCCTTGGAGTCCACCTTGGGAATTGTGCTTTTTTCTCGTGGTCGTCATGGGGCTGATCTAACCCCAATTGGAGAGAATATCTTAGCCCATGCTCGAAAAATCATTCAATTAGAGGAACAAATTTTTAAGGAAGTGAATCTAGCCAGGAGTCTTCAGGTCGGAAAGGTTCGCCTGTCTTCGATTCGAAGTGTCGCAACCCACCTCTTACCTGGCATCATTGCCCAATTTCAACAACAGTTTTCTGGTATCGCCATTAGTGTTGTCGAACAATTCGATGAAGAGAGCGTTGAAAACGACCTCCGCAAAGGGCGAGCTGATATCGGGTTTACCGACGATCGCGTGAGTACTGAGTTTGTATCATGGGAGTTTTTGCAAGATGAATATGTGGTCTTGCTTCCGCAAGCATCTCACTTAGGAACAGCGCAACTCACATGGGAACAGCTAACAACTTATCCATTAATCGTGGCTTCTAATGAGTTTAAGTCCGATAAATTAGCCTACGCTCATTGCGAAGCCCATTGCAAAACTATCCGGGCTGACTACTATGCAAAATCTGATTCGACAGTTGTTAATATGGTTGCTCAAGGTCTAGGTGCTGCAATCTTGCCACGGTTGGCGGCAGAACCGATTCCAGCAAGTGTAGCAGTTTATAGTCTTCCTATACCCTTTTTTAGAACTATTCGTTTTGCAGCAATGAGTTCTGTTCGTCTTTCTCCTCAGGTTTTCACTTTCCTGGAAATGCTGAAGTCTTCTCTCACCTATTCTCCAGAACGTGAGCATCATAAGAAACTTACTCAGTACTGATGAGGTCTAGTGATGATTGTCATACTTATCATACTTAAATCAAGTCGGTTCTCCTAAATGTCTATTCAATATCATTTTCTGAAAAATAAGACTCAACTGAACTTGTGCTTTACCAATTTAAACGGTAGGAGCGACACATGTAGTTGTTTTCGGTGTTAGTTCTTCAATTATTTGAGTTGTTGTTGTGTAGTTGCCTCTGGTTGCCCGGTTGACTTCACTGCCGGATTGATATAGCGGTAGAACGTAGGACGGCTGATGTTGAGATGGTCACAAATGGAAGTCACGCTGTGGGTTGGGTCTGCTGCGAGCGATCGCCCAATTTCAATCTGCTGTGGGGTTAGCTTTTGCCGTCGCCCACCCGTCCGCCCTCTGGCTCTGGCAGCTTGTAATCCCGCCTGAGTCCGTTCTCGAATCAAGTTGCGTTCAAACTCCGCCAGTGCGCTAAACAGGTGAAAAATCAGCTTGCCGCCGCTGGTTGTCGTGTCGATGCTCTCTTGCAAGGAGCGAAACCCAATCTGGCGGCGCTCCAACTCTTCCACCAGGGCAATCAAGTCCTTCAGAGATCGCCCCAGGCGATCTAGCCGCCACACCACCAACGTATCTCCGGCTCTCACATAATCGAAGGCTTCCTTCAGTCCAGGGCGATCGGCTTTGGTGCCACTCATCTTGTCGGAGAAGATGCGATTACATCCTGCTTCTTTCAAAGCATCGTGTTGCAAGTTCAAATTTTGGTCATCCGTCGAGACCCGTTCGTACCCAATTAGCATAGTGAGGAGTTCTAATGTACTTAAGCTGTATCAGAACTCGTTAACCCTGACTCATTTTGAAACATAGATTTAGAAACAAGTTAATTTACAGTTTTGCGGGCTTGAAAGGCATATTTTGGAAGAGCGATCGTGCGTGTAAAGAAAACGTCCTTTCTGAGACAGGATTAACTGGCACATTGCTGATTACTCAATACCTTGCAGCAACTTTGCTACTTGCTCAGGTTCTGGAAGTTGCTCTTGCATCTCTTGAGGCAGTGCAGAGAACACCTGGTAGGTTGCTACACCGATCGGTTTCGTTGCATCCTTCAATGCATACTCAACCGTCGTCTTGTCTTTCGACTTGCACAGGATGATGCCGATCGCAGGATTTTCGTGAGGCATCCGCATTTTGTCATCTAGGACTGCTAGGTAAAATTGCATCTTGCCGATGTACTCTGGTTCAAACTCACCGATTTTGAGATCGATAGCGACCAGACACCGAAGGGCACGGTGATACAGCAGTAAATCGATATAATACTCTCGATTACCCACCTCCAAGCGGTGTTGACTTCCAATAAAGCTAAACATTCCTCCCATTTCCTGGAGAAAGGGTTGTACTTTTGCCAAAATTGCTGTTTCCAGTTGGTATTCTGAGTGTTCCTCCCCCAATTCAAGGAAGTCGAACACGTAGTCATCCTTCACGGCTAACTTTGCCTGATTGCGATAGTCCTCAGCGATCGCTGCCTCAAAGTTGGTTTGATTCAGCAAGGTCTTCTCATAGGTCTGATTCTCTATCTGGTGCGCCAGGACGTTCTTTGTCCACCCAAACTTGCGAGTCATGCGGATGTAAAACTCCCGCTCTAAGTCATCTTTACACTTCTCTAGAACGACCAAATTATGGCTCCAGCTAATTTCTGCAACCATTGGCTGCAGTTTTTCATTTTGGCTGTAGGACAGATAAAAGTTCCGCATATTCCAGATGTTGCGGATCGAAAAGCCTTTGATTCCAGAAAACTCCGCTTGCAGGTCTTTGGCGAGCTGCTCCACAATGGATTTTCCCCACGTTGCCCCTTGTTGCCGCTCAACGATCAATTTGCCAATGTCCCAATACAAGGCAATTAGCTCTTTGTTTACTGCCTTCAACGCAGCATATTGAGCAGCACGAATCCGTTGCTTAATGTCTCCTAACAGTTGCCCGTATTCAGTGACTAAATCACTCAACCTAACGCTCCTTTTGTGGTTATTTGGAGAGATATTGATTTTATACGTCCTCGTCCCAGGTTGCATCAGAGCGAGGCCCTTCTTGAACAGCATTCTGTTTAAGATTGAAAACGATTAGTGTGATAACGCCAGCTTGTAGGACGATCGCCGGATAGTATTTCCATTTTCGTGCAGCGTATTAACATGGCAATGTCTTCCTAATCTCAGTACCTTTGTACGATAATACAGGGACTGGAAGTAAAATCAATCGTTATGACTGAGAAGTAGTTTCTTGGCGCGACCGCTGCCTCTACTGCTCGTTCTTTAACAGAAGAATCTTGGGAAGTCTTGCCAATTACAGGAACGGGCGCAGAGTTTTATGCGATATTTCGAGGCGTTCCCAGTAAAATCAAAACCATGATTATTACGATCGTGAGTTTTAAGGGTGGTGTGGGGAAAACAACAACCGCGCTGCATTTAGCCCAATTCCTGGGTAAGCGTTGGGGGCGTGGCAAAACTATCCTTCTGGATGGCGACCCTAACCGGAGTGCATTGAACTGGTATGAGCGGGGACAACAGAGAGCATCATTATTTTGTGATGGATGGAGATGAGGAACCATCGGAGTTCGATCATTTAATTATCGATACCCCGGCTCGGACTGAACCATCTGAATTGTTGCCGCTAGCCGATGCCAGCGATCTGCTGATCATTCCTTCAGAAATCTCAATTTTTTCTCTAGAAGCGACGATCGCCACGATCAGCACTTTGCAGGCATTACCAGAAGATAAGTATCGTATTCTTCTCACGATGCTGCCTACCCGTGGGCAAAAGCGAGAGACCAATGCGAGAGAGGCTTTGAAAGAAGCAGGGCTGCTAGTGTTTAACGCTGGGATTAAGGATCGAACCATTTATCAGGACTCAGCGTTAGAAGGTTTGCCAGTGAGTGAATTGAGAGGTGATGCTGCTACTGCTGCCTGGAATGACTATCAACAATTGGGCAAAGAAATCTGGAAGACCTGGGGGACGAAATGAGTGCAAGTATAGCTATAGACAGGACTATTAGGACACAGCATCCTTCAGAACCGACTCCATTGCTTGGCGTAAAGACTCAAAGTTGGATAAACTTTGGCGAATGCGACTTTTCAGCCAAGCCCAGCACTTTTCA
>Ga0224722_1000835_pt1 | contig 17560 bp, 17 predicted proteins | sample Balambano_FR1_Me_FD_161646 | JGI IMG/M metagenome (GOLD analysis project Ga0224722, IMG submission 161646) | Freshwater sediment microbial communities from Lake Towuti, South Sulawesi, Indonesia - Balambano_FR1_MetaG | ecosystem: Environmental > Aquatic > Freshwater > Lake > Sediment | place... | reverse complement strand
GTCTGGCGCTGCGCGATTTGGCCGAGGCGTATCGCGGCGACACGCATATCGTCTTCCCCGTGCATCGCAACCCCAATGCGCGCGAGTCGGTGCAACGAGTGTTGGCCGGGCTGGATAACGTCACGCTGACCGAGCCGTTGGACTACCTGCCCTTGGTGCACCTGATGAAACGAGCGACGCTAGTGCTGACTGATTCGGGCGGCATACAGGAGGAAGCGCCGAGCTTGGGCAAGCCGGTGCTGGTGCTGCGCGAGACGACCGAGCGGCCGGAGGGCGTGGCGGCAGGCGTGGCGCGGGTGGTGGGGACGGACAGGGATGAGATCGTGCGGCAAACGCGGCGGCTGCTCGACAATCAGGGTGACTATGACGCGATGGCCCGGGCGACGAATCCGTATGGCGATGGACGCGCCAGTGAGCGGATTGTCGAGGCGTTGTTGGCCGTCGCGTAATCACATGGAGCAACGAGCAACATGATCCCCATTTCGAAGCCATTCATCGGAGAAGAAGAGAAGCGCGCTGTGCTGGAGGTGTTGGACAGCGGCATTTTGGTGCAGGGGCCGCGCGTGGCCAAGCTGGAGGAGGCCTGGGCCAACGCCTGCGGCACGAAGCATGCCGTCGCTACCTCCAATGGCACGACTGCGCTGCACATCGCCTTGCTGGCCAACGGCATCGGGCCGGGCGATGAGGTCATCACCACACCGTTCACGTTCATCGCCTCCGTCAACAGTATTCTGTATGCCGGTGCAAAACCGGTGTTCGTAGATATCTTGCCGTGCTGCTTCAACATCAACCCTGATTTGATCGAGGCGGCCATCACACCCAGGACGAAGGCGATCATGGCGGTGCACCTGTATGGCTACCCGTGCTACATGGATCGCATCACAGCCATCGCCCGGAAGCACGGTCTGGCGATCATCGAGGACGCGGCGCAGGCGATTGGCGCGGACTATTGTGGCCAGCCCATCGGCAGCTTTGGCACAGGCTGCTTCAGCCTGTATGCAACCAAGAACGTGCACAGCGGCGAGGGCGGCATGATCACGACGAATGACGATGATCAGGCGCGCCGGTTGCGCATGCTGCGGGCGCACGGCATGGAGCGGCGCTACTACCATGACATGTTGGGCTACAACTATCGCCTGAGCGATTTGCACGCGGCCATCGGCTATGAGCAACTGATGCGGCTGGACGAGTTCACGGCCAAGCGCCGGGCCAACGCGGCTTACTTGAACGCACACATCAAGAACCCGAAGGTGGTCACGCCCGGATCGTCATGCGTCTTCCACGGCCACTATGCGGCCGGGCACGTGTGGCATCAATACACCGTGCGCGTGACCGGAATAGATCGCGACGAGGGGGTCAAGCAACTGGCGGCGGCTGGGGTAGGGACGGGCATCTTCTATCCAGTGCCGGCGCACCGCCAACAGCACCTGCTGGAGCTGGGTTACGGCGACGTGCACATGCCAGTGGCCGAGCAGATGGCGCGCGAGGTCGTCTCGCTGCCGGTGCATCCAGGGTTGAGCGGGGGGGATTTGGAGCAGATCGCAGGAGCAGTAAACAAGTTGTAGAGCGGTCCTCACTTAGACACGTGCGAACAGCCGGCGCATGGGACGCGTCGGCTGTTTGTTTGCGAAGCATGGCAAACGTTGCCGAATTGTTCGCAATAAAGAAATTCCTGCTGCTATAATCCCGCCGCCTTGGTCAAGGTCTTGTCTGTGTGCGACACGAAAGCGACCAGATGACCTCATTACTCTGAAACTCTAGTCGACTTCGACCATAAGTCCTTTTGGTTTCGTTCAGCAAGGGTCTGTTGCAGAAATTGTTGTGTCAACAAGCAAACTAGGGCATCTCTCAAAGTGCATGACGGTGATGCTCATTACATTTCTCATAGTCATTGCTATTGTTGAGTTGCTTCAAAATTCCATAACTTTGGCGTCTGACCTGAGAGTGTTTAGGATGGCTAACTGGCAAAGTTCTGAAGCCACTCCGGTATCCTCATGGGTACACGGTATTTGGTATCTTGAGGCAGAGAAGCCACAGCAAGCCAGCCTAACGTTTGAAAGATACCTTAGTGGTTCACCTAGCCCACGTCCTCTTACTCAGTATCATTTGGGGTGGGCATACTACCGATCGGGTGAACACGCTAAGGCTGGTCAGGCGTTTTTACGAGCTGGGTTATTTCAACGCATATCTGTTCTGGACCGCCAAGGTGATCTACACAGCGTTTATAGGCCAAGCCAGCTTTACGCTTTTGCTGAATCAGCATTAGCCGCTGCCGAACGCGCGGTGGACTTAAATGATTACACAACCGCATCTGATTTAATGGATCATGTGTATATCGGTGACTTTGGCGATCAGGAGCTGCTGGCAGCTAACTACAAAGTGCGATCGTCACTTATGCTAAATTTGAGTCGCCCGCATGATGCGATCGCATTTGCTAGGCAATCTCTCGATATCAATCCTCCACAATCGGCTGGTGACTCTCGATTGCAAACCATCTTCCAAGCATCGGCTGCGATTATTCAACTCCATAATTGTCAGACGACTTTAGATAACCGAATTTACGCTTTGATTGTGTTTTATGGGTTTGACTTAAACAATCACAACGTTTCCGACAGGTGTTTGTCGAGAATCACGCAATCACTAAAGCAGATCTTGTCACCACTCGAATGGGCCTATCTTCTACGGGAGGAAGCTTCACGAGCCATAAATTCGGGAGATAGTTCTAGTGCCGAGAGTTTATTAAGTGAAGCACAAACATTTGGTCTGCCATCCGCTTGGACTCACGTTTACTCATTCGGCGCTTCAAGTGCCGTCTCAAACACTTTATTGCAGCCGACATTTCCGGTGTCAGATGTTTTATTGGCTGGGTATGAGATTGACCCGATACAAGTTGAATTGGGTATTCCGTTGGATGTAATCTTGTTCTACAGAGAAGAAGCTGATTCTGTGAAGCTTGAATTGTTAGAGGCAATTAATCTTGCACCTAACCCAGGCTTTGAGTTTACTGCAATGGCCGATCCATGCGAATTTTCGGGATGTCAACCGTTGGGGTTTGCAACGGATATTTACAATGGCAAAGATGCGCCCGAGATTCGATCTTTCGTGACGGTGACGAGGCCAGTTATTGCAAGAGCCGGCGCGCCAAATGTTGAAACACAAGCTCTGCTTCTTCGCAATACAAATGCCCCCTTGGGTAAACCGGCTTCACCAAGTAGTTCGCTAACTTCATTTCTCAGACCTGTCACGCCGTCACGGTATCTTCATGCCGGGTGGGTAAGATCTCGAGGCGGTAATGGATTCTTTGGCCGGTATTGGCACGGAACGACACGTGCAGAGCCGTACGACTATATCCTTGGTGCGTATGCCACTGACGAGTGGATTCATGTAAGTCAGGTAGTACAGCCGCCGAGGGATGCAAAACAGATGAGCCAATGGCTTCTAAACTTCCGATCTCTAGGAGATGTATTCTTTGACGGCAGTGTTTGGATTCGGTTGCCGGACGAAACAGTACCGCCTTAGCTTTTTCATGTGGATAGACACCCTTACAAGAGTGGTGTCAAGTAATACATTACGTGCTCTGGTCTCACAATAACTGCTACACATTGCTTCTCAGCATCGGCCATTAGCGATGCATGCATCAAACAAAATGCGTTTTGCCCGCTATACCCGTATTGCTAGCCTTGCATTGAATCGGACGCAGCCGGTCAATCGTGGCGAGTATCGCTATCAACGCATCGCACAAGCGGCCTTAACTTCGGTTGTTGGAAAGGCGGGCGCTCAGATTTTGGGATTGATTGCCATCCCGCTTACGGCAAGTTATCTAGGCGTGGAGCGATATGGGGTATGGGCGACCATCATCGCATTACTTCTGTGGCTTCAGGTCGCTGATTTCGGAATGGGCAGTGGATTGACGAATGCTGTTGCCAAGAGTTATGGCTTAGAAAGGACGGATCTAGCGCGCAAATACATTGCTTCAGCCTTGTGTCTGCTTATAGCTATCGCTATGTTGATGGCCATGCTGCTCACGTTCATTTGGCGAAGTGTAGATTGGGCGGCTTTCTTTCAGGTTCAAAGCGAGGCGGCGCGCCTGGAAGTTGGGCCTGCTATGGCTGTGGCCTTTCTTATCTCTGTGCTTAGTCTGCCTTTATCAATCATTGATCGTGTGTACGATGGATATCAGAGCGGCGCGGTGTCCAATTTATGGCTCATGTCTGGAAATATAGTGAGTCTGGTATTTTTGGTGATTCTATCCCAAGTGCAAGTCGGCGTGACTTGGTTGATCGTAGGCGTTTCTGGAGGCCCGCTACTCATTAAAGTGCTAAATGCGTGTTGGCTTTTTGGCTGGTACAAGCCAGAACTGCGACCGAGCATTACTTCAATTGACACGGCAAGTATTAGGGAACTACTATCTAGCGGCGGAATGTTCTTTGTGCTGCAAATTGCAGCCATACTATTGATGCAAAGTGCGAACCCAATCATTGCGTTTCATTCAGGAGCGGCAGCGGTTTCGCCCTATAACATATCTTGGCGACTCTTTGGATTCGCCCTATTCTTTCAGTCAATTGTGTTTACCCCACTTTGGGCGGCATATGCAGAGGCCAGTGTGCGAGGTGATGCGCCTTGGATTCGACGTGCATTTTGGTCATCCATCACCATTAGCACAATAACGGCGACTCTATTGATTGTGCCGCTGACTTTTGCCAGTAGACAAATGATTGTAAGCAACGCAGGTGCAGAGTTTGTGCCACCCTTCTTGTTTTATATTTTGCTGAGCTTATGGTGCATCATGGCATCTGGGCTTAGTCAAGTGTCTTGCTATCTGAATAGTCAAGGGGTCATAAAACAACAGGCACTGACTGGTCTCCTCGCAGCCATTGCCAACATCAGCATGGCCAGCTTACTTGTACAATCGTTTGGGATTGTCGGGGTAATCGCTTCACTACTGATAACACAACTCTTGCTAAATGCGATTCCTATGTTTGTCATTGCTGTTAAGCGCGTTCGTGCATTGGGAAGCACCGTAGATACAAGGCCACTGGCACAATGAGCGGGTCTGGGTGACAACATGGTTTCGGCTCCACGTACTTTTACACTCAAAATACAACGTGATCTATCTTTAGCGCAGACATGGCTTGCGTTCTGTTTGGGTGCTCTATCCGCTTATCTATGGTTATCACCGGTGTTTGTACAGTCTGATAGTTTTCTGCAGACCACAAACCCAGGTGAGGTGACTGACATACGGGTAATCAGACAACTCACACCTCTAGCACTTTGGCTACTCATGCCCAATAAAGTCTCGAGACGGATGGTGCCAATAGTAGTGCTTATGCTGATCGTGTTAGCAGTTTTGCCACTGGCTTCGGGTTTGCTTCGACAAGAGGTCGGTTTTCTGATTGCGGCATGTGCGCCAATGGTAATAGGAGCATTCTGCCTCATGCCCTTTGTATTTTTGCGGGAGAACGACCTTAAACAGTGGTGTTTTGGCGTTGGGGCAACTGCTTTGGTCTTTCTAACAATAGGTCTTGTTCTTTTTGGTTTAGAACCGACTTACGTATTTGGAGAACGTCCACGGACTCTAATTGGTTTTGTACACCCTGCTCAAACTGCCTCTGCAGTTGTTGCTACGGCCATGTTCGCGCTAATACTTCTTGGCAGAATACGCCGCTCTCATAAACGACTAGCCTCAGCAGGTTTCGTGATTTGCTTAGTTGTAACTGTCTTCCTGCTCGAGATAGTTCAAAGTAGGAATACATTGCTAGCGGTGGGAGTGGGTATTACTTGCTATCTATTTATTAGGAAAGAAAAGCAACAGCACACACTTCACTTAGCAGTCTCAATCCTAGTTCTAGCACTTCCTCTATTGCTATATGTGTATTGTAGTTTGGGCAGTCCTGAGTCGCCGTTGTGGTCATTCCTTGACGGAGTTTCTTCAGGGCGGTTGTCGCTATATCGCCTTGGTATTGAACATTTGGCGCAGCAAGACCTAAGGTCACTTCTGACAGGGCCGACCAAATTCGTTCGACCAGAACTTGTTGCCATTGATCAATCGGACTTTCGTGGGTTCACGGCCATTGATTCTGTGTTCCTAACGTTTGCACTTAACTATGGGTTGTTATCGATGTGCGTTTTATTCCTTTTCTTTGTTGTTCTTGGGTCACAAGTGGCTAGCAGCAATAACCAAAGGCTAGGATTTGCACTGTTTTGTGGTTTGATCGTTTTCTTTAGCTTGGATGGGGCAGGGGTAACACCAAGCCATCTCATAGGATTTATTGGCTTCGGATACTTACTGCGATCTGCATCCCACTCGCCTGGCTGGAGATTGATTGCGGGACACAAAACAACTCAACAGGCCATACCGTGAAAATAGGTCTGAATCTTTTACATGCCCAACCTGAAATCGGTGGAGGCTGGATTTACATCAGCAACCTTGTTTCGGCGATTGCAGAATTTGACCGCAATAACGAATATGTGGCTTTTGTAACTTGCAAAAGCGAGTGTTTAGTAAATTCACATGCTAACTTCACAAAAGTTTGTGTTGGTATTGACCCGTCACACCGATTCAACAGGGTGACCTACGAAAACACCGCATTTTTAAGCGAGGCACGAAGGAGCGGTGTGCAGTGCATTCACTGGTTTGCCAACACCCAATCTTGGTTCAATTCCATTCCCAGCCTAGTGACGATCTACGATCTGCTAGCCTTTAGGCAGCCTGAAAGTTTCACGCCGTTGAAGCGGCGATATCTACGCCTATGGATAAAGCGAACAGTGCGTAAAGCTGACGTTTTGCTTCCCATGTCACAAGCAACCGCAAATGACCTGTTGTGCACATTTGCCGTTCCCCAAGAGAAGCTGGTTGTAGTCCCGACAGTCTTGCCTTCAAGATTTGTACGCCCTGACGAGGAGAAAATACAAGATGTGCGCAGGAAGTACCGATTGCCTGATAGTTTTTGGCTATATGTCGCACACATGTACCCTCATAAAAATCATCTCCGGCTATTACATGCATACCATGCACTCATTTCACGAGGCGCGGATGTATGGCCATTAGTCTTGCGAGGTGAGAACAAAGAAGGCGGCTCGGACGTCATGAAACTCATCTGGGACTTGAATTTAGCGGATCATGTTGTTATTCTGCCTCTAATTCCAGACGAAGATATGCCAGCGATCTATTCGTCTGCAAGTTGTTTGGTGTTTCCCTCACTGTTTGAAGGCGGTGGCATTCCACTCATGGAAGCCTTGGCGTGCGGTTGCCCAATCATCGCATCAGACATAGCCGCAGCCCGCGAAAGCGCCGCTGATGCAGCAATTTACATCAACCCCGTAAGTGTTAGCAGCATAGAGTTTGCTATGTTGGACATGCAAAGCAACCCCTCACGTAGGGCAGAATATGCAACTAAGTCTGTACGGAGAGCAAGCGAATTCAAGGCAAGTGTAATAGTTGACCGTCTGTTGAAGGCGTATGAATTTGCTGTTCATTCAAAAGCTGAGTGACAAGCACACAGCTTTCGTGGTAGCACAACGAAACGGCATCATGTTTTTAGGCAAAACGTTACTACTTACTGGCGGAACAGGAACCTTTGGCAACGCCGTCTTGAATCGCTTTCTTAGCTCGGACATTAAGGAAATCCGAATCTTCAGCCGTGATGAAAAGAAGCAACATGACATGCGGCTGGTGTACAAGTCGGGCAAACTTCGGTTTTACATCGGTGACGTGCGGCGGGCAGAGAGCTTGGCTGATGCCATGGCTGGTGTTGACTATGTGTTCCATGCGGCTGCACTGAAGCAAGTTCCTTCCTGCGAGTTCTTTCCAATGGAGGCGCTGCTTACCAATGCCATTGGCGCCGAAAATGTCATGAATGCCGCAATTGCCACTGGTGTACGTAATGTCGTCGTCTTGAGCACAGATAAAGCGGCGTACCCAATCAATGCAATGGGTATTTCCAAGGCTATGATGGAGAAGCTGGCTGTAGCAAAGTCACGGCTGGCTGCTGATAGGAACTGTGTCATCAACATCACGCGGTATGGCAACGTCATGGCTTCACGCGGATCTGTCATCCCCCTGTTTGTGGATCAAATTAAGACTGGCAAAGCATTGACTATCACCGATCCGAACATGACTCGGTTCATGATGAGTGTGGAAGATGCAGTCGAATTGGTGGTCTACGCCTTTGCTAACGGACAGCCCGGAGATTTGTTTGTGCAGAAAGCCCCTGCCGCGACCGTTGAAACACTGGCGCGAGCTGTGCGACGCATCTTTAAGGCAAGTAATCCAATTCGGACCATAGGCACGCGCCACGGCGAAAAAGCCTACGAAACATTGCTCACTCGCGAAGAGATGCTCTCGGCTGTTGACCAGGGCGGTTACTACCGAGTGCCGGCCGACAATCGGGATCTCAACTACGATGCCTACTTTATAGAAGGGCAGGGTCAGATTTCGGCGACTGCCGATTACAACTCCGACAACACTAGGCGATTGGACGAATATGAATTGATGGAGATGCTGCTCCGCCTTTCGTATATCCAGCAGGAACTTAAAGATTGGATGCCCGAAAAGGTTACATCCGCTTCTGCAGACGTGGCTAGGTAAGACGATGAACGTTGTTGTTACAGGTGCCCATGGTTTTTTGGGTAGAAACCTCACCACAAAGCTCGGCTATCAAACTGACATCACCATCTTTGAGGTCACTCGCTCAACGGCAGACGATGAGCTGGTTCAGATGTTGGGTGCAGCTGATTTGGTTTACCATCTGGCAGGCGCGAATCGCCCCGTGTCTGTGAGCGATTTTCAGACCGTCAATGCGGATTTCACAGCGCGTGTTTGTACTGTGTTATTGTCCAGCGGTCGGCCAACACCGATCGTTTTAGCATCATCAATCCAGGCAGCGCATGACAACCCCTATGGCGGCAGTAAGCGCGCCGCGGAAGAGCACGTGATCACGTATGCCGCAACGTCTGGCGCCTCGGCACCGATTTACCGCTTAAAGAACGTTTTTGGCAAGTGGTGCCGACCGAATTACAACTCGGTCGTGGCCACCTTTTGCTATAACGCTGCGCGCGGTCTTCCCCTGGTGGTTTCGGATCCATACAAAACGCTCGAACTAATTTACGTGGACGACACGATAAACGCGTTCTTGAGCGAATTGCACGCTGTCAAAACTCCGGGTCATGCATATCGGGAAGTTGAGCCTGTTTACAGCATCGCGCTTGGGGAGTTGGCGGCCGAAGTAAGTCGCTTTCGTGATATGCGGCGCAGCTTATCACTCCCAGAGATGGATGACTGGACACGCAAACTATATGCCACCTACTTGAGTTATCTGGAAAAAGATGATTTTGCCTATGGTCTACAAAAGCGGTGCGACGAACGAGGATGCCTTGCTGAATTTGTGAAATCAACTGGATTCGGGCAGATTTTCATCTCTCGCACCTTGCCTGGCGTGACGCGGGGCAATCACTACCACCACACAAAAGTTGAGAAGTTCCTGGTCGCTGAGGGCGAAGCCATGATCCGCTTTAGGCCAATACAAGAGGGCGAGGTGATCGAGTATCGCGTGAGAGGTGAAGACTTCAAGGTGCTCGACATTCCGCCAGGTTATACCCACTCCATCGAGAACGTGGGCTCAACCGAACTGATCACCCTGTTCTGGGCAAGTGAAGTGTTTGACCCGTCTGCGCCTGACACGCGGATGCTCCCGGTATTGGAATAGGGCCACTCTGAAACAATAAGAATAGGCATGATGAAAGTTGTCACCATTGTTGGCACCCGTCCCGAAATCATTCGCCTGTCGCGTGTGATGGCGGTATTGGATCAATACACGCAACACGTCATCATCCATACGGGTCAGAACTACGACTACGAGTTAAACCAGATCTTCTTCGATGATCTGGGCATTCGCCGGCCGGATTATTTCTTAAACGCCGCTGGCCAGACGGCTGCCGAAACCATTGGCCACATTATTGCTGCGGCCGACGTGGCATTGCGGGAGATTCAACCAGACGCGGTAGTCATTCTGGGAGACACGAATAGTTGTCTGGCGGCCATATCGGCCAAACGTCAAAAGATTCCCGTCTTTCATATGGAGGCCGGCAACCGGTGCTTTGATCAACGCGTTCCGGAAGAGATCAATCGGCGTATCGTGGATCACATCAGCGATATCAACCTTCCTTATTCAGATATTTCGCGTGAGTATCTTTTGCGCGAGGGGCTGCCGCCTGACCGTATTATCAAGACAGGCAGCCCGATGATGGAAGTGCTAAACCATCACCGGGAGAAAATAGCGGCATCTGATGTGCTTGAACGGCTCAATCTTCAGACAGGTGACTACTTCCTTGTCAGCGCGCATCGCGAAGAGAACGTGGACGATTCAGGCCAGTTGCAAAAGCTTGTGCACATACTCGGGATGCTGGCGACCGCGTTTCATTGCCGGGTGATTGTGTCTACCCACCCGCGCACGCGCAAACGCCTGGACGCAGAAGGAGTCGTCTTGCCCAGTGATGTAAAGTTGCTGAAGCCTTTTGGCTATTTTGACTATGTAAAACTTCAGCAAATGGCCCGTGCCGTTCTGTCTGATAGCGGCACGATCACTGAAGAGGCCTCTATCTTGAACCTGCGGGCGCTCAATATTCGTGAGGCTCATGAACGCCCTGAAGGGATGGAAGAAGGGACGGTGATGATGGTTGGATTGGAGTGGCCGCGCGTCCTTGAAGGCCTCACGATTCTGCAGAAGCAAGCATTTGATGGAAGCGGTACGCTGCGTATAGTCGGCGACTATGATGTGCCCAATGTTTCGGAGAAAGTCCTGCGCATCATCATCAGCTATACCGATTACGTGAACCGTGTGGTCTGGCATAAGACATCGCCGGAGCTAACGGTTGGTGCGCCATGAGAGTAGTGATCCTCACGCAGTGGTATATGCCTGAGCCGGCTCGGATGTTACAAGAGTTAGCGCAAACGCTGGAAGCGGGTGGTCATTCAGTAACCGTCCTCACAGGCTTTCCCAATTACCCCTCCGGCAATATTTACCCTGGTTACAAGATTCGGCCATGGCTTCGTGAGCGTTTATCAGCAGTGTCGGTTGTCCGAGTGCCGCTCTATGCCAACCACAGTAGGTCGGCGGTCAAGCGCATATTGAATTACGTGTCGTTTGCCGCATCAAGCAGCGTGCTTGGCGCATTCCTGATTGAGCGGCCCGATGTGATATTTGTATATCATCCACCGCTCACCATTGGCCTGCCCGCATTCATCCTCAGTCGTCTTTGGCATGCACCGTTTGTTTATCAAATCCAAGATATGTGGCCAGAGACGTTGCGTGCGACAGGTATGGTCAGCAATGATCGCATTTTGAATTGGATTGGTCACTTTGCGAAGTTCATCTACAGCAAAGCAGATGCGATATGCGTCATCTCGCGGGGTTTTAGAGAAAATTTGATTCAAAAAGGCGTGCCTGCTACAAAGATCCAGCTAATATCGAACTGGGTAGATCCAGCGGCGAATCACCCACTTCAGCCGGATAATGAGCTGGCAGCGCGTCTGATGATGGATGGCAGGTTCAATGTCATGTTCGCGGGAAACATGGGTGAGGCACAAGGGCTGGACACTGTTCTAAAGGCTGCGAGCCTTCTGCTAGATCAGACTCACATTCAGTTTGTGTTTGTGGGAGATGGCATCTCCTCATCGAAGCTGCAGGCTATCGCTCGTGAGCAGGGTTTGGTCAACGTGCGGTTCCTGGGGCGCTTCGCTGAGGATCAAATGCCGAGTCTTTACGCGCTTGCAGATGTGCTGCTTGTCCATTTGAAGGACGACCCGCTCTTTCGCATCACCATCCCGCATAAGATATTCACGTATATGGCCAGTGGAAAGCCCATCTTGGCCGCCGTGGCTGGCGATGCGGCCGATATCGTTGTCGAGAGCGGCGCCGGCATACCCTGCCCACCCCAAGACCCGCAAGCGCTTGCGCAAGCAGTTGCACAGTTGGCAGCATCATCGCCGGACGCGTTGCGCACGATGGGCGCTCAAGGCTTGCTTGCTGCTCGCACCATTTACAGCCGCACTCACTTGGTTGAACAGATCGAAAAGGTGCTGGATGGCGTGATCACTCGCGCAACCATGAGGAGCGATGATTTTGAAGCGGCAACCTGATCATTTCATCACTCCGGCGCAAACGGCAAGTCGGGCCTATCAACGATGGGCGAAGCGCGGGATTGACGTGCTGGTTTCGAGTGTAGCGCTTATCTTGCTGGCGCCAGCGTTTGCCGTCATCGCTGTATTAGTGCGGTTCAAATTGGGTTCGCCCGTTCTCTTCAGTCAAGTGCGTCCCGGTCATAAAGGTCATCCATTTGTCATGTATAAGTTTCGCACCATGACGAATTCGCGCGATAACGATGGGCAACTTTTACCCGATGACATGCGCTTAACCCGTTTTGGCGGTGCGCTTCGCAGCACCAGCCTTGATGAGTTGCCTGAGCTGCTCAATGTGCTCAGGGGAGACATGAGCCTAGTCGGGCCGCGACCCCTGTTGATGCGTTACCTGGATCGCTACACGCCGGAACAGATGCGGAGGCACGAGGTGCGCCCGGGCATCACAGGCTGGGCGCAGATCAATGGGCGCAACGCCATTTCTTGGCAAGATCGCCTAGCGCTTGACGTATGGTATGTAGATAACGTTTCGATGCTGCTCGACCTCCGCATATTGATGCTCACAGTTCTCAAAGTGTTGAGGCGTGAGGGCATCAGTGCTGAGGGACAGGCAACCATGCAAGAGTTCATGGGCTAGAATCGCAAGGTCACGTTCATACAGTCGTGGACAGGTTGTCCGAAATGCCAACATTACCAGGATTTGTGATCATCGGTGCAGGAGGGTTGGGTCAGGAAATTGCCTGGGCAGCCAAAAATCTGAACAAGCTCCAGCCTTCGTTTGAGATATTAGGGTTCTGCGATGACGACCCCCAGAAGTGGGGAGTGATCCTGTATGGGTGCCCGGTTCTTGGGCGCATCGAGGCTGTACGTGAAGCGCATGGGTCGCTGGCCTTCTTGTGCGGTGTCGGGAATAATCTTGTGCGCCGCCAGCTTGTCGCTCGTGCGCTTCAGATGGACTGGAAGCCAGTGAGCGTGATTGACCCTTCGGTCATCGTCGCCCAGACGGCAACCATTGGCGATGGGACGTATGTGGGCGCGGCGTCCGTCGTGTCTCCAAATGCCCGACTAGGCTCGCACATCATCATCAATCACGGTTGCTCGATCGGACATGACTCCAATCTGGGCGACTTCGTGCAAGTCTCTCCAGGTGGGCGAATCTCGGGTGGATGCACATTGCACGAAGGCGCATTCGTTGGTTCAAATGGCGTTGTCGCCCCTGGCAGGTCTGTGGGCAAGGATGCCACGCTGGGCGCTGCGTCGTTTGCGGTCACCGATGTGCCAGATCACGCCACGTCTATTGGTGTGCCAGCGCGTGTCGTTTCACGCAAGCCTTCCACTCAGTCGCGTTGAGGCGTTGGTGCTTCGATGTGACATCTTCAAGTCCAGGAGTAATGACGACGTGAAACGGGTTGAATTGCGCCAGATCGTGGCTGAAGTTCTGGAAGTTGAGGCTGACGCGCTTGCCAGCGATGTCGATCTGGCCACAATTGAGACGTTTGATTCAGTGAGTGTTCTTGTCCTGATGGTTGCACTTGATGAGCGGGCCGGCGTAAAACTAAGTCCAACGGATTCCATGAACCTGAAGCTCTATGGCGATATTGAACGCCTGGCGGAGCGGCAGGGAATCGTTCTTGAAGATTGAGTGTGGCGAACAGCATCATTACCGGGATGCATTACTGCATTCCCTCCACGCGTTTGACGAATGAGGAACTCTCAGCTCGGTTTGGCGAACGCCAACTAAAGTCAATCACCAAAATGGCAGGCGTCAATGAGCGCCGTGTGGTGAGGTCGGGAGAGACTGCAGCAGACCTTGCGCTCTGCGCAGCGCGACGCTTGTTAGTTGACAGAGGAATTGACCCTTCAAGCATAGACCTGCTGATATTTGCATCGCAAACCGGAGATTATTTGATTCCATCAACGGCGTGTGTGTTACACGCAAAGCTAGGCTTGTCCGAAAATTGTGCGGCGTTCGACATGATACATGGCTGCCCGAGTTTTCCTTACGCGTTGAGCGTCGCCCATAGCATGATCGTGAGCGGGATGGCGCGCAGGGCGCTTGTGCTTAATGCGGATGCCTTGTCAACGTTGATCCATCCTCTGGACCGAGGTCTTGTGCCTCTGCATGGTGATGGTGGCGTCGCAACCCTGTTGGAAGAAGCCCAGGCGGAGGATGAGGGGTTTGTCGGATTTGTGCTCGGCACAGATGGCAAAGGCTATGAACACCTGATCGTGCCCGCTTCAGGGGCGCGTTTACCGAAGTCAGAGCGCACCAAGATCGAAGTGGCAGATGAATCTGGGATTGTGAGAACTCAGGAACATTTGCATATGAACGGGCCTGCCGTTTTTCACTTCTCGGTCTATAAGGTTCCGGAGGTGATCAATTCTGCCCTGGATAAGTGCCAGTTCACTATGGCCGACATTGATCTGGTCATCCTCCATCAAGCCAACAAGACCATGGTGGACATGGTATATCGCGCTTTGGACGTCCCTGCTGAAAAGCGCTTTTATTTCATGGAGAATGTCGGGAACACGAGCGGCGCTTCTTCGCCGATGGCATTGGCAGAAGCATGGCGACAAGGGAAGATACGGCCGGGGAGCAGGACATTGGTTGCTGCGTTTGGTGTTGGTCTGGCATGGGGCATCGCAATCATCAAATGGCCTCAAGCTTTGCCACCTGCCGTAAATGCCTCGGTTGAACTGGATTCATAGCGCATGGAACAGATGCAACGGTTTGCCGGCAAGACCATTCTGGTCACTGGCGCTTCTTCGGGTATCGGCCGCGCAACGGCTGTGCGAATGGCAAACGAAGGTGCGCGTGTGGTCCTCGTTGCGCGTGATGTGCCTCGGCTTGAGGAAACGCTTTCGCAGTTGGCTGGATCAACCCATGTCGTGCGCGTGTGTGATTTGACCGACGAGGCACAGATGACGGCCCTGATGACCGAATTGCGCACTGTGTCAGGTGAGATACATGGCGTGGCACATTGTGCTGGCATTCATTGGCTTCGGCCCGTGCAGATTACTGAGTCAAAACACTTGATGGAAATGTTGATGTCTCACGTTGGGTCGGGCCTGAGCCTGACCAGAGCGCTGATCGGACAGCGGTTGTTGCCCAAAGAAGGCGGTGCCATTGTGTGGGTGTCATCGGCCGCGGCGCTACGCGGCGGCGCGGGCGAGGCGGCCTATGCTGCAGCTAAAGGCGCTCTTATCTCGGCTGCCAAATCGCTGGCGGTTGAGCTTGCGCGCAGGAGGGTGCGCGTCAACGTCGTTGTGCCCGGCGTCGTACGCACACCTCAAAGCGAGGCATTTCTTGCGACACTGGCGCCCGAGCAAGCCAAGGCCGTTGAGCAGCGTCACTTGCTGGGTCTGGGTGAGCCGGCTGATGTAGCAGCCAGCATTGCATTTCTGCTGTCGTCCGACGCTCGTTGGATCACCGGCTCATATATCGTCGTAGACGGCGGTTTGATGGCTCACTGAACCTCTCTCATGTTGCCTGCCCCATTCGCTATTCATCATGTAGGCTACCTGGTGAAAAGTATCAACCAGACTGCCACGGACCTGATAGAGCGGTTCAACTATCAGGTCGAGAGTGCAATCATAGAAGACCCATTGCAAACAGCGTTTGTACAGTTCCTACGTCTGCCAGGCGCGTCATTCTGGATTGAGCTTGTTGCACCAAATGGTGAACACAGCAAGCTATCGAATGCGCTGAGGAAGGGCGGTGGAATAAACCATCTCTGCTACGAAGTGCCAAGTATCACTGATGCGTGCGTTCATCTCAGAGGGCAAGGCATGCTCCTGATTGGAGAACCTGCGCCAGCGAGAGCCTTTGATGGCCGCCAAATCGCCTGGCTTATGGATTCGCAAAGCATGTTAGTAGAGCTTGTAGAACAGGGTGCGGACAAGCTTTCACTCGCCTCGTTGCGGCGCGCCAGTGTCAATTGAAGAAGGAGGTTGTGTGACCTTGGATGAGACCCTCTTTAGGGTGCAGAAAGTATTTCGCGATGTATTCGACGATCCTTCGCTTCGGATAGACGAACACACCACGATGACCGACCTGCCTGATTGGGACTCGGTCATCACCATTCAGTTGGTGTTAGGCGCTGAAGCCGAGTTTGGAATTCGGTTCAAAACCGACGAAGTGGCTGGCGTTAAGTCTGTGCGCGATATTTTGGATGTAGTCCGCGCACATTACAGTAAAGAATGATGTCTTCCATGGCGTATTGTCCCCTTTGTGAAAGCGCCGCTCTTGAACGCGTTGCAGTGCTTGACAATGGACAACGCGGCGCTTTCGTTTGCGGCCAGTGTTCTCTGGAATTCATACAGCCGTTTTTGCGTGTGGGCGCCGCGTCGTCGTCGGTTACAGCCCCGGACTACCTCGCATCGATGCGCACGCAGTATGACGAGTTGCGTGACCGGATTCAAAGCCACGCAGCGCTTCGTTTAGCCTTCTTTACTCAGGCCCTGGGTGAGAAACCCACTCGGATATTGGAAGTTGGCGCCGGAACGGGATGGATGGTGAAGGCGCTTGGCGAATTGGGCTGCGATGTGACTGGTGTTGAAGTTGATCCTGACCTCATCGAAGTCGCTCATACACTCGGCGCCAATGTACAGAGAGCTGACATTTGCGAGGTGGATACTGGGTGCTTTGCTGCTTTTGACGTTGTCTGCTCCAGCCAGACGCTTGAGCACATCCTGTCTCCGGTTGTCGCGATCCACAAGATGTCAGCGTTGCTCAGACCCGGTGGGTTAATCTGCATAGACGTGCCTAATGGAGATTCATGGGGCGCGCGGTTACGTCGAAGAAGCCACAGCGACCAAAACTGGGGTGTCCTACATTTGCCTCACCATCAAATCGGCTACAGACCACAGACGCTACACTATCTTTTGCAGTCTCAGCGCTTCGAACATATCCAAATTGTCGAGAGACCTACAGACGATCCCACGTTTGGTCAGGCAATCCTCCCTCGTCGCCTGCTATCGAAGGCAGCGCTTCAGCTATCTCATGTTCTAGGTCATGGATACCTTTTGGTTGGCACTGGACGGAAGCCGCTTGAATCTAAGCGGACATCGTGATTGGGCGTAGATAACCCAGCGCTTGTTTATCAAGTATGTCGAGTCAAAATCAGGATAGTGACGTTCTCGTTGCAGTGGAGAACGTTGTCAATAAAACGTCTTTGGCTGCTGTCGAAGAGATCGAAGCCTTGGCACAGGCCATTGAACGCCGCGGACTTTTGACTTCAAGTCATCTCAAGCTGCTATTGGAAGATAGACGCAGCACGAATGCGATATGGTTACAAGCGCGCCTACTCAGCGCAACAGGCGAAGATGCCCGCGCCTTAGATCTATGGACGGCTGTTTTGGAGCGTCTGCCTGTTGCAGCATCGGCCCGGCCTGAGATGTTGTTGAGCCGGTCTCGTGGACATGCGC
>Ga0224722_1000834_pt1 | contig 17584 bp, 19 predicted proteins | sample Balambano_FR1_Me_FD_161646 | JGI IMG/M metagenome (GOLD analysis project Ga0224722, IMG submission 161646) | Freshwater sediment microbial communities from Lake Towuti, South Sulawesi, Indonesia - Balambano_FR1_MetaG | ecosystem: Environmental > Aquatic > Freshwater > Lake > Sediment | place... | reverse complement strand
ACCGCAGCGTTCCGGTCGGCACCGTGCATTGGGTGGCCGCCGACCCCGCGATCACCGGCAAACGCCTGGGGTATTGGGTGAGCCTCGCGGTTTTGCAGGACTTTCACCGAGCGGGAATTCGCGAAGTGAACCTGAGCACCGACGACCATCGCCGTCCCGCCATCGTGACGTACCTCAACCTAGGCTTTTTGCCGTGGTACCGGGATGACACCCATCCCGAGCGCTGGCAGACCGTTTTGTCGGAGCTGGGTCGTGGCGTTGAAGCTGTGGACGGTCGCGAGCCTAATGCACCACAAACCGAATAATTTCGTCGTCCAGCGGATCGACGTGCGCGCCGTCGGCCCGCTCCAGGTGCACGGTGAACTCGTCGGCGGTCAGGCTCGCGCCGGCTCCATGGCCCAAGGTGAAGGTTGCCTCGACCTTGCCATGCCGCATTCGCATGCGAAACCCGCGCAGGCGATTTTCGCGCACCGAGAATTCGGCACGCTCGACCCCTTCAAACTCCAAGCGAAGCCGCGCCCTGAGCACCTGGCCCTCGACCGCTTCCTCCACGTCGACCGTTAGCGTGACCCGGTTGGCCCGCGCCGCCACTTCGCGCAAAACGGCGTCTTCCAGGTTCGGCCGATGCCCGAACACGGCGTCGATGAGCGCGCCGTCACCGCTTGCGTGCCAAATTTCGGTAGGGATGAAGGCCACGGCCCGGATTACGCCAGTCGCTTGAACTGGTGCTTGCCGACCTTCAAGAGCGCTCCGCGCGGGTCGGGAATGGTCAAATCTTCAACGCGGGCGCCATCCAGCGTGACGGCACCGGCCTTGATAAGGTCTTTGGCCGCGCCGTTGGATCGCGCGAGCCCCAACGCCACCAACAGCGCCGGCACACTCACACTGCCGTCCACCAGCAAATCGGCCGGGAGAGGCGATTCCTCCACGTCGACGGGCTGCTGCCGTTTGCTAAAGGTATCGATGAAGTAGCGCTCGGCTTCGGTACCTGCGGTTTCGCCGTGATAGAGCCCAACAATCTCTTTGGCCAGCCGGAGCTTGGCATCGCGTGGATTGCGGCCGGCTACAGTTAGTTCACGCACGGCTTCCGCCGGAACGTCCGTTGCCAACTCGAACCAGTTGGAAATTAGAGCGTCGGGAATCGACATGGTTTTGCCGAACATGTCGTTAGGCGCGTCCACAATGGAAACGTAGTTGCCGAGCGACTGGCTCATCTTCTCCACGCCGTCGGTGCCCACCAGCAGCGGGGAAAGCACCACCACTTGGGGGGCTTGTCCTTCGGCTTCCTGCAGCGTTCGGCCCATGAGGTTGTTAAACCGTTGGTCGTTGCCGCCAAGCTCCACATCGGCGCGGAGCACCACGCTATCGGTTGCCTGCAGCAGCGGGTACATCAGTTCGTGCATCGCGATGGGCTGGTGAGCTTCCCATCGTTTGGTGAAGTCATCGCGCTCCATGATCCGGGCGACCGTGGTCTTGGCGCACATGCGCAAAACATCGGCGAAGTTCATCGCGCCCAACCACTCCGAGTTGTAACGAAACTGCGTTTGCCCGATGTCCAGGATCTTGCCGAACTGAGCCTTTACCGCTTCCACGTTTGCAACGACCTCTTCGCGGGTGAGCTGCTTGCGCGTTTTGCTCTTTCCGCTCGGGTCGCCGATTTGGGCGGTAAAGTCGCCGATCACCAGCGTGGCGGTGTGCCCCAGGCGTTGGAAGTCACGTAATTTTCGCAGGACCACGGCCCAGCCGAGCGTAATATCACGCGCCGTTGGGTCTACGCCCAGCTTAACGACCAGCGATCGGTCTTCTTTGAGCTTGCGCTCCAGCTCCGACTCGCTGATAATGTCCGTGGTGGCGCGGCGCAACGTGGCGAGGGCCGGTAGTTCGGACATGGTCAAAAGTGTACCGAAGGGGTCATTTGACCGCCGGGTGCGACAAAACGGCAAAAGCCGTCGCTAGGAACGGGGAGATGTCGGACTTCATTTGCATTTACGAACCGGGCGACCCAACGCTGGTGATGCTTCACGGCACGGGCGGCGATGAGGCCGAGTTCTTCACGTTCGGGCGGCAACTTTCGCGCTCGGCCGGCATCATGGCGCTGCGCGGAAAAGAGCCCGAGCTTGGCGTCAACCGCTGGTTTCGGCGATTTTCGGAAGGGGTTTTCGATGAGCCCAATCTGGTGATGCGCGCCAACGAGCTGGCCGATTACGTGGTTTCTCGCTTGGGGGGCTCTCGCCGCGCGGCCGTCGGCTTTTCCAACGGCGCCAACATCGCGGCGGCGGTGCTTTTGCTGCGCCCCGAAACCTTCGATGCCGCCGTGCTGCTTGCCCCGATGGTTCCGCTGACGCCGGCCCAACTTCCGGACCTCGCGGGCAAACCGGTGTTGATGGTTTGCGGCGAAAACGACCCGATCGTGCCGCGCGCCAACGCGCAGGCACTGGCCACCATGCTGCAAACGGCAGGCGCCGACCTCACCGTGCACTGGCATAGCGGGGGGCACAACCTCGGGCCCGCCGAGGTGAACGTGGCCGCCGCGTTCATCGCGCGGTTTGCGGCCGGCCTGGACTAGAACTCCGCCGAGCCGGGCGTGCGGTGGTAAGGAATCACGTCGCGGATGTTTTTCATCCCCGTCACGTACATCAGCAACCGTTCGAATCCGAGCCCAAAGCCCGCGTGAGGCGCCGACCCGAACCGTCGCAGATCCAGGTACCACGCGTAAGGCTCGAGGGGCAAACCCATTTCGACGATGCGGCTTTCCAGAACGTCAAGCCGTTCTTCGCGCTGCGATCCGCCGATGATCTCGCCGATGCGCGGCGCCAACACGTCCATCGCCCGCACCGTTTTCCCGTCCTCGTTCGCCCTCATGTAAAACGCCTTGATCTCGCGGGGGTAGTCGCACAAAATGACCGGTCGGCCCACCTTCACCTCGGTCAGCCAGCGCTCGTGCTCGCTTTGCAGGTCGGCGCCCCAATAAACGGGGAACTCGAAGCTCTCTCCAGAGGCTTCCAGCATGGCGACCGCCTCGGTGTAGGTCAGTCGCTCGAAGCGGCTTTCCGCCACGTGCCGGAGCGTGGAGAGCAATTCGGGTTCGACGCGCTGATTGAAGAACACCAGATCCTCGGCGCATTCTTCGAGCAGGGAACCGATGACCTCGCGCAGGAACTCTTCGGCCAAGTTCATGTCGCCCTCCAGGTCGCAGAACGCCATCTCGGGCTCCACCATCCAGAACTCGGCCAAATGCCGGCTGGAGTTGCTGTTTTCGGCCCGGAAAGTTGGCCCGAAGGTGTAAACGTTGGTCAGGCCCAGCGCCAGGGTTTCCGCCTCCAATTGACCGCTAACGGTGAGAAACGCAGGCTTGCCGAAAAAGTCGTCCGCGGGTAGGGGCCGGGTGAGATGGTACGGGCCGTCGGGTTCGGTCGGCGCTTCTAGGCTGGTGGTCACGTGAAACATGGCCCCGGCGCCCTCGGCGTCGCTGGCCGTGATGATGGGCGTGTGAACCCAGTGAAATCCCCGCTCGCGAAAGAACCGGTGAATGGCCTGCGCGGCCACGGCGCGAACGCGGAACATCGCCCCGAAAGTGTTGCCGCGAACTCGTAAATGGGCGATCTCGCGGAGAAACTCCATGGTCGCGCCCTTCTTTTGCAGGGGGTAGGCGGCGGGGTCGGCGGCGCCGTAGATTTCCACCGCTTCGGCGTGCAGTTCGATGGCTTGGTCTGCCCCCGAAAACTGCTTGAGCACGCCGCAGAATCGAACGCAGGCGCCGGTGGTGATGCGCTTGAGCACCTCCGGATCGATTGCCGCCGGGTCGAGAACAACCTGGAGGTCGGCAAACGAACTACCGTCACTCAATTGGACAAACGAGACTGCTTTGCTGTCGCGGCGCGTTTTCACCCAGCCATACGCTTCGGCGTCTGTATTGGGTTCGCCCCGCAACAGGTCCCGAATGTACACGCGCCGATAATCCATGCGAGCGGAAGTGTACCGACGCGATTCCTTAACCGGGGTTGGGTAACAATCCTCGTATGAGGGTGCTGTACGTTTGCGTTCACAATGCGGGGCGTAGTCAAATGGCGGAAGCCCTGACCAATGCACTTGCCTTTCGCCAGGGGATCGACGTGACGGCCGAAAGCGCCGGAACGGTGCCGGGCACGCAGGTGAACCCAATGGCCGTGGCGGCGATGGAAGAGATCGGGTTCAGCATGGATGGCCATCACCCCAAACCCCTCACCCAAGCAATGGTCGATCGCGCGGACCTAGTGGTGACCATGGGGTGCGGCGTCGATGCCGAAGCCTGCCCGGCCCGTATTGTCATCAGCGAAGACTGGGGCTTGCCCGATCCCGCCGGACAAGGTCTGGATGCGGTTCGCCCCATTCGCGATGCCATCAGCCGGCGCGTGCAGCAGCTGCTGGAGCGGGCGCCGGCGAAGTCGGCGAGTCCTTAAGGTACTGATCCAGCCACTCGATCCACCGCGCCCACATGTCCAGTTGAGTCTCGCGTGCCACTTGGCCGTGGTCCTCGTACGGGTACATCACCAAGGTGGCGGGCTTACCAAGGGCCTCCAACGTATCAAAGAGCCGCTCGCTGTGGGTGGGTGCCGTTCCCATGTTTTGGTCGTCGGCGCCGTGGTACAGCAACACCGCCCCCGTTAGTTGGTTGGCGAACATCAGCGGCGACATGGAGAGGTACACGTCGCGGCTGTCCCACAGTTGTCGATTTTCGTTCTGAAACCCGAACGGAGTGAGGAGGCGATTGTAGTTGCCCGCCCCGGCGATGCCCGCGCGGAAGTAAGGCGTGTGCACCATGGCGTTCAGGGTGCCGAAGGCCCCGTAACTGTGCCCGCCCAGGGCAAGCCGCCTTCGGTCGATGAGGGCTTCTTGGTCCAGCGCATCGATCACCGCCGAAAGATTCATGCGCAATTGGTGCACAAACGTGTCGTTTTGCCGACCGCTCGGCCCGACGATGGGGCATTCGGGTTCTACCAACGCATACCCGGCCCGAAGAAAGATCGCGCGGTTCAGGCCACCGACGGGCCGAAACTGGTTGCGGTTGTACGTGCGAGACGCGTTATCGATCGCTTTCTGATCCGCAAATTCCGTCGGATAGAAGTAGAAATACGCGGGTGACCGGTAGGCGAACGGAGGCAGCGTCACGGTCACCGAGAACTTGATGCCATCGGCGCGGGTGACCACAATGCGGCGCTCGGTTGCTTGGGTCAGGTCGGGGGCGTAGTCGCGGTTTTCCGTCAAGACGCGCTCTTGTCCGCGGTCCCAAAGGTGGATTTGGTTAGGTTCGGCGGCGGATTGGCGCTGCACCAAGCGGCGATCGGCCGAATCGTTTAGGAACGTAACGGTTTCGAAGCGGTCCGCCGCGCTTTGCCAAAGGCGCTCGCGCTTGCCGTCGGCGAGGGTTACGCGGTCGACAAACGGTCGGGGCGACTGGGCGCGCGGGTCGGCGGCGTATTCCGTTCCGGATAGATAGACGGCTCCCCCTTGGGTCCGCACGCGACGGTCTGCGGAGCTCACCAAGCTCACCGCTTGGCCGGGCGGATCGGTGGTCCATTCCGCCAAGGTCACGGGCTTCCCGTCGGGGAGCGCAACGTACGAAAGGCGCGGCTTGCTCTCGATGGTTTGGTTGAGAAACAGGACTTCGGGACGGGCGCCGAATTGGAATCCGCCTATACGCTGCGGCGCGGTGTACACCGCGAGCGCCTTATCCTTCTCGTACGGATACGGCCACCGCATCACCCGGTCGCCTCGATTGGGTCCCGTGCCCGCGGGCTCGGAAAGGTAGTAAAGCTCTCGACCTTCCGGGGCCCAAGCGAGGTTGCGAAACGGGTTGCGCTCGGGGGCGGCGTCGGGCTCGATGCCAAATCGAACCGGCGTCCGGCGGAGCTCGACCAATTCTTTCCCTCCGGCATCCAGAATCACTTCGCGCGTGCCGTACGAGCTCACGGGCACGGCGCTGCTGAATTCTCCCGCGATGGCCACGGCCCGAAGCGCCGCTCCATCTGGTGAGGCGTCGACGCTTCGCCAAAGGTCGGGCGCGCCGAGCTCGGTGATCTTTCCGTCCAGCGAGACCCGAGCCAACTGAGATGTGCCCCACCGCCGAAACTCATCGAACTCGCCCGAGGTGCGCATGATGCTCGCAAAAACGCGGAGCCGATTCGGTTTGTCGTCGCTCACGTTCACGCGCGGTTGAACGGCGTCCCCCAGCCGAGTGGGCGCTTTCCAATCCTTCGGTCGCACGGCAAAAATGAGGGCATCGTTCCCCGCCCACTCGAATCCGGTGTACAAGATGGGTAGGGCAGCCCGATCGGTCACCCGGCGGCTCTTTCCCTGGCGGTCGGCAACGCGCAGATAGGTGGCGGTTTCGGTGACCTCCCAAAAGGCGATTCGCCGGCCGTCGGGCGACCACGCGGGCGAGCGGGCTCGGCTGCCGGGAGGAAGTTCTACGCGAATGCGTTGCGAAGGAAAGAGCTCTTGAATCTCGATACCGGCGAGGTTGCTGGTGGTGATTTCGCGGGCGCGGGCCGCCCCCACGTCGATCGCCACACCGCCCAGGCGGGTGTACGGCTTGGCGAGAACCGAAATCGAGACCGGTCCCGAACCGCGGCTGATAAGGAACGCATCGCCGGACGAATTCACGGCACCCAAGGAAACGTTCTGGTACCAGGGCGCCAAAGCGGCCGATTCGATGTTCGGCGTGGGTCGGCGGTACCGGTCGAGCGGCGGCGGGGTTGTTTGACCGCTACCCGCCAACGGCGCGAGCAACACGATGAGGAACGGCCAGGGTCGCATCCCAAATTCATACCTAATCGGGGCGAATCGCGGTACCTTTCGGCGGTGCCTCGCGTGGAAACGACGGTCTGGATCGACGCCCCCTTGGAGCGGGTGTACGCCATCGCGAAGGACAGCGAGGCCTACCCGAGCTACATGAACGACGTGCAGTCGGTCACTCCGGTCGAGCGCGAGGGCAACCGGCTGGTGGCGGACTGGGTGGGAACCGTGCCCACTTTTGGGCTGAAGTTGCGCTGGCGGCAAGAGGAAGTGTGGGATGACGCGACCACCAGCAGCCGGTTTCGGCAACTACAGGGCGATTACGACCAGCTGGAAGGAACCTGGACGTTCCGCGCCGAAAACGGCGGCACACGCTTCAATCAGCTTTTGGACTACGAATACAACGTGCCGACCTTGGGCCCCTTGGTGAAAAAGGTGATTCACAAGGTGGTGGAAAAGAACCTGAACGGCATCAATGAGGCGTTTGTGCGTCGGTCGCGCGAGCTTGCGCCATGATCCTCGCCTTGACCTTGGCCCTCGCGGCGGATGCCGAACCTCGAATGCCGTGGCGCGAGGTGGCCACGGGACCGACCGTAGCCGAGACTATCTCCATGAGCTTGGTCGAGCGACGCGACATCGAGCCGCAGTTTCTCGATGACGGTCGAATTACCCCCGGTGGCGTGTCGGTGAAGTCGTTGGGCATGGCCACCTCGGGGGTCGACGAGGTCGATTACCTTGGCGAACGCGTGCGGCGTATTCGCACGACCGCCGCCGCTACCCGGCGCGGACGGGCGCAGCGGGTGCAGGTCACCTGGTGGGTCACGCCTCAGGGCGCGATACGAAGGCAGTTTGTCGACGAGCGGACGCCTGCGGGAAGGCGCACGGCCAATGTGCTGTACGGCGAGACCATCGAAGTTCAACTGAGCGAGGGTGGGCGCGGCCGGGTTTACGATGCGGTGCCGCCAGATCGCGCGGCGGTCGACCGGTTGTTCATGCCGATGCTCGAAGGCGAAACGGTGGTGCGGACGCAAAAGTCGTTTGTCGTGCTCGAACCGTTTTGCGGCACCTTCCTCCCCGGCACCGCCCATCGGGATGGCCAGTTTCGGTTTGGGCACGGCGCCAAAGCCATTTGGGGCACCGTGGTGCGGGTGAAGATCGGCGAGCAGGAAGCGCGGGTGTTTGTGCGTTCGGATGGCGTTTTAGCCCAAACCACGTACGGATGGGAATCTTTAGAGGGCGCCGCGCCTTAAGATAGGACGATGAAGCGCGCAATGATCGGGCTGGCAGCCGGCGCGGTGGGCGGATACGTCTACTCGCTGGTGAGCATGTGCTGGACGTGACCGGCCTCGCAAATGCCGGCGGTGCCGGTATTCGTGGGTTCAATGGCGGGTCTGTTTATTGCGCTTAGCTCCCGCCAAGGCGCGTAGCGGCTAGAACCGGACCGTTTCGAGATCGTTGCCCGTCGTGGGCTTCAGGCTGATGGTCAGCCCCAGGGTGAAAAACGCATGAACCCCTTGGCCGTAGCCAAGCGTTCCCACAAAATTGCCGTAGCCCAACCCGAGACCGTAGTTAAATGCGTAGCCGTCGTACTCGGCGAACGCCTTGGCGTACTCGGCTAAACGCGCACTACCGGCGACAAACCCCCGGCGAAAGCGCCCCGTTCCGATACCGGCGGTGGCAAACACGTCGTCTCCGAACTGGCGCGTTGCCACGGCATAAAAGCTGCCGGAGTAGTCGCGGTCTCCCGGGAAGTTTTCAGCAAATTTGCCGCCGTTGCCGAAGAGGTCTTGCACCCCGCCCGCAAATCGGATGCCGTAATACTCCGTGGGCACTTCGACGTGAAAATTGAAAACGGCGTCCAGCTGCCCGCTCAGGACCATGTAGCTGGGGGTGATGCGGTACCGACCGATGGCCAAACCACCGATGAACCACGCGGTGCCGTTGCCGAGCCCCTGACTCTCGCGCCCATCGGTATCGGGCCATCGAAGCCACTGGTCGCGGCTGAGGTTTCCTCCCACGCCCCCGATCCGTCGCGGCTCGTACCCATAGGCCACGGGCACGTTGTAGGTGAGGGCGCCGCGCAGACCGGGCTGACCGTTCGGTGCGACGGCCAAGCCACCCCCGGGTAAGCCACTTCCGGCGCGAAACTGCTGGTATTCCTGGTCCGGCGAGAACTGGGCGGGCGCCAAAGCGGCGGCCGCCGCGCAGGCGACGACGGCAACGAACCTCCGGCGCATAGATTGGCAGGTTACCGCGAGGGGGTCGGAACCGATGTTAGCAGGGCACGCAGAAAAGGGGGAAACGTGACCGCCTTCATGTTCGCTCCCACCAGCACATGCCACGTGAAGCCCGTGGTGCACAGGCGGGGGGATTCCTCGTTCCAAACTTCGTAGTCGAACCGAACGCTGGCCCGACGCAGTTCGGCAACCCGGATGCGCACGTCCAAAACGTCGTCGTACTTCACTTCGCTCTTGTACACCACGTGCACTTCCACCACCGGCAAGCGAAAGCCTTGGGCTTCGATTTGCTTGTACGGCATCCCCAGGGCGCGGCAGGCGGCGCTCCTGGCCTGTTCGAACCATAGCAGCGTGCTGCCGTAGTACGCGTGTCCCATTTGGTCGGTCTCTCCGTAGCGCACACGCACCCGGTCGTGAATCCAGGGTCCGGGCAGTCTGTTGCTCGCTTCGCTCACAGGTCCGGTGTACCTGCCCACGGAAACGCTCTAGGTACGCTCGAGTGATGCGGGGGGGCTACCGGCCGGTTGTTAAACGCACCGAGCTCAAGGATCGGCTGGTGCAGCCCATCGTCCGCTTCGCCCAAAACGAGGCCACGGCGGGCAAGATTTTGGTCGGGGTTTCCGCCTTCGCTATGCTGTGGGCGAACCTGGTACCTGACGGCGCTTACGAAGCCTTTTGGCAGCAATACGTCGGCTTTTCCGGGTTCGGCGGCGAACTGAAGCTTTCTCTGCGCCACTGGGTGAACGACCTGCTGATGGCCCTGTTCTTTTTGCTCATGGGCCTCGAAATCAAACGCGAGTTCTTGATGGGCGAACTTAGCGAGCGCGCGACCGCAACCCTTCCGATCCTGGCGGCGATCGGGGGCATGGTGGCCCCGGCGGCCATCTACGCGGCCGTCAATTTGAACGGTGGCAATATGCGTGGGACCGGCGTCCCGATGGCGACCGACATCGCGTTTTCGTTGGGCGTGCTCGCTCTGGTGGGGAACCGGGTACCGGCTGCGTTGAAGGTTTTTTTGGCGGCCGTCGCCATTGTCGACGACCTCGGCGCCGTACTGGTCATCGCGATCTTTTACACGAGCCAATTGAACGGGGCGATGTTGGCCGGTGCCGGGGCGGTGGCGCTGGTGTTGGTCGCCATGAACAAGCTGGGCGTGCGGTCCCCTCTGGCCTATATGCTGGTGGGCATCCCGCTATGGTTGTGCACGTTGGCCTCGGGCGTGCACGCCACCGTGGCGGGGGTGTTGCTGGCGCTGACCATTCCCGTACTCACGCACCTGGATCCGCAGGGATTCTCCGAATCGGCCCGGCAGGCGGTCGATGATTTCGACAATTGCAAGCCCGACGACGACCCGACCATGATCACCGAGGAGCGGCAAGAGGCAGTTCACCAACTCGAGTTGGCATGCGAGCGGGTTCAAATGCCGCTTCAGAGGGTCGAGAACGCGCTCTCCCCGTGGATCACCTACCTGGTGGTACCCGTTTTTGCCCTGGCGAATGCCGGGTTGAACCTGGCCGGAGGCTTTGGGCCTGTCGCCACGCCGGTGGGAATCGGCGTGATGGCGGGGCTGATTCTGGGCAAACCGCTCGGCGTGATGGGAATGGCCTTCCTCGCCATCAAGTTCAAGTGGGCTCGAGCGCCGTTCGGGGTGACCAAGCGCCATCTGCTCGGCGTGGGCATCCTCACCGGCATCGGCTTTACGATGTCGCTGTTCATCGGGGAACTTGCGTTCGGTTCGGACCCGGCTCAGGAAGCGGCGAAAATGGCCACGCTGGTCGCCTCGGTGATCATGGGCGTAATCGGCTACGGGGTGCTGGTTACGGCGCGCGATGTGGCCCGGGGGGTTGCCCGGGCCCAGCAGCGCCACGCTTAGCGCGGTCGAATCGGGTCGGAATAGCGAATCCGCCCGGCCGTGAGCGCCTCGTACATCTTGATCGGCAAGAACAGGATGTTGTTTCGGTTTTCGCCCACCATGCCGCCCATGTTCACCCGGCGGCCATTGAGCCGGTAGAAGTTATCACCGATGAAGTACTCCACGGTGCGGCCGTCCTTGCGGATGCGCACTTGTCGGTCGTTGTCGAACCGATCGTAGCCGGCCCCGATCTGGTCGGCGGTGCGCATGCCTGCGATCATCACCGCGTTGCCGCGACCGCGATACGGAGAATGGCTTCGGTCGTAGGTGAGCGTGCGGTCACCGTAAAAGATGATGAACGGGGAGTTCCAGCCGCCGCTGTTGTTGCCGCCGTTGTTCCAATCGCCACCGTTATTCCAGTTACCGCCGCTGTTCCAGTTGTTGTCCCAGTTGCCATCATCGCGAATGCGGAATCGGCCGCCGGTAAGCCGCGAGAAGAAGTTCGCGGAGACGAAGATGAGGCCGTTGCGCTCGCGCGGACTCACGCCGTCGTCGAAGCGCGCTCCGTCGATGATGTACACGGATTGCCCGCGCGTAATCGTTCCGACCTTTCCGCGCCACACAACCCTCAGCTGCGCGGCGCCGTTGGTTTCGTAGTACGTTCCTCCTATGCCCGAGGCCGTGGCCCGGGCGTGCACCATCCAGCGTCCGTTCTGCCGAAACGGCTCGCTTCGGTTGGAGTAGTCGATGACGCGTCCGTCGTAATAGCCGTTAACATCGCTTAGGGCGGTCGTCGCCGCCACCAGCGCGATTCCCGTGATCCAAAGTCGCATCGTTGCCATAGTACACCTGCGGGCAAGCCCATAGGTATAGACGCGGCGGCCCCGTGGGTGGCTCGCCGGGCCGGCATTGCGTATAGTGATGATCGCTTTGGGTCCGCGGCGGTGGCGTCAAAATCTGGTGGGCTGGGCGTTCATCGCGCCGTGGTTGATCGGATTCGTGGCGTTTACGGCGTGGCCGTTTTTCCAAAGTCTGTACCTCAGCTTCACGCGCTACAACATCGTTACTCCCGCCAAGTGGGTGGGGGCGGCGAACTATCGCATGCTGCTGTTCGAGGACCCGCTCTTCTGGAAGTCCGCCTCGGTGACCGTTCAGTACGCGCTGTTTTCGGTGCCGTTGGGCATCGTGGCGGGGGTCGGTCTGGCGCTCCTGCTCAACGCGAATGTACGCGGCATCGCCGCATTTCGCACAATTTTCTACTTGCCTTCTATCGTGCCGACCGTGGCGTCCTCGGTGGTTTTTTTGTGGTTGCTGAACCCCAATATCGGGCTGGTCAACCGGCTGTTGGCGACTTTCGGCATTACGGGACCCGCATGGCTCAACACGGCCCCGTGGGCATTCTATAGCTTGCTTCTTCTCGCCCTCTGGGGCGTGGGTGGCAGCATGGTGATCTACCTGGCTGGGCTCAAGGACATACCTACGCACCTGTACGAGGCCGCCACGCTGGATGGTGCCGGACCCTGGCAAAAACTCTTGCGGGTCACGCTGCCCATGCTCACGCCCGTGATCTTCTTCAACCTGGTGATGGGCCTTATCGGGTCGTTTCAGTACTTCACGCAGGCTTTCGTGATGACGCCGAACGGGGGTCCGGAGGATAGCACGCTCTTTTACTCGCTCTACCTGTACAACCGGGCGTGGAAATACATGGATATGGGCTATGCCAGCGCGATGGCCTGGATGTTGTTCCTGCTGATCGTCACCCTCACCGCCCTCGTTTTCCGCACGCAGCGAAGGTGGGTGCATTACGGTGGCTGAGGCAAGCGGGGCAGTTTGGAAGGCCCGCATCGGGATCGCCCTCGGAATCCTGGCGGTGGGTTACGTTATGGTCGCCGGGCGCAGCACCGAGCGCAAGTACCCCGACCGCATCCCGGTTCGGTTTTGGCATCGGTGGCAAGGTGATTGGGAAAAGCAGGTTTGGAAGATCGTCGACGCGTACAACGCCAGCCAAACCCGGTACGAAGTGATTCCCCTGAGCACGCCCGGCACCGGTTCCGACGCCAAGTTCATTCTCGGGGTCATCGGAGGCGACCCGCCCGACGTGATGTCGATTTGGAACGGAGCCATCCCCACCATGGCCGCCAACGGCTTCCTCACGCCGCTGGAAACGATGATGACGCCGGAGGAGAAACGCCACTACTTCGAAGATGCCTACCCGGCCATTCGCGATAGCGGCATGTACAAGGGGCGGGTGTACGGCATCACAATCGGCGCCGACCTTTATGCGCTGTACGTGAACGTGGCGGCCATGAAAGAGGTTGGCGCCGATCCGGACCGGTTTCCCGAGACCATGGAGGAATTGGAGGCGCTTTCGCAGCAACTTACCAAGGTCGATAGCTCCGGCAACTATACGCGACTAGGCTATGTACCGGGCAATCTGGAGTACCTGGCGCACACGTTCGGAGGAGGCTTTTTTCTGGGTCCGGACGGCAAACCCCAGCTCCACACCCCGGCCAATCGGCGCGCGCTGGAGGAGATCGTTCGCCAACGCAAAAAGCTGGGGTTCGAGCGGGTCACCCGGTTCTACGCAGGGTTGAACAGCGCGGCCGGGGCCGCCGCCTGGCCGTTTATGACCGGGGAGCTTGCCATCACGTTCGATGGGCAGTGGAGGGTCGAGGAGCTGCGCAAGTTTCGGCCGGATCTGGAGTACCGCATCTTGCCCGTACCGCCCCCGCGCGAGGGGGGCGCACCCCGGGGCGGCAACATCAGCGGCAACTTCATGATCATTCCCAGCTCTGCGAAACACAAGGAGGGCGCGTGGGAGTTCGTGAAGTTTTGGTCCGGTTTGGACAACCCGGAGCGCTCGGCGACCTTTTACAATTACGGGGGATGGCTCCCCCTTTCTCCCCGGGTCGCCAACTCGCCGATTTATCAGGCTTGGTTGCGCGAGAACCCGCAGTTCCAAGCCTTTCTTGACATCTTGTCCAGCGAGAATGTGCGCTCCAAGCCCACCATCGCGAACCTGCAGTTCTTGATCGATCAGGTCTCGCGGGCCGAGGACCGGGCGATTCGGGGTCTGTTAACGCCCGCCCAAGCGTTGGACGAGTTGGAAAGGACCTTCCGCGAGGAATCGCTCAAGCGAAAGGAATTGGGATATGTCGAGTGAAGGCGGCCGGCTATCGGCGGCCCAACAGGGCGCGGTTTACGCCGCGCTCGCGGTGCTCTCGATTCCGGCCTTACTCCCGCTGGTCTGGATGGTGAGCACCTCGCTGAAGTCCGACGCGCAGATTTACGGCAACGTGGGTTCGGGGTTCGACCTGCAGATGCTGTTGCCACGTCCGCCGGTTTGGCAGAACTACCCCGACGCCCTACAAACGGTCCCGTTCCTCACTTACCTCCGGAACACGCTTTTGCTGTGTATCTTGACGGTGGTCGGCGCGGTGGCCAGCAGCGCCGTGGTCGCGTACGGGTTCGCCAAAATCGAGTTCTGGGGTCGCAATGCCCTGTTCCTGATGATGATCGCCACCATGGCGCTACCGGGGCAAGTCACGATGATCCCGGTGTTCAGCCTGTTTCGCGCCCTGGGCTGGTACGGCACGTACCTTCCGTTGGTCGTACCGGCGTTCACGGCTTCGGCGTACTACGTATTTTTGCTGACCCAGTTCTTTCGCACCTTGCCGGGCGAAATGAGCGAAGCGGCCCGGGTGGACGGAGCCGGCGAGTGGACGATTTTCTTGCGGCTGGTGCTTCCGCTCAGCAAGCCCGCGCTTGCCACGTGCGCCCTCTTTCAGTTCATCGGGACCTGGAACGACTTTCTCGGCCCGCTTCTGTACATCAACGACCCGGCCAAGTACCCGCTTGCGTACGGGCTGCAACAGTTTGTTTCGCTGTACGGCGGGCGTCACGCCCAGCTCATGGCGGCGGCTACGGTCTTCACGGTGCCCATCTTGGTCTTGTTCTTTTTCGCGCAGCGCACGTTCATCCAAGGCATCAGCACGACCGGCGGAAAGGCCTAGGCGTCGGGCTCAAACTCACGCCGCGGCAGAGAGACCACGGCGACGAACGCCATGATGAGCGCCACCGCCAGCGGCACCAGACCCACGAAAGATTCCGGATATTCGGGCCGGGGGCCCTGGCGAGCGGCGTAAACGAGGAAGCTTTGCTGAATCCGCAGGTACAAAAACACGGCCGTTACCAAACCGCCGCCGATGAGTCCGCACGCCCCGGCTAGCCCAAATCGGCGCGTGACGATAGCGCCCAGAATGACCGCCGGAAGAGCGCCTAGCCCCAGCGCAGCGGCCAGGGTTCCCAGCTGGTCCGTGTTTTGCAGGGCGAAGAACGGCCACGCGCTGAGCGCATACACGGTCACCGAACAGAAGACAAAGCTTCCGCAGCCCGAAATCATCTGGGCATCGAAATCGGGGACCGGCTTGACGGGTTTCTCCAACTTCTCGTCGGTGCCCAGGGGCTCCCACGCCATAGTGCAGTGTAGCGGTTGCGCCCAGAGCCCGTTGGTACACTCCGCCCACGAAATGGAGACGACTTTGGTCCTCATCAAGCCGGGCGGAGTTCAGCGCCGCTTGATCGGGGAAATTATCGCGCGCATCGAGCGCCGCAACCTACGGGTAGTAGCGCTGAAGCTGCTGGTCGCCCCCCGCGACACGGTGGAAATGCACTACGACGAACACCGCGGCAAAGGCTTTTTTGAAGGTGTGGTGACGTATCTCAGTTCCGGTCCCGTGGTGGCCATCGCCGTCCAGGGCGAAAACGCGGTCAAGGCGATTCGCTCGATGATGGGCGCGACCAACCCGCTGGAGGCCACACCGGGCACGGTTCGCGGTGATTTTGCGCTCACCATCGAAGACAACCTCACCCACAGCAGCAGCGACCCCGAGGCGGCGCATCGCGAACTCCAACTCTGGTTCCCCGACGAGCGGTTCTAGCCGCCGAGAGCCTTTCCTCGACGCCCTGCGTGGGGTGGCCGCCCTTGCCGTGGCGGCCTTTCACCTGTTCCGGTTTCCGTTTCCGCCGTTCGAGTTTTGGTCAACCCAAGTCTTTTATCTGGGTGAATTCGGCTATTACCTGTTCTTTCTCATCAGCGGGTGCGCCATCCGCCTCAGCATGGAATCGGGCCTTTCGGCGGGCGTGTTTCTGTGGCGGCGGGCGGTTCGAATCCTGCCTCTTTACTGGACGGTGCTGGGACTCAGCCTTGGGCTCGCCGCGCTGGGGGTGCTTCACCTAGAGCCTGCGTTCGGCCGTGAGCCAATCGGCAATGCGCTCTGGAACCTGACCACGCTGCAACAGATCTTCGACCGGCCGAGTGCGTTGGCGCCGTTCTGGACGCTCGGCTACGAAACCGTGTTCTACGCGCTGGCGGCGGTGGCTTTGGCGGTCGGCTGGTTACCTGAGCGCTCGATCGCCATTCCGTGGGCGGCGGCGGCGCTGGCCATCATGTTGCTCGGTCCGGCATCGGCTCCCGGTCGACTCTATTTCCTGGCGTTCGGCGTGGGAATGCTGGCGGCGGAAACTTTGCGCGGTCGTTATCATGGCGCGTGGACGCTGGGTGCCGCGGCGGTGTTGGTGGTGCTTCACGCGCTGGCCCTTCCGGGGCACAACCTGGAGCATATATCGGCCGAGTCGACGTTTCGGGCGGTGGTCCTCGCAATCGTTTTCTTCTTGCTTTCCGCAAGCCACTCGCAGGCCAAGTGGCCGGAACCGCTCCTGGCGCTGGGGCGAATTAGCTTTAGTTTGTATCTCACCCACGCGGTGCTCACGGCCGCCGCGTACAAAATCCACTCAAGGGAGGCCTACGCGGTGGCGATCGTGCTAGCGCTTCCGGTGGCCTTCCTCACCTACCGATGGGTGGAAAAGCCGTACCTGCAAGCTTCGAAAATGCTTGGCGGACGGTAACCTTCGCGGCCATGCCGAGTAAGCGGGCGCTGGTGGTTTGGGGTGGTTGGGATGGGCACGAGCCCGAGCGCGTGGCCGACCTTTTTACGGAAATCCTTCGCCAAGACGGATTTGAAGTGACGGTTTCGGACACTCTGGACGCCTTTTTGGATGCCGATCGACTCGCCGAACAGCACTTGATCGTTCCGATTTGGACGATGGGCCAGATTTCGCCGGAGCAGTCGCAGGCCGTCACCCGGGCCGTCGCCGAACAAGGGATCGGGATTGCCGGCTGCCACGGCGGCATGTGCGATTCGTTCCGCAACGACACCGAATGGCAATTCATGACGGGCAGCCAGTGGGTGGCCCACCCCGGGAACGACGGCGTGACCTACCCGGTGCGCATCAACCGGGACGTAACCCACGAAATCACCGACGGGCTGGAGGACTTCGACGTGACCAGCGAGCAGTACTACCTGCACGTCGACCCGGGCGTGAACGTGTTGGCGTACACCGAATTTCCGCTGCCGGGCGTTTCGGGCCCCCACGAGGCGAACCCGTGCCGCATGCCGCAGGTCTACACCAAGATGTACGGTCGAGGACGCGTTTTCTACAACGCACTGGGCCACCAGCGAAATGTGCTGGAACCAGCCACTCCGCGCGAGCTGATGCGCCGGGGATTTGCCTGGGCCGCCAAGTGAGGTAAGCGAAAGTGCCTACCCTTTTGCTCACCGCGCTCACCGTGAATTTATTGGCGGGAGCGCCGTGGGAAACCTACCGCACCGAAGTTGAAGGCGCCCCCGAGCGCGTGCGCGTCACCTTCACGGGCCAAGGG
>Ga0224722_1000833_pt1 | contig 17587 bp, 13 predicted proteins | sample Balambano_FR1_Me_FD_161646 | JGI IMG/M metagenome (GOLD analysis project Ga0224722, IMG submission 161646) | Freshwater sediment microbial communities from Lake Towuti, South Sulawesi, Indonesia - Balambano_FR1_MetaG | ecosystem: Environmental > Aquatic > Freshwater > Lake > Sediment | place... | reverse complement strand
GTATGAGAGAAAAATAAACCACCAGTCGCAATTGCAACTGCACACGCTATCATTTGAAGTTTCATAAAATTTTGGTACTTCCTTGGATATGGCAATTATTACATGCTAGTACGATCAATATGAACGTATTTCATTCAATATTTTTTACCAAACTATAGTACGGATTTGTCATTATAAATAAATGACCAACAAGCACTTATCATCAATATCATGTAGTTTTATCATATTCTGTACTGACAAAATGTAGCAAATCATTGCACAATTTAACTATCACTTTTTTACATCAAAATTCAAATGGAATCTATATGATCGGCGCATTGATGCTAGATATTGCTGGCACAGAACTTACTCAAGAAGATATTGAACTATTACAAGCTCCGCAAGTCGGTGGCATGATTTTATTTGCACGAAATATTGAGTCGCCTCAACAAGTTCGCGCTTTAACAGATCATATGCGTCAAATTCGCCCAGAGATCCTCATTGCAGTGGATCAAGAAGGTGGTCGTGTGCAGCGTTTAAGACAAGGTTTTACCTTATTACCTGCAATGGGTCGACTTGGTGAACATTATCTACATCATCCACAACAAGCGACAGAACTCGCTGAACAATGTGGTTGGTTAATGGCAATCGAAGTCCTCGCCGTTGGTATTGATTTTAGCTTTGCCCCCGTTTTAGACCTCAATGACATTAGTGATGTGATTGGTGATCGTGGTTTTGCTAAAAATATACAAGATATCGTGCCGCTAGCTGATGCGTTTATGCGTGGAATGAAAAAAGCAGGTATGGCAACGACTGGAAAACACTTTCCTGGACATGGTTCTGTGAAAGCCGATTCGCACGTTGCAGCGGCGATTGATAGCCGTTCATATCAAGAAATTTATGACAAAGACATGCAAAGTTTTATCAAGTTGATGCCTCAGCTTGATGCACTGATGCCAGCGCATGTGATTTATGATCAAGTCGATCCAAACCCAGCAGGCTTCTCTCCGTTCTGGCTACAAAATATTTTACGTCAGCAACTTAAATTTGACGGCGTCCTATTCTCTGATGATCTAAGTATGCAAGCTGCATGTGTTGCTGGCGGTGCTGATGCGCGTATTCAGGCAGCTTTAAATGCTGGGTGTGATATGGGCTTAGTGTGTAATGACCGTGCCGCAGCATGTACAGCCTTAGATGGTATCGAGAAGCTTGCTTTACCAAATCAACAACGCCTAGAACGTATGCGCGGTAAAATCCCAAATATCCAAGTGGACACGACACTTTGTTTGGATGAAAATTGGCAGAACGTGAAAAAAGTCATTGAAGACTTTAAGAATTCGTTTTAATTTGTTCTGCAACTTAGATTAATTCTGATTCAATAAGCTAGAATTGCCTCAGAAATGATGAGACATCAGATATTTTTTGTATAAGCAATACCTTACTTTTGAAGGATCAAAAGTAACAAAAATCCGTCGTTGGTCAGAGGGTACATCCTGAGCCATTTCAAAGCAAAGCTTTGAAAACAGCGCAAGGCTGACCAACGGAGGCATTCATGCCGCTCCACGATAGTCAATAACAAACTTAAAGTCTTATTTGGTTAAAAGAATCTTCAATTTAATAAAGATTTATTTCTCTTCTCCAAATAAGATAAAAACAGAGTCTAGGACAGATGACACAACAACTTTCGAAACATCGCCATATTTCATTTACGGCGCATTATACAGGCTATATTTGGTATCAAATGGGCATCTCCCATCCTGCATTCGCAACAGCTAAAGGAAAAACACTGGCGGCATTAGTTCATCCCATTGAGAGTTGGGCTGAAAAGTATGTCGGGGGTAGCATGCGGACAACATTAAAACAACGTCATACCATGCTTGATGCTCATTTGGAAGAATTGATCCAACAACATCCAGACCTACAAGTACTTGAAATTGCATGTGGTTTATCACCACGTGGTTGGTGGTTTAGACAACATCATCCAAATATTTGTTATCGTGAACTTGATTTACCTGATATGGCTGCGACGAAGCAAGCAGCATTACAACAAATTGAACCGCATGTCGATGATGTACTGTCTGTCGATTTATTCACAGAGGCTTTTGCCAATGTGTTTAAACTATTCGATCCTAAACGACCTTTAGTGATTATTAGTGAAGGCTTAATCAACTACTTCGAAAAACCCCTACTTCAGCAACTCATTCAAGCAATCGCAACTTATGGCAGCGATTTCAAAGAACTGCACTATTTGACTGATCTTTATCCTGAACCAACGCAAAATAAGTTAGCAACCATTATCTGGAATAGCAGTCGCTTATTGAAATTGATGTCACGCAGTGCGTTTAGTTTTCATTTCAAAACACCAGCAGAAGTCGAAAGCTTTTTCCATGAAGCAGGTTTCAAGCAAGTCGACGTACTTCAACCTAAACAGTTCTTCGATCAAACCCGCTTGGAAAACGATCAACAACATTTAGGTGATCTTGTTTGGATGATCCAAGCAACCAATAAATAAAACCCATAAAAAAAGAGAAGTGGTGATTCCACTTCTCTTTTAAAATTTAATCCAAATCATTCAGCTTGCTTTTGACGCTCAATAAAACGAGACAAACGATCCGCAACATCGAAACTACCATGTTTAAACAAGATACGTAAACCCTGTTCCGTTGCCTCAAATGTTAAACATTCTATTTTAAACTCACCTTCTTCATCAGCTAAATGTAAGGCTAAATCTCGTGGATGTTGGCTAACAAAATTGAGCTGATCCAAATGATCAAGTTTTAAGTACACGCCAAAGAACGTAATATCTACAATCTTTACTGCTACTTCGGTATCTGAATGTCGATGTGATAATTTAGTGTCTGGTTTTAAAACAGGGATACGTTCTTCACCGCGGCGCTCAATGTTCTTCATCTGTTCGCGGTTCATTGGAATAATACCATCAAGATTGTCGATGGACTCTCCCTTTAAAAACGTAGTAAAAAGCGTCATCGTTTCTTTGCGGCGTTGTAATTGTGGAACATGGTCTGCATTGGCAATCAACGCAAATTCCACATTATTACATTGCAAAGCAAAGTCAGCATTTTCATGTGGCAAAGTAAAACTATCATACTGCCCTGCTGCAACAAGGGTTTTACACTGCGCAACAGGTACATTGCTTAAACGGAGTAGTCGATTGCAATTAATCTCGTAACGCTCACGTTCTGTTGCAGTAAATTCCGCCATTTGTCTGAAGAACAAACGCTTTGCGGTTGGAGACATCCGCGTTTTATCAAGTTTGGCATGATTCACGAGATACAAAATAACCGCTTGACCAAACTCCTCCATACGATCTTCACGCATCAAATGCAGAGATTCTTCGAGTAGCATACGCCAACTTTTGCGTGTCTTCTGCATCACACCCATCAGCACCATGCGATCAATCAGCTCAGGACGTTGATGAGCAAATGAAGATGCAACCACAGAGCCTAAAGACATTCCCATGACTGAAACTTTATCAATACCAACAATATCCAGCCATTGACCTAACATTTTTGATAAATCTGGTAATTCAAGCATTCCAGCCGATTCACCAGTATCAACATTACAAATCTGTTGATTTGCGCCCATTGAAGGTAAATCGATCAAAATGACAGGCCCACTCTCAAAGAGTTGTTCAACACAATACTTATAAGAGTTAAAATTCTGAAATGCGCCTCCGACAATTACAATTGGCGTGTTGTAGATCGTTTTAGGATCTGCAATTGCCATATATTCAATTTTCCAACCATCTATCCATGTAGTACGCGCTGGTTGTTTAAAACTGTTTTTATTGTAAATATCGAAAAAACCAAAGCCCGTGTAGGTATGGTTTAAATCCGAGTCCATTTGGATTATGGAATTCATATCCTTCCTCCATCCTTGTTTATTTTTTTGCTGCAAACAGTCTCATTTTTAGTGAGTTCTACTTACAAGTTAACAAATTTATAAAATTTGTATTACATTTATCCTATACATTTTTCATTCTATACAAATGCATGATTTATACGCAATGATTTCCTTAACCACTTATCTTGTTTAGATCAATAATATTTTGCAAAATATGTAGTCACATCGTTAAATTCAAATTTTTGAGTCAAAATATCTGACCTAATCCATAATTTTTTGAATTATCAGTTCCGCCTATTCATTGTTCAGCATTTGACTGTTACTATCTTTATAAATACATGCAATCGTCAAAATGCTATGCAAGACTCTATTCAAAACTATATGCAACAGGTAGGTACACAGGCACGCCAAGCGTCTCGTATCTTAATGAGTGCTTCTACGCACTTAAAAAATCATGCCTTGTCTGCAATTTATACTGCTTTGGAAAATAATCAAGCACAAATTTTAGCTGCCAATCAAGTTGACATGCAAAATGGTCATCAGCGTCAATTAGATCCCGCATTGCTTGATCGCCTTGAACTGACACCCGCTCGTTTTAAAGGCATGTTACAAGGCTTAAAAGATGTGATTGCTCTTGTAGACCCAATTGGGGAAATTACTGATTTGGCTTACCGTCCATCAGGTATCCAACTGGGTAAAATGCGTGTGCCTTTAGGTGTCATTGGAATGATTTATGAATCAAGACCAAATGTCACACTTGAAGCAGCATCATTGGCATTAAAATCTGGAAATGCCATTATTTTACGTGGTGGTTCAGAGGCCATCGAATCGAATAAAGCGATTGCGATTGCGATTCAGCATGGTTTGCAAATTGCAGGCTTACCAGAACATGCAGTACAAGTTATTGATACACCTGATCGTGCAGCAGTCGGTCATTTGATTACTATGACTGAATTTGTCGATGTGATTGTACCGCGTGGTGGAAAAAGCCTGATTGAACGTGTGACCAATGAAGCACGTATTCCTGTGATTAAGCACCTAGATGGCAATTGCCATGTGTTTGTAGAAGCACAAGCTGATCTACAAAAAGCGTTACCGATTGCGCTCAATTCAAAAACACATCGTTATGGTGTGTGTAACGCAATGGAAACCTTATTAGTAGATGAGGCGATTGCGGATGAGTTCTTACCAAGCATTGCTGAATTATACGCAGATAAGCAAGTTGAACTTCGTGGTTGCCCAGAAACACAACGTATTTTAGGTGAATCTGTTAAAACGGCGACGGAAGAAGATTGGTATACCGAATATTTAGGTCCAATCTTAGCTGTGAAAGTTGTCACAGGGATGGATGAAGCAATTGCACATATCAATAAATATGGCTCTCATCATACCGATGCGATTATTACTGAAAACTTTAGTCTAGCGCGTGAATTTTTAGCACGTGTTGATTCAAGTTCGGTGATGATTAATGCTTCAACTCGCTTTGCTGATGGCTTTGAATATGGTCTAGGTGCAGAAATTGGTATTTCAACCGATAAAATTCATGCACGTGGTCCAGTTGGTTTAGAAGGTTTAACCTCACAAAAATGGATTGTATTTGGTGATGGTCAAATTCGCCAGTAACAAAATTTCCATTTAAATATTGCACACGATAAAGCTCATTTAATTGATCTTTATCGTGTTTTTTCATATTTATATACAAAAAACCTGATCAAAATAAACAGATCCATTCAAAGACATCTCTATTTACACACTATACTCATTAGATTCAATTATAAATCAGTTGTATAGGCTAAAGTCTATCTTCGCCAATATGACAACCCATGTTAAAACATTGTGCTTGATTACCCTGCTTATGCGTTGCAGCAAGATCAAAGTGTTCGTCATAAAATTTAAAATTTGTTAGGTGTTCAAACGTGGCTAAATCTGTACTTGTAATTAATTGTGGTTCATCGTCGATCAAATATGCGCTTATTTCAGAACGTCGTGAAGATCGTATTTATGGTTTAGCAGAAAACTTAGGCTCTGCTGAAGCACGTATCAAAGGTGTCACGATTGGGGGTGAACCACTTGAGCTTTCGATTCCACATGCAGATCATGCCACAGCACTTGAGACACTTCTTGCTCGTTTAGCCAACTATCATCCTCAAGCGATTGGACACCGTGTTGTTCACGGCGGCAATTTGACCAAAGCAGAACTTTTGACGCCTGAAATTGTACAATGTATTGAAGCAGCAACACCGCTTGCACCCTTACACAATCCTGCACATTTGATTGGGATTGAAGCCACAATGCGTTTGTTCCCTGAATTGCCTCAGGTTGCTGTATTTGATACGGCATTCCATCAAACCATGCCTGAACATGCTTACCGCTATGCTTTGCCACAAAATTTATATACCGAACACCATGTGCGTCGTTATGGTTTTCACGGCACAAGTCACGCCTATGTCACAGAACGTGCAAGTGAACTCGCAGGTGCGAAAAATCAAGGGGGCTGGCTCAGCGCCCACTTAGGCAATGGTAGCTCAACCTGTGCTGTTTGGAATGGTCAAAGTCTTGATACCTCAATGGGTATGACTCCACTTGAAGGTGTCGTGATGGGTACACGTAGTGGTGATGTTGACCCAAGTTTGCATTTATTCCTTGCGAGTAATCTAGGTTGGAGCATCCAAAAAATTGACAACATGCTAAATAAAGAAAGTGGTTTACTGGGTTTATCTGGTCTTTCAAATGACATGCGTACCTTAGTCGAAGCATCAGGAAATGGTCATGAAGGTGCAACACTTGCGATTGAAGTATTCTGCTATCGTTTAGCAAAATCTTTGTCTGCTTTAAGTTGTGGTTTACCACGTTTAGATGGTTTAGTTTTCACTGGTGGTATCGGTGAAAACTCAGCGTATGTTCGTGAAAAAACCTTGGCTTATTTACCTCACTTTGGTTTGCAGTTTAGTGCAGAAAAAAATAATGCTTTAGCACGTGGTACAGAAGGTCGTATCGACAATGGTACAGGCCCACAACTCTGGGTTGTTCCGACGGATGAAGAAGGACGTATTGCGAAAGAAACTCGCCAAGTGATTGAACACACAGCTTAAACAATCAAAATTTAGACAAATTTTAAGGTTCTTATGAATACTATTTTACTCATCCCAACAGGTGAAGGGGTTGGTCTCACATCTGCGTGCTTAGGAATGATCTATGCACTAGATTGCAAAGGGATTAATGCGGGTTTTTTAAAACCATTTTCTCAACTTGCAGATGCAGCGGTTGATCGTACTGCCACGCTTTATCGTCATTTGTTTCAACATCAATCTGTTGAACCAATTACTTACGAGAAACTGACGCAACTCCTCGGATCAGGCGAAACAGATGAGCTTCTCGAAGAAGCCGTTGCACTACATCGTAAAATTTCAGCTCATCATGATGTGATTATTGTTGAAGGTCTTGTACCCAATGGGCAAGATCATTTTGCTGGCGAAATTAATGCGGCACTGGCACAGGCACTTGATGCACAAGTGGTGTTAGTCAGCACTGCTGATCTCGCAGATCCACGTAAAACAGCAGAAAAAGTTGATGCGCATTTACGCCAATTTGGTGGCGCTGCATCTACACGAACGACAGGTGTCTTGTTCATGCGTACCAAGGGTCTCCCTGACGGTACGGCGGCGATTCCTGTCACACTTGACCCTAGTCTTCGTTTAGATAAGCAAATTGCTGAATTTTCCATACAACTACAACGTTACAATCGTTTCATTGGCACAGATGAATTACCGATTATTGGTTTAGTACCCTTCAGTAATATTTTGAGTGTGCCGCGTAGCCTAGATATTGCCACAGTTGTCAATGGAACTTGGCTCAATGAAGGTGAAGCAAAACAACGCCGCATTTTACATACCAGTTTGATCGCATCTGATATTGAAGCGGAGTTACATAAGTTTGTTGCTGGGGAACTCATCATTAGTGCATCTCAGCGCACAGACGCCTTACTTGCAGCCAGTCTTGCAAGCAGTAACGGTATTCCATTAGCAGGTTTGGTTTTAACAGAACAAGCTGCGCCAGCAGCCAATATTCTCGAATTCTGCCAAGGCGCAATTAAACAAGGTTTACCAATCTTACATACTGCTCTCGATACGCTAGAAACGGCACAACGGTTATATCATTTTGGTAATGAAATTCCAGTAGATGATATTGAACGTGCTGAGCAAGTGACTCGTTTTGTTTCAAGCCATATTGATAATAACTGGCTCGATCAACACACTAAAAACAACCTCAATCCACGCTTATCACCTTCTGCATTCCGCTATGAGTTGGTACAAAAGTCGATTGCTGCGAAAAAACGAATTGTACTTCCTGAAGGTGATGAACCACGTACCGTACAAGCCGCTGCAATTTGTCAATCACGCGGTATTGCCGAGTGCATCTTGCTAGCAAAACCAGAAGCGGTGGCCGAAGTTGCTAAAGCTCGTGGTATTCAACTGCCAAGCGATCTACAAATTATTGATCCCGATCATATTCGTGATCAATATATTGAACCAATGGTTGAGCTACGCAAAGGCAAACTGGATGCATTACAAGCGAAAACCCAACTGCAAGATACGGTTGTCCTTGGTACGATGATGTTGGCACTGGATCAAGTCGATGGCCTAGTCTCAGGTGCAGTCCACACGACAGCCAATACTGTTCGTCCCGCATTTCAGTTGATTAAAACTGCTCCAAATTATTCGTTGGTATCTTCGATCTTCTTTATGTTGTTGCCTGATGAAGTTTATGTCTACGGTGACTGCGCAATTAATCCTGATCCAAACGCTGAACAACTTGCTGAAATTGCGATTCAATCTGCCGACTCTGCTAAAGCCTTTGGTCTTGACCCACGTATTGCCATGATCAGTTATTCAACAGGTACATCAGGCGCAGGGGCTGAAGTTGAGAAGGTTGCAGAAGCAACCAAAATTGCTCAACAACGCCGACCTGATTTATTGATTGATGGCCCACTACAATACGATGCGGCATCCGTTGAAAGCGTTGGTCGTCAAAAAGCACCTGACTCTAAAGTTGCGGGTCGTGCCAATGTATTTATTTTCCCTGACCTCAATACAGGTAACACGACCTATAAAGCAGTACAACGTGCAGCGAATGTGGTGAGTGTTGGCCCAATGCTGCAAGGTTTAAACAAGCCTGTGAATGACTTATCTCGTGGTGCTTTGGTCGATGATATTGTCTTTACCATTGCCTTAACTGCGATTCAAGCAAAACAACAGGACTAAATTCATCTTGTTGCGATAACACAAAGCCATCTATTGATCATAAATAGATGGCTTTTTTACAAATTGCCTGTTCATCTCAGCTTTTTTAACACACTTATCTTGATCTCCAATGGGCTTTTAACAAAGAAAATCGCATTACCACATAAGATCAAAATCACTCCAATCACAGCATTGAAATGCCATTGATACCCTTCCCATAGCGTTGAAATCACCAACGCCACCAAAGGAAATAACAAAGTGCTATAGGCAGCTTTAGCTGCACCGATACGCCCAACCAAATAGAAATAGGCAGTAAACCCAATCACTGAACCAAAGATCGCCAAATACAATAACGCACTAACTGCACTGAATTGCATACTTGGGAAAAAGTCATCCTGTTTAAACCATGAAATCAGCGCCATGAGTAAAGCACCATACAACATGGCATAAGCATTGGTGGTGAAAATATCTAACCCGTGTTTTTGATGGCGGGTACTAATCATATTCCCCAAAGAAAAACCATAAGTGCCTAAAATACATAGTCCAATACCAATCAAGGTATGGTTATTTAAAGTCGTCCTCACCACGTCATGCCAAAACAAGGCAATAATCCCCAACACACCAAACAAAGCCGCAGGATAAAAGCGTGTCGACACCTGCTGAGCAAAGAATAATTTGGCATTGAGGGTATTAAAAATCACTGCCATCGAAAAAATTACAGCTTCCAAACCACTGCTAATATATTGCACGGCATAGTAAAAACAGACAAAGTTAAAACCAAAAATACAACACGCCTGTAACATACAAAACAGGTGATCTGGAGCTGCTAGTTTTTGTAACTTTCGACTCAAGCTAACGAAAGTAAATAACACCATTGCAGAAATAAAAAATCGCCAAAAGACCGCAACACTGACCGAAATTCCACTTTTTTGTTGCAGCGTAATCGCAATCCATGTGGTTCCCCAAATCACCACAACCAAAGCATATAACAGCGCATTCATATGATGAAAACCAAACTCAATCTCTACAAGATGCTATTTTGCTCGCTCAAACCCAATGATTGCTTGTATGATCTTGCGGTGCTTGTCATCAACTTGCGATTTTTATGCATGCTTTTTGCTAGGTGACAAGATCACATGAACGTCCTACACTCATTCCTCTATTTGGCACTGCGTATAGAAGATGAACTATCAGATTCTAGATCAATTACAACAGCATAAAGCCCAATTGCTCGACTCAGTTGAATTGGGATCGGGTATGCAGCTCGCCATGTGGCAAAATAATCAAGATCGTGTCAATGTCTGTAGCAACCACCACACCTTGAGTATGTATATTCAGGGTGGTTATCAAAGCTATCAGAAGACCGCACAAGGTTGGCATAATGGTGGTGGACCTGACCGTATGTGTCTGATGCCACAAGATTTCGAGTCGACTTGGGATCTGCGTGACTCACTTACTTTTGTACATTTGTACTATACCGAGCAGCATCTACAACGCGTAGCTGAACAAGTCTGGGATCGAGAACCGAGCCAGATTGTTCTAAATCCGCAAATTTTTGTGGCTGACCCACAAATTTCAATGATTTATCGGCACTTCCTACTCAATGACGCTTGGCAAAATCGTGAAAATCATTTGCAAATGAGTACGGCAACCACCTTACTGCTCAATCATCTGATTAAAAATTATAGTCATGTGCAATGGCAAACGCCTGAAGTCAAAGGAGGTCTATCCCCTTATGTACTGAAACAGCTATTAGAATGGATTGATCAGCATCTACACCTAAGTTTGACTTTGTCTGATTTGGCACAACAAAGCCAACTCAGTGAATATCATTTTGCCCATATGTTTAAACAATCGATGCAGATACCACCACACCAATATGTGATGCAACGTCGACTTGAGTTAGCACATCAAGCACTCAAAATAACATCATCTAATCTCACTGAAATCTCATCCCAATATGGCTTTAGTTCAAGCAGTCATTTTAGTCACCGCTTTAAAAAGTATTTTGGTTACTCACCCTCTCAAATAAGAAAATACTAAAATAGAGTGCTTAAATATGCCGCACTTTTTAATCTTATTTTCCACTCAGACCTTTAGCCAAAAGTCGTTTAAAACTCCCACAATCTCAGCTTTTTGTCATATAATCTAGCCCGCCAGCTAATCGCCCGCTCAAGAGAATTTTGATATGACAACGATCATCAAACAAGATGACTTGATTACATCAATCAAGGATGCCCTACAGTTTATTTCTTACTATCACCCACAAGACTTCATCCAAGCGATGAGCCGTGCTTATGATCGTGAAGAAAACAAAGCTGCTAAAGACGCTATTGCACAAATCCTCATCAACTCACGTATGTGTGCTGAGGGTCATCGCCCAATCTGTCAAGATACGGGGATCGTTAACGTTTTCCTTGAAGTTGGCTTAGATGTTAAATTTGATTTAACCATGAGCTTAGATGATGCAGTGAACGAAGGTGTACGCCAAGGTTACCTAGAAAACTCAAACGTGCTTCGTGCTTCTGTATTAGCTGATCCTGCTTTTGGTCGTAAGAATACCAAAGACAATACGCCTGCTGTCATTCACTACAAACTCGTACCAGGTAATAAAGTCGATATTACTGTTGCAGCAAAAGGTGGCGGTTCAGAAAACAAATCTAAACTTGCGATGTTAAATCCATCTGATTCAATTGTAGATTGGGTACTTAAAACTGTTCCAACCATGGGTGCAGGCTGGTGTCCACCAGGTATGCTCGGTATCGGTATTGGTGGTACTGCTGAGAAAGCCATGATGCTTGCAAAAGAAGCACTCATGGAAGAAATCAACATGGACGAATTACTTCGTCGTGGCCCACAAAGCAAAATGGAAGAACTCCGTATCGAGATCTTCGAGAAAGTAAATGCACTCGGTATTGGTGCACAAGGTCTGGGTGGTTTAACCACAGTGCTTGATATTAAAATCAAGGATTATCCATGCCATGCAGCAGGTAAGCCAGTCGGTATGATTCCAAACTGTGCGGCGACTCGTCATGCACACTTCCAGTTAGATGGTACTGGTGTTGCACATATTCAAGCACCAAAACTTGAAGACTACCCTGCTGTAACATGGGATTCATCACAATCAAAACGTGTGAATCTTGATACCATCACCCAAGAAGAAATGAATGAATGGAAGCCAGGTGATACATTACTTCTTAACGGTACGATTTACACAGGTCGTGATGCTGCGCATAAGCGTATGGTTGACATGTTAAATAATGGCGAAGAACTTCCAGTAGATCTAAAAGGTAAATTTATTTACTACGTAGGTCCTGTTGATCCAGTAGGTGATGAAGTCGTTGGTCCTGCTGGCCCGACAACGGCAACACGTATGGACAAATTTACCCGTCAAGTCCTAGAGGCAACTGGCTTATTTGGCATGATTGGTAAAGCAGATCGTGGTCCTGCTGCAATTGAAGCAATTAAGGACAACAAAGCAACTTATTTGATGGCAGTCGGTGGTGCCGCTTACCTCGTATCTAAAGCTGTACGTGAAGCTGAAGTGGTTGCATTTGCTGACTTAGGTATGGAAGCAATCTACAAATTCGTGGTTGAAGATATGCCTGTTTCTGTTGCAGTTGATGTCAACGGTACTTCGATCCATGTCACTGCGCCAAAAATCTGGCAAGCAAAGATTGGTAAAATTCCAGTTGTAGATGCTGCTGCTCAATAATACTTATACAATAATCATAGCCGAATCATCGTATTCGGCTATTTTTTTGCCCTAAGCTTCTGCTAAATTATTCACAGAACGATAAGGATAAAAATATGCATAAAACAATATCAAAATTACTCATAAGCTTTTGCCTCGTCATAGCCGCACAAAATACTGTGGCAAGCCCTGCTCAAGTCAAATCCGTAAAGGAGCTGATTAAACTCAGTGAATTAGAAAATGTTTTACATACGTCTTTAGATGAAATGCAGCCGACACTAGATGCTGAGGCAGAAAATATTCTATTACGAATTTTAGGTAAACAACGACTGACAACAACAGAAGAACATTTAGCCGTTATAGAACTGGGACAGCTTTTAAAAGAGACAAGCTCAAAAATGTTTGCTCGCCCTGAGACATTGCAAGCCATTGAAAAAATTTATACAGAAACACTCAGTGAAGAAGAAGTACAAGCCTATTTAAAGTTTTTAAGAACACCTGAAGGAAAATCGATTAATCAAAAGAACTTAAAGATTAATACTAATGTTTTTCAATACATGAATAATTTAAGTCAAAAAACGTTGGCTGACCCTGAGCAGAGTTTACAGCTTAAAGAGCAGCTTTTAAGCATCATCAAACCTTTAATTCAAGATGAGTAAGCCCTGCTCTTTATCCATTACCAAGTCAAAGGATTCCAAAGTTTAAATGGTTTAACTAATAGTACTTCAGACTTTTCATCATATTTCAGCGGTTTCAATTCTTGTGGTTTTGAACGAACTTTACCTGAAGCATCTTGTGCAACAAAGTTATAGCTTGATGATTTTAGGCGTGTAAAGGCAATTTCTTGATGTGCGACTTTATCAGGCGTAATCATAAATGGACCTGTGTGTTCGCTGCGAGAAATCTTATTTTCTTCATCATATTTAATAAAATAAGTTTGTGATGCATCAACCGTGAAATCTAAATACTTTGGTTTTTGGAAATGCATACCAGCCAATGGGCGGCTCACACTCAAACGATAGGTGCCTGCTGGTAGTTCCACCCAATAATAGTGATTATGCAATAGGCTTGGGATTCGATGCCCATTAATAAATAAGTTTGCTGCCGCAATTTCTTGACGATTCCAACGTGTATCTGGACGATACAAATAAACCACCGCGGCTTGTTCGTTTTGTGGTTTGATCGGTGTGTAAAATTGACCTAATTTTTGATTGACCCACCCACCAACAGTAAAACCTCCCACATGATACTGATCAAGCAGACCTGGCTCTTTTGTTGTATCTACTGTAGGTAACGTTGCTGTGAGTGTTGTCGTATTTTCTTCAACTGTCTTATGACTTTGACAACCAGCCAATACCCCTGCACAACATAATGACAATATTAAATAACGCATGATATCCCTCAAGGCGTTTTCTTGGATTTATTTTTAACAGCGCAAAACTATGCGGAATTTTCAACTTTTAAGATTAACACCTCACCGCACAATTGCAAATAAAAAAAGCATGAAAAGCCGAGGCTTTCATGCTTTTTTAGATGAATGTGAATCAAGCTGACTTTGAGTCAATCACTTTCAGATCTTTCTTTTCCACCAACTCTGGTGTTGCAACTTGAGGTAAACGATCGGCTTTAAACGTTGGTTTTGCCGTACCATTGATTACAGCCTCATCCAAAATTACAGTTCCAACATCTGTACGACTCGGTAAATCATACATGGTTTCAAGCAATACATTTTCCAAAATAGAACGTAAACCACGTGCGCCCGTATTACGTTCAAGCGCTTTTTTCGCAACAGCACGTAAAGCGGACTCATCAAACACCAAGTCTACGTTTTCCATGGTAAAGAGATATTGATACTGGCGTGTTAAAGCATTCTTTGGTTCTGTCAGAATCTGCATCAATGCTTCTTCATCCAGCTCTTCTAAAGTTGCAATCACAGGCAAACGACCAATAAACTCAGGAATTAAACCAAACTTCACTAAGTCTGTTGCTTCAACTTGACGGAACAATTCAGAGACTTTTTTACTATCATCTTTATTCTTCACATCAGCGGTAAAACCAATACCACCCTTCTCTTGACGCTGTTGTACGATTTTCTCTAAACCAGAAAATGCACCACCACAAATAAACAAGATATTTGAGGTATCAATTTGAATGAATTCTTGCTGAGGATGCTTACGACCACCTTGTGGTGGAATAGAAGCAACCGTACCTTCAATCATTTTTAATAATGCTTGTTGTACGCCTTCACCCGAGACATCACGCGTAATCGAAGGATTTTCAGATTTACGGGTAATCTTATCAATCTCATCAATATAGATAATGCCCTTTTGCGCTTTTTCTACATCGTAATCAGCTTTCTGTAATAACTTCTGCACGATGTTCTCAACATCTTCACCAACGTAACCTGCTTCGGTCAACGTGGTTGCATCAGCCATCGCAAAAGGTACATCCAGTAAGCGTGCGAGGGTTTGTGCAAGCAAAGTTTTACCTGAACCTGTTGGTCCAATCAGCAAAATATTACTTTTTGCAATCTCGATATCTTGATGTGCATGATGAGACTGACCAACTTTCAATCGCTTGTAATGGTTATAGACTGCAACAGATAAAGTTTTCTTCGCTAAATCTTGCCCAATTACATATTGATCCAACGCAGCACGTATTTCATGTGGTTTAGGCAATGCTTTGCTTGCCCAATCGCCTGCTTCAACTTGTTGACTGGTTTGTACCAAGTCTAAGCAGACATCCACACACTCATTACAAATATATGCGTCCTCACCTGCAATCAATTTTCCAACTTCAGATTGCGTCTTACCACAAAATGAACAATGTTTTTGTCCTTGAGGATGTTCGGACATATTTACTCCACAACTTAAATCTTAAAAACTAGAGACGCTTACTCAGTACTTGGTCAACTAAACCATATTCTTTAGCTGCTTGTGCAGTCATAAAATTGTCACGATCTGTGTCACGCGCAACAGTCTCGTAATCCTGACCACTGTGTTCAGCCATTAAGCGGTTTAAACGCTCTTTGATAAAAAGTATTTCACGTGCATGAATTTCAATATCAGATGCTTGACCACGGAAACCACCTAATGGTTGGTGAATCATCACACGTGCATTTTCAAGACAATAACGCTTACCTTTTGCACCTGCATTGAGTAAGAATGCACCCATAGATGCTGCTTGCCCCATACAATAAGTCACCACATCTGGCTTAATAAACTGCATGGTGTCATAAATTGCCATACCCGCAGTCACCGAACCACCTGGTGAGTTAATATACAGATGAATATCTTTTTCTGGATTTTCTGCCTCTAAAAACAACATCTGTGCAACGATTAAGTTCGCCATGTTATCTTCGACTTCACCAGTCAAAAAAATGACACGTTCACGTAACAAACGTGAGTAGATATCAAATGAACGTTCACCACGAGATGACTGCTCAACGACAACCGGAACTAAAGCATTTTCAATTGTTGGAACATACATACGTTTACTTATTCCTAAATTATTCTGACTTAATCTATGTCAACAATATGAGGGATAATCAATGAAATTGCAAAAGGTTCAACCCTAAATATTCGATTATTTATACTAAAATCTAGCAATTTTTCGATAAATTAACACTTTCATAACACGAATAAAAAAAGGTGCATTAAGCACCTTTCTTCTCGACTTTTAAAAGATTAGCCACGACGAGCTTGTTGTTCTTTCAACAAGTCTTCATAGCTTACTGCAACATCACTTACTTTAGCAGCAGCTAAAATGTGATCTACAACTTGATCTTCTAAAACAACAGCTTCGATTTGAGCACGTTGTTGTTTATCATTTTTGAAGTATTCAATCACTTCTGTTGGATCTTCATAAGAAGAAGCCATATCGTCAATGTAAGCATCAACACGTGCTGAATCAACTTCAAGTTTAGCATCTGCCAATACTTTGCTGACCAATACGCCAAGCTTCACTGATTTTTCTGCTTGTTCTTTGAACAACTCATCTGGAAGCATGCTGCTATCAAATGCGCCTGCACCTTGAGCACCAAACTGTTGCGTGAATTGTTGAATCATTTGTTGACGTTGACGGTCAATTTCTTGAGCAACCATTGATGCTGGAACTTCGATTTCATTTGCAGCAACAAGCGCATCAAACGCAGCTTGTTTAATTTGGTTACGAAGACCGTTACGAACTTCACGTTCCATATTTTTACGAACGTCAGCTTTTAACTTATCTACGCCTTCTTCTTCGGTTAAACCAAAGATTTTTAAGAACTCAGCATCAATCTCTGGAAGTTTTTGTTTTTCAACAAGCTTCACATTGATTTTGAATTGAGCTGCTTTACCCGCTAAGTTTTCAGCTTGGTAATCTTCAGGGAAAGTAACATCAATCACTTTCTCTTCGCCTTTCTTCATGCCGATAATACCGTCTTCAAAGCCTGGAATCATACGACCAGAACCAAGAACTAGTTTAAAGTCTTCAGCAGCACCGCCTTCAAACTTCTCGCCATCAACAGTACCTTCAAAATCGAAAGTCACTTGCATATCTTTTTTCGCCATGCCTTTGGTTTCAGCCCAAGAAGCACGTTGTTTTTGCAAGTTTTCAATCATTACATCAACATCTGCATCGTTGATTTCTGATGACTTACGTTCAACTTCCAAATCAGCAAAAGCTTTCACTTCTACTTCTGGATAAACTTCAACAGTTGCTTCAAAAACTAAAGCATCATCTTTGTTTTCAACTTTTTCAATGTTCGGCATACCGACTGCATTGATTTTTTCTTGTTGAATTGCTTCAAATACGCTGTCACGAATGA
>Ga0224722_1000832_pt1 | contig 17606 bp, 15 predicted proteins | sample Balambano_FR1_Me_FD_161646 | JGI IMG/M metagenome (GOLD analysis project Ga0224722, IMG submission 161646) | Freshwater sediment microbial communities from Lake Towuti, South Sulawesi, Indonesia - Balambano_FR1_MetaG | ecosystem: Environmental > Aquatic > Freshwater > Lake > Sediment | place... | reverse complement strand
CAACACGGTGTTGCAGGGTAGTACAAAGGGGGAGGTCAACAAGCCAATTTCCTCCCCCTTAACCCTCACCGGGCGAACGTCGCCTGCGGGGCGAACGTCGCCTGCGGGGCGAACGTCGCCTGCGGGGGCGGTGCGAAGGGGGAGATTAACAACCCTATTCCTCCCCCTTACGAAGGAGAGGTTATTCACCCTATTTCCTCCCCCTTACGAAGGGGGAGGTTAGGAGGGGGTTAAAACACCTTTACTAATACGGTCCGCGGATATGGGGGGCTACTTGAGTTTGGTAGAGTTCACGCAGTTGTTGGTGTAGGGAGATGGGTAGAGGTGGTAGGTCGGAAACATGGGTGTTTGCGACAACTTGCTGAGGGTCTTTTGCGCCGGGGATAATCACACTGACCGCCTCAAAATCTAAGCACCAGCGCAGTGCCATCTGTGCCATTGTCATCTCCGCAGGAACCCACGGCTTAATGGCATCAGCAAGTTCGACTCCCTTTTCAAACGGCAATCCGGCAAAGGTCTCACCGACATTAAACGCCTGACCGTCGCGGTTGTACGTGCGATGGTCTTGGGGAGCGAATACCGTGTCTTGGGTAAACTTTCCCGAAAGTAGCCCAGAGGCGAGAGGCAGACGCACGATAAGCGCAACCCCCTTCGCTTTTGCCGCCTCGAAAAGGGTGTCTATTGGCTTCTGGCGGAAGATGTTGAAAATTATCTGAAGGGAAGTTAAATCGTCGTGAGCAAGACAGATGTCGGCTTCCTCCATGCTCTCCACACTCACTCCCCAATGGGCAATCTTGCCTTCGGCTTTCAGATGTCGCAGGTGTTCAAAGACCTCTCCTTTTCGCAGTTCTTCCGTGGGAATACAGTGCAGTTGGGTAAGGTCAAGGCACTCCGTTTTTAAGCGGCGGAGAGAGTCCTCGGTATGTTGGCGCATCACTGGCAGGGTAAAGTTTTCGCTCCAACCGGGGTCGCCACGTCGCCCTAATTTGGTCGCAACATAGACATCATGGGGGGCATGATGCAGAAATTTTCCGATAATCTCTTCCGAACGTCCCCCACCATAGACATCGGCAGTATCAAAGAAGGTCACGCCGTTTTCGTAGGCGGTCTGAAGGGTGGCAAGTGCCTCCTCCTCAGAGACAGTTCCCCAATCGCCTCCAAACTGCCAACACCCCAATCCGACTTCTCCGACCAATCTATCGCCGAACTTACGTACTCGCATGGCTTCCCCCTAGGGTGTAATCACAAGGGCATTGTACCTGAAACGGTCAAGGGGTCAATGGGTTACAAGCATTTCCTGTAGGGGCAACCCCCTGTGGTTGCCCCTACCATGTAGCCCCTACCATCGGGGTTGTCCTTCCCCCTATCTGCTGTTTGGGGGAGGCCCATGTTTAGAGGAGAGTGTACCGCCCCCGAAGAGATGTCCGGGGGCGGTGCGATTGACCGTTGAGGGTAGAGGTTAGACTCCGTAGTACATGAAGAACTCGTAGGGGTGGGGTCGCAGACGAATCGCGTCTACTTCGTCCCGCTTCATGGCGATATAGGTTTCAATCAGGTCGCGGGTAAACACACCACCTTCGAGCAGGTACTCATGGTCGGCTTCCAACGCATCGAGGGACTCTTCAAGGCTACCGGGAGCCTGTGCGATTCCCAATTCTTCCAGTTCTGCCGGAGAGGCTTCATAGATATCAAAGTCGGCGGGCGGGGGTGGAACAATCTTGTTCTTAATCCCATCCAGACCAGCCATCATCAGAGCCGCAAAGGTCAAGTACGGGTTTGCGGAGGGGTCGGGAGCGCGGAATTCGACACGCTTAGCCTTCGGCGAGTTGGAGTATGCCGGGATACGACAAGCGGCAGAGCGGTTCCGGTTCGAATACGCAAGGTAGATAGGGGCTTCATAACCGGGAACCAAGCGGCGGTAGGAGTTCGTGGTCGGCGCGGCAAATGCCAGTACCGAAGCGGCGTGCTTTAGAACTCCCCCGATATAGTGAATCGCCATCTCCGAAAGTCCCGCGTAGCCCTTCTCATCGAACATCTGGGTTTTGCCATCTTTCCAGAATGAAACGTGGGTGTGCATCCCCGAACCGTTGTCTTGGAAAAGCGGTTTGGGCATAAAGGTCACACTGTAGCCGTTCAGGAAAGCAACATTCTTGATGATGTACTTGTAGAGGAGCATATTGTCGGCTTGCTCGACCAGTGGCTTGAACTTAATGTCAATTTCGGCTTGTCCGGCGGTTCCTACTTCGTGGTGTTGTACTTCGACATCAATGCCACACTCAATCATCTTGAGCATCATTTCGGTGCGGAGGTCTTGGAAGCGGTCATGCGGGGGAACGGGGAAGTAGCCCCCTTTGAACGGGATTTTGTATCCTAAGTTGCCGCCCTCTTCCTCCTTACCAGTGTTCCATGCACCCTCTTCGGAGTCTACATGGTGGAACGACGAGTTAGCCGTATAGTTGTAGCGAACATCGTTGAAGATGTAGAACTCGGCTTCCGGTCCGAAGTAGGCAACATCGGCAACCCCCGAATCTTTGAGGTACTGCTCGGCTTTTTTGGCGGTGTAGCGCGGGTCGCGGGAGTAGGGTTGTCCGGTCACCGGGTCTTTGACATCGCAGAGGAGCGAAATAGTCGGCACTTCGGTGAACGGGTCCATAATGGCGGTGTTCGGGTCGGGCATCAGAAGCATATCAGACTCGTTAATCTTCTGGAAACCACGGATGGAGGAACCATCGAAGCCTAAGCCTTCTTCAAACAGGTCTTCGGTCAGGGAGGTGGCGGGCATCGAAAAGTGTTGCCATGCGCCAAAAAGGTCACAAAATTTAACATCCATAACGACAGCGTCGTTATCAGCAGCGAATTGAATAACTTCCTTTGGGGTCATGCCTTTCGTCTCTATTCCGGCGGTCAGGAGGTACTGCCGCTACTCGTTAGGGTGGTGGGCGCGGAAGGAGGATACTGAGGCAGGACGACTGTGGTTGGATAGAACAGTACCGCACCCAAACAGTATCACAAACCGCGACAGGGGAACATTGTGCCGTAGCGTCCATTGTACGACATGGCAGAATTATAAAGGAATGATTTGCAAATTGTCAAGGGAGATAAGAAGAGTTTTACGAAGATTTCCCCAATTTCTCCGCTTGCTAGGTAAAAAACAGACCGCAGTCTCCCCCCAAAAACACTCCCATGCGACGGAATATACTTGCTTTAGAAAAATTATTTGTAAGAAAAGTAAAAAAGCACTTGACAGATAGGAAAACCAAGTTTATAATTCCGCCCAATACACTCCGATTTAATTTCAATCGAAGTATATTAACACTCCGAAAATCAAATACCATTGAGTAACAAAGTCTTTTAACAATCGCTTAATAAATGAAATGACTTTGTTAAACGAATCTTAATATTGTTTGCTTCGTTTGTGGCTCCTTTGTAGCAAAGCGACGGCGTTGTCGTGAAGAGTTGGGAAGTATCGGTGAAACGGTAACGCTGTGTCGTGAGGAAGTGTTGTTTTACAGTTGCCCTCCTGTCACACCACCTACCACATCACCTCTCGTACCTTTCCCGATTTCTAAAGAGTTTGATAACGCAGTGTCCCAACTCGCACTGTTGCGCGGGGACTGCACCAGTCGTTTGTGTGACACATTTCTATCGCTGGGTGGATTTCCGCCCTACCATTGCTCATCAAGGAGGCAAGCCAACAACTAATGTCTGTAGCATTCTTCGTTCGACCTTCAATCGCTCGAACTCTTACTCTTGCGTCTGCCGTCGCTCTGCTGGGAGCAGTCCCGGTCTGGGCGAACGGTAACGACGAAAACGAACCGCCCAAAGTGACTATCACGGGGGTGGTCGAACTGAACTATACCCTGAACTTTAATCAACCCGCGAACGGCTCCAATACCTACCTGTACAACACCAAAGAGGGGCAGTTTGCTATCAACCTCGCCGACCTGCGTATCGGTAAAGCCGCAACCCCGGAATCGCGGGCAGGTTTTCTCCTGCGCCTGATTGAGGGAGAAGTCCGACAGCGCAACTTTATCGCTGGAGAGGCAAACTTCGGAAATACCTCCGAACTGCCGCATATTCTGGAAGCCTACGGAACCTATCTACTGCCGTTTGGGGGCAAAGACCTGAAGGTAGATGTGGGACAGTTTGTTACCCATGTTGGGTACGAAACTATTGATATTGGAACCAACAACTTCTTCTCCCGCAACTTCCTCTTCCAATTTCCCTCGCCGTTCTACAATGCTGGGATTCGTGCCTCGATACCGTTGGGAAGCAAGACCACCGTTACCGGGTATCTCTACAACCGCTACAACGGAACCAACGACACGGGCAACCGAGATATTGCTCCGGGCTTCCAGATTGTTCAGACCTTTTCCAGTAAATCCAATCTCGTGTTCAATGGGTTGACCTCGCGGGAAAACCTGAACTACACGGGTTTTGGTCCCTCTGCCCCCGGCGGAAGCCCCTTCCCGACCCCGAACAACAAGACACAAAGCGTACTTGACCTTATCTATACCAACCAGTTTGGTAGCATCAAGTTCATCGCGGAAGGTCTGTATCGCTTCGGTAAGAACTCTGAAAACGAGAGCTACACCGTACTAGGTGGTGCTATATATGGCATTTATGGCTTTAGCAACGGCAATGTTCTGGCACTACGCGCCGAAACCCTCAGTTCCGATAAAGTAAACAATCCGGCTCTGCCCGCCTACCCGATTGATAGCGAATCGAAGCCCAGTTTAGGCAGTGTGACTCTCGCTTACGAACTCAACTGCGCGAAACTTCTGCCGAATATGCGAACCATCTTCGAATATCGCTACGACTTTGCAGGCAAGAAGTTCTTCCCCGGCAAGGGTATTTCCGAGGGGGGAATCTCCGACTTCAAAACATCGCAAAGCACCTTCACCATAGGTCAGGTGTTTAGCTTCTAAATCGTAAATCGCAAAGTCTCGTGTGTCCCATGCGAGACTTTGCCCTTCTATACACATCAGGTTAAGGAGACTGGTATGGCAGCATTAATCAAAATCGAAGCCATCATTCGTCCCCAACGGTTGGATGAAGTGAAAGCCGCTCTGGACGACATCGGGATAACGGGCATGACTGTTACCGAAGTACGCGGGGCAGGGAAGCAGAAAGGCTTCACCCAGCACTACCGAGGCGCGGAATATACCGTTAACCTCATTCAAAAACTCAAACTCGAAATCGTTGTCACTGAGGCAGAGTCCGATACCGTCGTGAAAGCGATTGTCTCTGCCGCACGAACCGGGGAGATTGGCGATGGGAAGATTTTCCTTATTCCAATTTCCAATGCCATTCGGATTCGCACGGATGAAGAGGGAGAAGCCGCCGTCTAACGGGGCATCTCTTCCTGTCTCTGACTCTATAGATGCAGAGAGTACCGAAACAATCTCGTCTATCGTTGGTCATTCTCTGTGGGGAGGGTATAACTCATGTTTCAGCCAAAAACACACTACCTGACTGGTCTTAGCCGCTGGTGGGTAGGTGTACTATCCGTCCTTATGCTGTTCGCCTGTAACAGTGTGGCATGGGCGCAGGATGCCGCCGCAGAACCCCCAAAAATTGATACGGGGGATACGGCATGGCTTCTCGCCTCAACTGCGTTGGTTCTGCTGATGACTCCCGGACTTGCCCTGTTCTATGGGGGGATGGTGCGCGGTAAAAACGTCCTGAATATGCTCATGCAGTCGTTTGTCGCGATGGGAGTTGTCACGATTCTGTGGGTCTTGGTGGGGTACAGTATCGCTTTTGCCAAGGGAAACCCCTTCTTCGGCTCCTTTGAGTGGGCAGGGCTAAATGGGGTGGGGCAAGAACCCGATGACTTCTATGCAGTCACGACACCGCACCTGCTCTTTATGATTTTCCAGATGATGTTTGCCATCATCACGCCCGCACTGATTTCCGGGGCGATTGCCGAACGGATGAAGTTCTCGGCATATGTGCTGTTTATCGCCCTCTGGAGTCTGGTTGTCTATGCCCCTCTGGCACACATGGTTTGGGGGGAAGAGGGCTTCCTGCTGAAGTTCGGGGCACTGGACTTTGCCGGAGGAACGGTGGTTCACATCTCCTCCGGGGTCTCGGCATTAGTGCTGGCAATTATGCTCGGCAGGCGCAAAATTGACCGTAGCGAAGACACCCGTCCGAACAGTCTCCCGATGACTCTGATTGGAACTGGTCTGCTCTGGTTTGGCTGGTTTGGCTTTAATGCTGGTTCCGCAGTGGCTTCAAACGGACTAGCTGCTTCCGCCTTTGTCGTAACGCATGTTGCGGCGGCAAGTGCGGGTTTTGTCTGGATGCTGATTGAGTGGGTCACGATTAAGAAACCGACAGCACTCGGCTTTGCGTCGGGTGCCGTCGCAGGTCTGGTCGCTATCACTCCGGCTTCTGGATTTGTTAGCACCGTACCAGCGATTCTCATTGGGGCGGTTGTCTCCCTACTATCGTTCGGGGCAATCAAACTCAAAAGCAAATTGGGCTATGATGACTCGCTGGATGTCTTTGGAGTTCACGGAGTCGGTGGGATGTGGGGAGCATTGGCAACCGGCTTATTTGCTCAGAAGTCGGTGAACTCCCTCGGCGCAGATGGTCTGTTCTTCGGGGGGGGCTTCGACCTCTTTGGGAAACAGATTGTCGGTATCTTGGTGGCGGTAGCGATGGGGGTGATTGGAACCGTGGTAATTGCCGGAATCCTCAAAGTCACCATCGGTATCCGTGCGACTCAAGAAGAAGAGGACGAAGGCTTAGACCTGACCCAACATGGAGAAGTCGCCTATGTCACGGGTAGCAACTCCAGTATGCTTTCCACTCCGAGCCATTCTCATGCGGAATCCTATGTTGCGGAACCTAAGAAAGAGCCTGTGCCGCAATCGTAAGCAGGACGAACTCTTGTGAGGCAACTCGACAAGTCCGGGGAAACCTAACGGTTCCCCCGGACTTGCTGTTTATCCCATCTGTTTATCCCATCTGTTTATCCCACTAGCGCAGGTCGCAGATTAAGATAGCACCATGCCTCCAATGGGGTGGGGGCAGTTGTGAGATAGGTCGGTATATAGTTCGCGGCGGAGAATTCGGCAAGTCCTCGGTACATCTCCACCATCACCTCAGATGCCGCTTTGCTCATCCCGGCTTGTTGCATCGCCTGTCCTGCCATCTCTCCGGTAACAGAGATTGCTTGAATAGGTATTCCCGTGGTGCGGCTAACAATCGTAGCCACCTCTTGGAAGGATAAATGTTGGGGTCCGTTGATTGCTTGGACGTTCTGCCCTGTCCAAGCAGAATTTAGGAGACGTGCCGCGACAATCTCCCCAATATCACGAGGGTCGTTCCACGGCATCGGCATATCTATAGGGAGCATCGTAGGAAGAACTCCTTGACGCAATGTGTCCAGACTCATAAAAAGGTTGGTATAGAAATAGCCGGGTCGTAGATGGAGAACACTTGCCTCGGTTGCATTCAGCAGGTCCTCGATTCGCCCTAATGTACTAATCGGGTCGTTGCCACGTCGCTCTGCTCCGGTACTGCTTAGAAAGACGGTACGCGAAATTCCATTCGTCCGAACCGCGTGCGCGGCATTCTCCCCCATCTGAAGCATTGCTCCCAAAGGGTCGTTGGAGGTATAGTCGGTGGGAACCAGCCAGAAGAGGGCATCTACTCCTTCTGTGGCACGTAGGATAAACTCACGGTCGCCAAGTTCGCCCGTCAAAACTTCGCTGGCAGAACGAACCGTATCGGGTAGACGCTCTGGGTTTCGCACCAGAAGCGTGGGGCGTACTCCGGCTTGAATCAATAGTTGAACCGCACGGGAACCGATATTTCCCGTTGGAGTGGTAACAACAACACGCATCGTTTTCTTCTCCTTCACCAGAATTTGTTGGTGTGTCCTCTCTATCTTAGGGTATACTTTCTGTACGCTCCATGCTCTAAAATCCGAATTTCTTGTTTTTTCGTCCGAAAGGTGCATCATGAAGTCGTTAGATAGCCTTTTACACTCGCTACGCCTGCGTAGCACCGTGCAAAATCGGGTGGTGGTGGGCGAACCGTGGGGAATTTCGTTCCCGGCTTGCCAAAAGAGTGGGCAGTTTCACTTCATCGAGTCAGGAGGGGGAATCTTGACAGTGGCAGGAGAGGCATCCGTGCAAATGGAACCCGGCGACCTTGCGATTGTCTTCGGCGGAAGAGCGCACACAGTTCAAGATGTTCTACGGACATACCCTATCCCTATCTGCCAACTGTTGGATACTGCCTACCCGATTTGTCCATCGGGGTTAACGCTCCGCTTTGGGGGAGACGGGGGGGAAACTTCGGTCATCACGGGGGATTTCTGCTTGGAGGAGGCACAGACCCATCCTCTTTGGCGACTCCTTCCTTCCTACATTCTGCTCAAAGGGCAAAACGGACAAGCCGTTGAGTGGTTGGATACCACACTGGGCTTGCTCTCTCGTGAATCTATGGAAGTACGCCCCGGAGTACGGGCAGTGTTAGACCGGTTGTGCGATGTGCTGTTTATTCAGGCATTACGGGGCTGGGTACGTACCGAGGGAACAGTCGAAGGTTTACCTGCCGCCGTTCGCGATACCGAAATTGATGAAGCCCTTGACTTGATGCAACGGTTCCCCTCGGAAGCATGGACAGTGGAGAAACTGGCGACTCAGGTGGCTCTTTCGCGCTCCACTTTTGCGGAACGCTTTCGCCGCTTAACTGGTGAAACCCCGATGGAGTATCTCGCACACTGGCGGATGCATGTTGCCGCCCAGACCTTACGGAACACCAAAGAGAGCGTTGCTTATATCGCGCAACAAGTGGGTTACGAATCAGAAGCGGCGTTCGCTAAGGCGTTTAAGCGGATTGTAGGGGTTGCTCCCGGTGCATATCGGCGCAACCGGGAGATTCCTCTGGCTCAGGGGGTGGCTCAAGGGTAAGTAGCCCAATCGTAGGGCTACTTCTTTGGCTCAGGCGTGCCTTTAGTAGCTTTTGCAGGCTTTTGCGGTTCGATTGTCAAGTCGTTTTGTACCCGGAAGCCTTTGCCCAAAGTCTCCTTCGCCACCTTTTCCGCTAACTGCTTCTGTGCTTTGGTTTCCACCGTTCCACGCAGTTTCACGCCTTTGCCGTCGTCGTCGGCATCTACACGGATAGTCTGGGGCAGGTTCAGGTTTACTTTGAGGGCGGTTGTTACTCGTGCGCCCAATTTCAACTGTTCTACCTTCTCATCCGCTTCTTTTTTGACGGCTTCGGCAACGGGTTTCACCAACGGTTGGGCAACCTCAGCGATAGGCTTTGTCACCTTCTCCACCTTCTCCACTGTGTCACGAATATCTTTCGTATTGCGCTCCACATCCTGTTTGGCACTCTGTACCGTTTCTGGGGAACAGCCGAGCAGGAAACTCATGGCAAAGCAACCCATCAAGGGGAAAACCGCATATCGGCGAATTTGTTGCATGGTGGTATTAGATACTCCTTAGTCCGAGAAAGGGGTGTTAGGGAAGGATTCTTTCTTCCGCACACCGTATCATTGTATAGCATACACCCGCGAAACGCGGAAATCACACGCGACAAATTCGTAAGAAGCCAACGGAGGGCGAAAGAACCAATGGCAGGAAAAAAGAAGATAAATATCGGCTTGGTCGGCTATCAGTTTATGGGGAAGGCGCACTCAAATGCCTATCGGCAGGTGAGCAAGTTCTTCCCCGACCTCGATGTGGAACCAGTGCTAAAGGTGCTGTGTGGACGTAACGAGGAGAAGGTGAAAGATGCCGCCGAACGATTCGGGTTTGAAACCTATGAAACGGACTACAACAAACTCTGTGAACGCGACGATGTTGACCTGATTGATATTGTGACACCGGGGAATAGCCACTACGAGATTGCAATGGCGGCGGCAAAAGCCGGAAAGATGATTATCTGTGAAAAGCCTCTGGCGAATACATTGGAGCAAGCCGAGGCGATGACCAAAGCAGTCAAAGAAGCCGGGGTTCCCAATGCAGTCTGCTTTAACTATCGTCGGGTTCCCGCGATTGCGCTGGCGAAGCAGATGATTGAAGAGGGCAAACTGGGCAAGGTCTACCACTTCCGAGGGGTCTACCTACAAGACTGGATTTTAGACCCGAACTTCCCTCTGGTCTGGCGGTTGGTGGGGGATATTGCTGGTTCTGGCTCCCATGGGGATTTGAACGCGCACCTGATTGATGATGCCCTGTATCTGGTCGGACCGATTGTTGAGGTCTGCGGGATGCTGGATACGTTTATCGCGGAGCGACCTATCCTTGCGGAATCGGATGACCGCTTGGGGGGCAAGGCTTCCGATAAGATGGGGAAGGTGACCGTGGATGACTCGTCAATTTTCTTAGCGCGTTTTGCTAATGGCGCAGTAGGAACTTTCGAGGCGACTCGGATGGCGGCAGGACGAAAGAATCATAGTAAGTTTGAAATCAATGGGGAGCATGGTTCGGTGGTCTACAACCAAGAGCGGATGAATGAGCTGGAATACTACAATACCGATGACCCCGCCGAACTGCGCGGCTTCCGCACCGTTCAAACGACAGATGGTGTTCACCCATACACCGGAAACTACTGGCCCGTCGGGCATATTATCGGATACGAGCATACCTTCATCAACTTTATGAAGGATGTTCTCTCCGACTTTGCCGCAGGTCGCCCCGCGCACCCCTCTTTTGAGGAAGCCCTACAAGTCCAGAAGGTGCTGGATGCGGTAGACCGTTCCAGCAAAACCCGTTCGTGGGTAAAGGTGGATTAACCTCACTCGCTGCCCCTCTCTCTGTCCCACTTCCTACTTAGAGGCAAAGGGAGAGGGGATTGGGAAACCATTTGGACGATGTAAACGTCTAAGAGAGTAGCCTTATTGCTAATTTTTTGGTTAGGAGTGTGAACGTTAGGTATGGCACGTTGTACTGGTTGCGGTAGCCAACTCGCCGCGAACGCCCGTTTCTGTTCTTTATGCGGTAAAGAAGCCGTTCCGCCAACGGTTATGGGTGGCAACACGCCGTCGCCTACCCAACCGCCACGCCCCAACCCACAAGTCACGCAGTACCCGACTGGGCAGTATGTAACCGGACAATATCCCGGTGCGATTGCCGAAAACCCGAACCAAAAGCGGAATCTGGCGATTGCAGGAGGAATTGGGGCACTGCTTGCTGCGCTGGCTCTCTTCCTGATTTTGCGAGCAACCGGGGTTTTAGGGGCAAAGCCCACCGAAGTAAATGGGGGAACTGTTCTTAACGCCCCCGAAACCAAACCCGTTGCCGCTCCGGTTTTGAACGCACCTCCGGTAAAAGCCCCTGAAGTGAATGCCCCGGTGCTTGCCCCGCCCAAATCGAAGGACAACCCGATGCCCGAAGATGTGGTGGCGTATCTGCGGTGGCTCAAACAGTTCGATGCCGCACGGCGGAAACTGGAGCATCAGGGAGTCGCGGCATATATGCAACTGCCGATTCAACTCACCAAGTATATGATGGATGAGTTCGATGAAAACAATGCCGGGCAGCCCAAGCCACAGCGCAACCGTATCGCGGATGATATTGGATATGTGGTGCAACAGATGAACGAAGCCACCGGGAAGTTTCAGCAGTACCCGCCTCCGAATCCATGTGCGCCACTGGCAACTGCATATTTAGGCTCACTTGCTACCAAGACACGGCAGATGGCGCAGATGCAAGGCATGGTGACAACCATCTTCCGCTCTATTGATTCGTCCGGTAATAGCAACGAATCGGCGCAACAGATGCTACCTCAATTAATGCAGGAGATGCAGAGCAAAACGATGTCCACGGAGGCAGATGCGGCAGATACGGCGGCAACCGATGCGCTGAATACTCTGCGTGGGCAGTATACCTCTATGCCTGCCGATGTCCGAGACTTTAGCATCAAACCCGTGGATACCAACTTAGACCCCAAAAACGTAATGCCTCCCGGCTTAGGGTTTGGGTTCTAGACCATTCCCTTTGGGGATAGGGCAACCCAATGGTAGGGGCAACCCACTGTGGTTGGTGAATGGTAGGGGCAACCCACTGTGGTTGCCCAATGAGGATAGGGCGAACACGGGGGTTCGCCCCTACGAGGCTCTATCTATTCCACCACTTGGATACCAGTAGGGTCGGTTAGGTCTACTTCGGGGCGGTTTTGATACTCGAAAACCTCCCCCGTGATAAGTACCTTCTTACCGATAAGGGTTTCCAGTTCGGGGAATTTGGGTAGGTTCTCCTCTTTCACTGCACCTACCACCGTTGTTTTATAGTCCTCCGCAAAGTTTAACACCTGCACAGTACCGCTAGTCGGCTTAAAGACCTTAACCACTGTCCCAACAAAGGTTCCTTCTTTGCCATACAGTTTCTTCGCCTCCTCCATCGCTTTTACGTCGAGGGCAGAGGTAACACGAGAGTCATCTGCGGGAACCGTGGTAAATGGTTCGGGAGTCGGGAAGGTCGGGTCTTTCAGGGCAGGGGGAGTTGGGTTGACCGCAGGGGAAATCCCCCCTTGTGCGACGGTGGGAGATGTATCCGGTTGTCCTTTGAGGACAAAGTACATCCCTGCCATCAACCCAATAATGCCCAGTATAAGAGCGACACAGCCAAGTGGCTTAATCTTGATAAACATACCGAGTCCTAAACATTCTGCTTTCTGGTCAGTTCCCGATATTCTATCATGCCAAGCAAGCAGGTTAGGTTAAGAAAACGTTAAATTTATCGCGATTTCCTACTTCCCCAAAACAGTGACGACGGAACGAGCGGGTATCGGAACAGTCAACGTGCCATTTGTCCCCACGGGATAGCGTTCAGGAAGGGGTTTCTGCATCTCCCCCGTGCGTGTCTGCACCAGTTGAACGGTGGTATTTACCGGAAGCCCGGTCAAGGTGACATCGCCCGAACCGGCACTGTTAATCAGCAAAACCGAGTAGCCCGTGGGGGTTTTAGCGGCAACCGTGAGAAGAGTATCGTTTCCCGCTTCCGTTGTGGCAACCACCTGTGCTTTGGGAGGAAGTGCCTCGGTCATCTGCTTGACCACATGGAACGCCGGGTAGGGTTCCTGCTTCTCACCATCCACCAGGGGGTAGTCTGCTTGATACTCCCAGTAGTCTACCACGGACGCTTGGGCATACTTGAGGGTCTTTCCATAGGCGATGGCTAAACGGAGTGCATTATCCCATGTGTTCCAAACCGGGGGATTTGCCCGCCATAGTTGCGGGTCATGCCCCATCTCCAAGCACCAGACTGGACGATTAAACTCCTTGCCTAATGCCGCAATCTTTTCGTAGTCTTCCGGGGTGGCAGAGAGCGCGTCCCATGAGTGGAACGAAATCGGTCCCAAGTGGGGAGCCAGTTCCTTGTCCAGAAGTTGCGGGCGGGTATAGCGCACCAATCCGCCTCCGTTTGCAGTATCCCCTGCCAGCCACTTCACGGCTAACCCGGCTTGGGCAAACCGCTTCTGCGCTTTTTTGATAAACTCCATCATCTCAGAAGCAGTGAACTTGATTTGATAGCCTCCGTCGGCTTCGTTAAACGACACATATTCCACGGTCACGTCATACGTGTCGCGTGCCGTCACAAGCCATTGCGCCATTGCTTCAATACAGTTGTCCCACTGCTCGCGTTTAAGAATCCGTTGGCTGTCCTGCTCTGGGTTTTGAAGCATCCACTTTGGGGCATCCCAGACCGAAGCCACCATCGGGATACCACGTCTCTTCATCTCCTGCATGAGCAGGAAAGTGCCTCGGTTCGGACCACTGTTTTTATACGGTTGCCCCGGCGCGTCCTGCCAGTATTGCAAGGGGATTCCGATGCGGGCATGGCGCACATTCAGGTTCTCCAGTGTGTACTTCCCCACGCTATCATTGGGTTCGTTCATACCAAAACGCCCCTTGCAGAAGTTGCCCCCAAAGCCCATCATCACCTGTCGGGGCTGGTTCATCTGCACCGTCACTGTCACTTTCCCTAGCGGGTTCTGCTCGGCAACCATGTTGAGCATTTCGTCCTTACTTTTGGATTTACCGTAGTTTGCCAGTGCCAGACCGCCCAGTTCCACCGTTTGCGGTTGGGTAGCCAAGCGTAGCGAAAGCATGGCTTCACCGGGTTGGTAGGACTCTGCCGCAACAAACGGAACCACCACTTTCTTCCATTCTGACGGGTTAGCGTTTGCCGTGATACTTTGAATAGTAGATTTTGTCCATGGGGACGAACTCTTTTCAAACATCAGAATCACGCGGGCGGGCTTGCCATCGTTGGCGTTTCCTCGGACATAGAGGGTGGCAACCAGCGCGTCGCCAACCTCTACCGGGGCAGAATTTGCGGCAAGCAGTTGCGTGGCATTGGTATCGTTCGCCGATTTTTTCAGGGTGACTTGCAGAGCGCGGTTAAACGGTTGCCCTGTAACTGTAATCTCACGACGACTGGCATCTGTGGCTTCCAATGTGTTAATGGGAGCGGTAAAGAGTGCCTCTTTTTCCAACATTGGCTTTCCATTCTCTTGTCTTCCCATTGCCAGCGTCGCACACGCTAACCCTCCTATCAGTACCCCGGCAATGGCAATAATTCCCATCTTATTTAGCAACATAGCGTCTTGTTTCCTCACGAATGAATTTGTGTTGTACTTCTATTGTACCGGGATTGTCGTAGGTTCGGAGGACAGTTTCCGTGGTAGAATCGCAGACGTGAAACGACAACAAATCGCCGTGGTGGACTCGCATACGGGGGGGGAGCCAACCCGTGTGGTTATCGCTGGAGGACCAGAACTTGGTGCAGGGACGATGGAAGAGCGATGCGAACGCTTTCGTGCCACATTTGACCACTACCGGCGGGCGATTGTCTGTGAACCGCGAGGGTCGGATATTCTGGTTGGAGCGTTGCTCTGCAAACCCACAGACCCGAACTGTACGGCAGGTGTTATCTACTTTAACAACGTGGGCTATTTGGGGATGTGTGGGCATGGGACGATTGGTTTGATTGTCACACTGGCATACTTAGGACATATTCGTCCCGGAGAGCATCGCTTGGAAACGCCTGTAGGGGTCATCACGGCTCGCCTTCACAACGATGGGACTGTTTCCGTGCGAAATATCCCGGCGTATCGAGCGCACAAAGGGGTCGCTGTTACGGTTCCGGGGCATGGTACAGTGACGGGCGATATTGCCTATGGGGGAAACTGGTTCTATCTGGTGCAGGAGCATGGGCAGAGGCTAACCCTAGAAAATGCCGAAACCCTCATGGAGTTCTGTGGGAGGGTGCGTCAAGCCATCAACAAAACACATCCCGAAGTAGATCATATTGAACTGTTTGCCCCCTCCTCTGACCCGGCAAACCATGCGAAGAACTTCGTTCTCTGTCCTGGTGGTGCGTATGACCGTTCCCCCTGTGGAACCGGAACCAGTGCGAAACTTGCCTGCCTCGCCACCGACGGCAAACTACAACCGGGCGATATTTGGCGGCAGGAGAGCATCACCGGGAGCGTCTTTGTCGGTCAGATAGAGTGGGGACATTCCGATACAGTTATTCCCACCATCACAGGAACCGCTCATGTGAATGCCGAGACCACCCTTCTCTTAGACTCCGATGACCCTCTCTGTTGGGGTATAGACCGTTAGTTCCTTCCTCTGACTTCTCCCTTTTCGTAACAAATCTCTCCCAAAGGCAAACAAAAGATTGACATTGTGTGAAAATGGCGTTATACTCCTAGTGAACTTTAAGTTTGCCAAAAATCTTTCTTCCGGGTTTTCCCTTTCGAGGGAGTGTGGGGCAGACAGTGTGACCGTTTCCCGCAGGGGAGACGGAGGGAGGATACAGAGAAAATCCATGATTCGACCAAACAACAACCGTGTGCATCTATCCACCACTTCGGATTGGCAGGCGCAAAACTGGGATGGTGTGCCGATAGGGTTATCTGCCGTATCGCCGAAACATCCCCCCATCAAACGCACACAGCGTCTGATGTCACGGCGCATTGCCGCACTGGGCTTGACGATTACTTTGGGGATTGCTCTCTTAGCCGCCGGAACGGCGGTGGCACGACAAGGGGGAGATGCCCGTGTGGAGCGTGCCTTAGAACTGGCACAAACACCGTTGACAGTGACACTGACCGTACAACCGGGAGATACCCTCTGGTCATTGGCAAAGCGATACGGCGACCCACAGTTACCCATTTTAGACCGTGTGGATGCCCTGCGTGCAGAAAACAACTTTACGGGGGGAACAACGCTCTATCCCGGTCAACGAATGTTAGTAACCGTGCAAAACCCCACCGAATTGGCTAAGATTCATCTGGCAAAAATCGCTCAACGATAATGCCTCTCACAACCGTTTAAGCACAACCGTTTAAGCACAACCGTTTAAGCACAACCGTTTAAGCACAACCGTTTAAGCACAACCGTTTAAGCACAACCGTTTAAGCACGAGATTCACCAAAAGATACCCTGCTCGGTACGATTTTTTTCGTGACCGGGCATTTTTATTACCCTATTTTTGAGATTTTTATCCTATAATTTCTTCGGGAGAAATTGTAGATGAAGCCTAATGTTCGTAGCCGTTCCGCTCTCGCAATCGCCGCGCTGGTCGTCGTGCTTTTTACGGGTGGTGCATGGATTTACAACAGCCGACAGCCTGCCACAACAGATGTTACTGCACTCACACAAGATACTTCACAAGATACTCCGGCGAATACGGAGAATCCCACGCAGACAGTTGAGTTTGCCGCAGGAGAGCCACCCGCGACGGAGGTTTCTATTACCGAGGAACCACAGCCCATTGCCGAACCTACCCCTCCCCTCCCGACTCCCCCGACAGAGTTGGTAGTTCATGTCTCAGGAGAGGTGAAGAAGCCCGGAATCTACAAAGTCCCCCCCGGCGCACGAATCTATGAGGCGATTGAAATGGCAGGAGGGTTTACCGAGAAGGCACAACAAGATGCCCTCAACTTGGCAGACCGAGTCCGTGATGCCGACCAACTAAATATCCCTGCACGTCCTACCAAAACCGCCCTTCCCCCACCACAGCGTCCCGCGATTGTGCGCGGTAGCACCGAACCTGTATCTGCTACCCCCTCACGGTCTTTAGTAGCGGAGAGCAGAACAAGCCAGGAGCCAACCACTGCGGAGCCAAGTACGGGGCGCGTTTTGGGGAAAGAGCCTCCAGCGATTGCCTCAGGAGAGAGTGGGAGTGCTTTCGGGGACAGAAGTGGGGGAAGCACGGCAGGAAGCAGTGGGACATCGGGCGAAAGCAAGGGGAGTAGTAAACTACGGGTTCCGGGGGAGGGAACGGTAAATATCAATACGGCGGATGGTACCGAACTACAACGACTTCCGGGGGTCGGTCCGGCACTGTCTCAACGGATTTTAGACTATCGCCAACAGATTGGACGCTTTAGCGATGCATCGCAGTTACAAGATGTGAAGGGCATCGGTCCCAAGACGTTTGCCAAGATGCAACCGTTTGTTCGGGTGGATTAGAACACCCTGCCCCTCTCCATTCGAGATGCAGAAGGGACAGGGCGAAGCGGTGAGGTCTATCGGGTGCGGCGGCGGCGTTGGGCGATAAAGGGAACGGCTCCGAGTGCCACCAGCAAAAGGCTCGCTGGTTCAGGGATACGGTTCCCCG
>Ga0224722_1000829_pt1 | contig 17633 bp, 15 predicted proteins | sample Balambano_FR1_Me_FD_161646 | JGI IMG/M metagenome (GOLD analysis project Ga0224722, IMG submission 161646) | Freshwater sediment microbial communities from Lake Towuti, South Sulawesi, Indonesia - Balambano_FR1_MetaG | ecosystem: Environmental > Aquatic > Freshwater > Lake > Sediment | place... | reverse complement strand
GTCTTACCGAAGCCCTGCGCTTGATTCATACTGCCCGTGCCTGCGGCCTTAAGGTAATGTTTGGCTGCTATTCTGACAGTGCCCTTTCCAATACAGCTCTCGCGCAGCTTTCTCCCCTAGCAGACTATGTCGATCTAGACAGCCATCTCAATTTGACTGACGACCCTTTTCGAGGCGCAAGCTTCCAAAGTGGGCGTGTGCTCCCCAACGATCAACCTGGACTAGGCGTTAGCTGCATTGTTAGCTAAGGTTTCCCCCAATCGCGTCCTTCCGACGACTGCATCCAAAGCGTGCATCAGGGCGTACTAACATTGTTCAGAGAGAAAACGGGTTCAGAGAGAAAACAGCAACTAATTTTGCCCGGTTTGAACTAGCTGTGAATGTTAGCCACGGACTCTCTGAGCCGAATCTTTATGACCACCAACCGGCTGGTCGCAAAAAGTGTTGGAGTGCGATGCGACCAAAAGTCTCAGCCTCTTCAAGATAAGCGAACAATAGCACGATCTTGCTCAAAGTATAAAGATTTAGAAGAAAGGGAGGATTAAAAAAAAGAGAGAATATTGCGGCTCAGTTATTGTAGAATACCGTGTCTTAGATGTTGTGCATCATGCAGTCCGAGCAATCTGGAAATGCAGAGGGGGATCGCCCCAATCAACTAACGGATTCGGAGTTATTCCTTGCGTTGAGGGCAGGTCAGACATCAGCGCTAGGTGCTCTTTATGATCGCCATGCAGGTCTTGTTTACGGTCTTGCCCTTAAGGTGTTGAATAACCCTCAAGAGGCGGAAGATTTGACCCAAGATATTTTTCTCAACCTTATCAAGGCGTCTTATGCGCCGCAGCGAGGTTCTTTGAGAACGTTCTTAGCAGTTCTGACCCGATCGCGAGCTATCGACCGCGTGCGATCGCGTAACCGAGCTGTAGACTTCTTGGAGCGAGCTAGACCTGGCATGAATCAAGAAGTTGCTGCCAATTCCCCTTTTGATCAGGCTGCTCAGGCTGAACAATCTCAAGAAGTGCAAGCTGCATTAGCACAACTGTCCAATGAACAACAGCAGGTCTTGAGGATGGCCTACTACGATGGGCTAACTCAGGTCGAAATTGCTGATCGCTTGGCTGTTCCTCTAGGTACTGTAAAAGCCAGGGCTCGCCGTGGCCTCATCAAACTACGACAAACGCTCACTGATTACGTTGGATAATACACCTATGGCTGGGTCCATACTGCCAGAACACTTAGAACTTATAGCAGGTTATGTATTGGGCAACCTGGATGCCGAGGAGTATCAGGCATTTGAGCAACTCCTGGCAACTGACCCGACGATCGCTGCTGAGGTTGACCAGATGCAGAAAGCCTGGGAATTTTCCAATGGCATTGAAGAAATAGCTCCTCCAACCCATCTACGCAATGCAATTTTACAACCTGTTCCTGATCAAGTTGCAGTTAACCAGGCAATGTCAGCTACTCCAGCACCCACACCGCCATTGACTGAACGAGTAAAAACTCAATGGTTTTCCTGGAGTCGGGCGATCGCAGCCACAGCCGCTGCGATCGCGCTTGCTATGAGCATTGAAAACTACCGCTTGCGCAATGCTCTACAAGCTGCACGCCCAGATGGGCAAGCCGCAGCGCTGACCTATCAATTACAGGGAGCTAAACCTGGTACTGCGGCCACGGCTCTTGTTATCGTCAATCCTGAAAAGCTAGAAGCCCAGCTCACGACCACCAATTTGCCGCCGCTTCCTCCTGGTAAAGTCTATGCCCTATGGACTGTGGTTAAACAGGATGCCCCTGTCACTGTCGATATCAAGGGAGCCGTGCTTACCGCAACCTTTACAGTAGACACTTCAGGCAAGGCTTCACAGACGTTTTTAGTCCCTCCCATCTATCGATCAGAAGAGATTGTGACTAACGTCGCAATTACTGTAGAAGACGCTGCCGCGCCTCAAAAGCACATTGGTTCGCCCATTGTAATCACAAAGTCCTAACCGCAATTAGAACTGAGAGCTAATAGATGTAACCTACTACCATTTGGGTTACAAAACCTCAAGCCATGCTATTTTCGATCGCCCAGCGAGCCAACTCTGTGCGGTTGTGTAGACCCGTTTTGCCCAACATATTGCTGACGTGGCTTTCGATCGTCCGCTGACTGACATTCAGTTCTTCAGCAATTTCGCGGTTAGCCATGCCTCGTGCCACAAACTGCACGACTCGCAACTCTGTGGGCGTCAGCTCCACATCAAAAGGCACCTGAATTTTGGGGGCAGTGTCAATGCCACCACGACCCGGGCGTTCTGCAATACGAGCCGCCTGTTTCAGGGAAGATTCCACTTGGGCAACTAACTCTTCAGGCTCAAAAGGCTTCACCATGTAAACATCAGCCCCGATGTTTAGCCCCTTGACCCGATCCTGGCTTTGACCTTTGGCGGAGAGAAACAGAACTGGAATCCAACTGGTGCGTGCATCTTCTCGAACGTGCTTAACGAAGGAATAACCATCCATCTCCGGCATCATGACATCACAAATAATCATGTCCGGCAGATCTTGCTCTAGGATTTCCAGGGCTTCGCGGCCATTTTCCGCAGTTACAACTTCATAGCCTCGAAACTCTAAATAGTCCTTAACAAGGAGTATTAAATTAGGATCGTCATCAATCAGCAACAGCCGCCTATGACTTCCTGCGTTGGTTTCCTTCATGCTGTGCTACTCACCTAATCCCAACATTAACGTTTGATAATCAGCGTGCCTTTCCAATTTTAGTGGGGTAACCGTGCCGCGGTAAGTTAGCCAAATATTTCTTCAGTAACCTAGCTACCCATCTCGTTAAAGCTCAATGACGAAGACACCCCCGATGTATTTATCTGCACCCAATTCTAGATAATTTCAGACTAACTGTAAAAACTTAATTAAATCTACATGCTTACAAAACAAAAGGTACCTGTTCACTGTTCGCTTCCGCTTCAATGTATTATAGGCTGCCTGATCAAATGCAGTTAAATTGTGGCCGCAAAACTTTTTGAAGAAGTATGAGCAAACCACTCCGAATTTTGGGAGAGATAATGCACAAAAAATCCTCCTCAAAATCTACAGGGAGAGTATTTATGCTTAGCTTGCATCAAATCAGGCAGGCTGGGAAGTGATCTCTGGAGAGGTTGTTGGCGCTGAAAAATTAGGTATTAGCGGTTGTGATAAGAAGGCATAGTCCTGTACGATTTCGTTACCAACTATGTGTTCTTGAATAATGCGTTCAATCACGGGTGGTGTTGCATTTCGATACCAAACCCCGTCGGGATAGATCAGCAGGATCGGCCCCTGTAAGCAAACCCGTAAACAGTTAGCTTTGGTGCGAAAAATACAGGTTGGTCGGGTATCAGAAGGGGCGTCTAGATTGAGTTCTTTCAATCGTCGCTTGAGATAGTCCCAAGCTTCTAGGCCAAGCTCTTTGTCACAACATTTTGGCTTTGTTTGATCAGCGCAGAGAAAAATGTGGCGCTGGATATGAGGTAAGGCAAGGTTTTTGACACAAACTGACAGCAGGTCTGCATCACAGGTTTCGGAGGTAATGGGCGATGTTGTCATAGGCCAACTTTAGCGTAAGTAGACCAGGGTGGCACCTGCTCCGCCATCTTCTGGGGGGGCAAGCTCAAAGCGATCGACAAGGGGGTGCTGCTTTAAGAAGGCATGAATTCCCTGCCGTAGTTTGCCAGTACCAATACCATGAACAATCCAGAGAATGCGATCGCCTTGAGCAAGGGCTTGTTCGATCACGGGTTCTGCGTCGGCAACGCGGCTACCCCGCAGGTCAATAGTATTGTGACTGGTACGAATAATTGGGGGTTCTGGTAAGGGTGGTGCAGGGTCTTTGGCGGGTTTGGGGTCACGAGGGGTGAGCTTTTCGCTCACGGCCTTTTCCCCAGTCAGCGACTCAACATCGCTAAGGGGGATGGTTAGCTTCATTAGGCCAAATCGTACCGTTAGCTCGTCGTCGGTGTTGGCGGCAGTTAGCACTTCTGCAGTTTGACCCAGGCGAGGAATGCGAACACGATCGCCCGGTTGTGGGCAAAAGCCAGGTTTAGGTTTGGCAGGCGGCTGGCGTGAGGGCAATTGCTGTTCAGCAAGTTGGTTGAGGGCTTCGGTAGCCCGTTGCGCAGCCTGAGCTGTGGGGGCTTGCTGGAGTTGGCGAATAACCTTGGCAATTTCTGCTTTGGCATCAGCAATCACGGCTTGAATGGCTTGCTCCTGATTCGCTTTTAGGCTTTCTTCCCGTTCTTTCAAGGCGGTTGCTTTGCGGGCAATGTCTTGGTACAGCCGTTCGGTCTGAGCCAGCAATTGATTTGCTTCTTGGGACTTCGCTTCTTGCCGACGGCGTTGCGCTTCCAAGCCAGCAATAACATCGTTGACTTCTTGAGAGGCTCCGCCAACGTAGGTTTGAGCTTGTTGCAAAATGTCTTCGGCCAGCCCCAAGCGATGGGCAATGGTAAGGGCATTGGAGCGGCCTGGAATTCCCCACAGCAGGCGGTAGGTGGGGGAAAGGGACTGATCGTCAAATTCTACAGAGGCGTTCTCGAAGCGATCGTCCTGGTATTTCAGCGCTTTGAGTTCACCAAAGTGGGTAGTAGCCATAGTGAGGGCGGCGTGGTCAGCCAAATGCTGCAATAGGGCGATCGCCAAGGCACTACCTTCTGACGGATCGGTACCAGCACCCACTTCATCCAGCAGTACCAGCGTCGAGGGAGGCGTGCGATTATCTGCTGCATTAGGGTGGAGGGCAGCCAGTATGCGGACAATGCGGCGAATGTGTCCAGAGAAGGTAGACAAGCTTTGCTCGATCGACTGTTCATCACCAATGTCTGCCAGCACCTGATCAAACCAGGGCAATTCCACAGGTTCGCGAGCGGGGACAAACAGCCCAGCCTTGGCCATCAGCATTGCCAAGCCCAGGGTCTTGAGCGTAACGGTTTTGCCGCCGGTGTTAGGGCCAGTGATAGCCACAACGCGAATGTGGGGCTGGATCAGTAGGTCGATCGGGACGACAGCGTTGCCCTGCTCGTGCTGCTGTTGCCACACCAAAAGGGGATGGTACAGTTGCCGCAGGGTAATAGTTTCTGCGGGGGCTGGAATAACAACTGTCGAGGGTTGTTCGGGAGCAGTACTAACCGAGTGCCAGCGGATGAATCGCGGTGGGTTGGCTTGTAACCACAGGCTGTACCGGGCACGGGCTGTGGCTAGGTCGAGAGTCGTGACGATCGCCAATAGCCGCTCCAAATCGGGCTTAACGGCAGCCACTTGTTCTGTCAGTTGTTGCCGCACTGCTGCTTCTTCTCGCTCTTCTTGGCGCTCTAGTTGACGCAGTTGATTGTTCAGGTTAATTGTGGCCTGTGGCTCGATGTACAGCGTCGCACCACTCATAGAGGTATCGTGAACGATGCCAGGAACGGCATCTTTTTGGGGGGCTTTTACCGGGACGACAAAGCGTCCAGCCCGCTGGGTGATGACGGCTTCTTGAATAGCGTTGGCTTTGTTCTGCAATAGTTTGTGCAGCAGCGTGTAGATGCGATCGCGACATTGCCGCAGTTGCTCCCGAACTCCGCCTAGCTTGGGACTGGCTCGATCCATCACCTGTCCCCGGTCATCAATGCAATGGTGAATGGCTTGCTCCAGTTCAGGATAGGTGCGAAGGTCAGTCACAAGATCGGGCAACACCCGCAACTCGGTATCCCCGTCGATGAGGCGGCGCAGGGTGCGGGCACCCGCCAGGGTAGTAGCGATGTCAAGCAGTTCTTGGCCTGACAGAATCCCTTGATAACCTGCCCGCTCTAACGCTTCACCAATATCTCGAATGCCGTCAAACTTGAGTCCGCTGGGTAAACGTGTCTCTAGGTCGTACACATCCTGGGTTTGGGCTAGCAACTGCTCAGTGGCAGCCTGCGTTGTAGGAATGGCCAACTGACGCGCCGCGATCGCCCCTAGCTTGGTAGCCGCAAAGGTCGCTACATGCTGGCATAACCGCGACCATTCCAACAGGTCAAGGGTTTCAAGCTGGGGAACAAGGGTCAATCTAGTATCCGTTAGAAATGAAGAGTCTTTCCTTTGATTGTAAAGGCCAGAGAGAGCAGGTGGGGAGGCATGAAGCAGACGAGATGAGTGTTCTGCTTGCAACTACCTGGTGTATTTGGCCTCCCCACGTCTGCGGTACTAGGGGCTGTCATCAATTTCAGCCAGAATCCTTGTGATAGAAAGGTTACAGCCCCTAGCCTGGTTTTTGAGGCGGGCACGGTAAGGGTTATGCCGCAGACGTTTGACCGCTAATTAATGACGTGCCCTAGGAGGAGGCCGATTCGTAGGTGTCGGTGGCGATCGCGGCTTTGGCGGTAGCTTGGGCTGACCCAGCAATCACCAGCGTCTTTTGCAGCTTGCGCAAGGCCTGTACCGTTTGCTTGTAGTTAATAGTGTCGCCTTGCTGCTTAAACAGGTTGGCCGCTTGACGCAGGTCACGAATGGCTTCTAGCCGATGCCCCACTTTGATGCAGGCTAGCCCTCGATAGAAATGGGCGCTGGCATCCTGGGGGTTCAGGCGTAGCACTTCCGTGTAGTCTTCAATCGCCCCCAGTTTATTTTGCAAGCGATTGCGCGCCTGTGCCCGGTAAAAGTAGGCCGTGGTGCAGTCAGGATAAAGCTGGATGGCGTGGGTGTAGTCTTCGATCGCCCCCAGTTCATCGTCTAACTCACCGCGCAGATAGCCTCGGTTGCAGCAGGCAATGACGTTGTGGGGGTTGTAATGCATCGCCTGTTCAAAATCAACTAGGGCAGCACGGCGATCGCCCAAGTCATAGTGAGCCAAGCCACGATTGTTATAAGCCACGTCGTCTGTGGGGTTAATGCGCAAGACTTCGGTGAAATCGGCAATTGCCCCGACCCGATCGCCCAAGTCATAGCGAGTCATGGCTCGATTGAAGAAAGACTCAGCATCATGGCTTTCTAGGATGGGGCTGTCAAACCGAGTCAACAGGTGGTCTATAACATCTGAATTTGTGGTGCGCAGGCCAACGGCTGCCTGGGGAAAGACAGCACTGGCTGTGGGTATGGACTGGGCGCCCAGAATCGCTACGGTGCGATCGCACACCAGAAAGTTTTCATTGGTGCCCAGAACTTTGAAATGGAACTGATCAGGAAATTGACGTTTGAACTGGGTCAAGTGCTGCAACATTCTGTGTAGAAAATCTTTTATGGCAGGCTCAAGGGCGTGGCGGCGATCCAGCGATCGGGGCGATCGATCCACCACCATGCCAAGATGTCCCCATCCCAGATCAAGGTGGCCACCCTGATCCAAAAATTGGTAAAAGCGATTCAGCATAGCCTCGTTGAGCGTTTCTGGCGTGGGATATGGAAAAGTCACCACCAAGCGGGTTCGGGCTGTGTCTAGAGCTTGAGCCAGCAATGATGGGCAACTGCACCCTGTGCTGCCGTTAGCTCCTGCTTGCAGGTCAAATACCAGCGTTGTTTCAGGTTGGCTGGTTGGTTGGCCTTGCTGCAAAGACTCCAAGCGATTATTGATTGTGATATCAACGTGGGTTTGCAGATCGGCAACCAGAGTTTCGCTCCATTCCACTCGTTCTTTGAGGGAATGAACCTGTCGTTGCAACGCGGTGGTATCTAGTACTTCTGGCAGGTGGTTAACCCATTCGTGCATGGCCTTTTGGCGATGGTCGATTGTCTGGCTCAGGCTTTGCAAGGCTAGCATTTGCCGTTGTAGGGGTTCCAGGTTATTGGAGACTAGATTGTGTAATTCATTGCGGACGGTTTGCAACTCGGAGGCTAGGGGGAGTTGGGTGACTTGATTGTCGAGCTGGGCGATCGCCATTTCCAGGTCGTGTACCCGTTTGCCCAAGGTTTCTGAATTCAAGCGTGTGGCCAGAGTTTCAACTTGCTTGTGCAGGATAGTGGTTGCTAGCTTGACCGGGGCGATCGCCTGCTCCATAGAGCTATTCTGCTGAGCTAGCTTTTCCAATTGTCCCTCTAATCGGCTCAACTCTCGGCGGGGAGCTAGTTCTCCTACTACTTTAATAAGAGAAGCAATGTCTTGCCTAAGCGAAGTAGCGTCAAACTGTGGCGGCAATTTGTTGAAGCGGCGATTGAGCTGGTCAATTTGCTCTTGGAAATTGCGCAGTTGGTTCTGGCGTTGCTCGTCGTTGTTTTGCTGCATTAGGGTGCGCAAATGAGCTAAGTCTTCCCTGAGCCGACCAACGTCGCTGTCCAATCCGGCCAAGCGATCGCGGGGATTGAGTTGCGCCAGCGAGGTAGTCACCTTTTGGAGCGCTTGAGCCAGTTCTGCGTGCTGGTTTTGCAGGGCTTCGATGTCTGGGCATAAGGTTTGCCACTCTTTTTCCTGCAATTCTGCGCCCATCTCCTCAATAGCTTGTTGCAGCTCGCTCAGCGGTCGATCGTAGTGATTTTGAATCGCTTTTCGCAGGCTAGCCAAATCGAGGTAAGTCGGCAGTCCTTGCACTTGATGTTGTAGCATTTGCAGTTCGCTAGTGAGCTTGCGATCGACTAGGGCGATCGTGTCAGTCGTCAGTTCCCGCAGTTGGGAATTGCCCCGTTGTCGATTGACCACGTTCAGCAGTAGCAACGCCGAAACGGGTGCAGCCGTAAACAAAATCTGTTGGGAAGCCACGCTTGCCAGCGACCCCAAACCAGAACCAATTAGGAGCAGATACTCAGTAGCATTGAGCCAGTTACGCTTATTCACGATGGTTGCACAACTGATGATGGAGTGAATGAAATCGTAGGCAATGGGGCGTATCGCGAAGGGTTAAAAAACCCTCTAGCTTTTTCCTTCATCCCAATGCAGAAGAATCAGGAATTCTGAGCAAGAGGTTTATAAAACCTCTCAATTAAACCGGACGACCGTTGATCAAGACTCACTTTATACCTGATCAGAGGTAACGATGGTGACCACAGGGAGTGCCCTGGCAAGCTATTGTTAAGTAAAGATAAAGTCAAGGCGATCCAGCCAAACAACCAGCAGGTTTCCATTATCAGTCCCGAGGAATGTGGGTTCTACTCCTATTGTCGGATGCAGTCCTGTGTCATAATCTCGGAAACTTTGACATAGGTGGCTATTTGGCAGGTGAGTAGCTGGGTCAGGTTGAGCGATCGCAAGCAGTTATGGTGGGGGAGTGTGTGAAACAAATTGAACAGGGTTCCATAGCCTCTGGTGAATTGGGTCAAACGGATGATGCTTCAGAGACAGGTACAAGTTCCCAAGATGCCACACTCTCTGCTGCGCCCAAACGCCCTACCCAAAACTGGCTACTAAAAGGTTTTGTGTTCACAGCTACCACTACATTTTCAGCCGTTTTGGGGCTGGCAGTAGCGTTGATGGTTCCGCTGCCTCTGGGCTTACTTTCCAAAACTCCCGGCTCGGATAGCGTTTGGCAAATTGGGATGGGCTATCGGGTGGCACGCCCCGTCAACCTGCTGATCATGGGGATTGACCTCGTTCCTGGAGCAGAAGCAGGGTCACCCGCCATTTTTGATGGCCGTACCGATACGATGCTATTGGTGCGAGTGGATCCTACCACCGACTCAATCAATGTGCTGTCCATTCCCAGGGACACGCAAATTACATTGCCGACCACTGGAGCCATTACTAAGATTAATGATGCTAATGCTCAGGGTGGAGCGACCTTAGCAGCAAAAACGGTAAGTCAAACCCTGAATGGCGTTGGGATCGATCGCTATGTGCGAGTCAGCACTGAAGCACTGCGGGCATTGATCGATGAACTGGGAGGTATCGAAGTTGATGTTCCAACCCGCATGCTCTACGAGGATAAAACCCAAAAACTCAAGATTGACCTACAGCCTGGGCTTCAGACCTTGAGTGGAGAGCAAGCTGAGCACTTTGCTCGTTTCCGGCAAGATGGTTTAGGCGACATTGGCCGAGTGCAGCGGCAACAAGCGTTGCTAAAGGCCGTGAAAAATAAACTAACCAACCCTTTGACACTGACGCGTATCCCAGGTGTGATGACGGCGTTGCAGCAATACATTGATACTAACCTGACTCCAGAGGAAATGCTGGCACTGTTGGGAGAAGGCCGGAAGCTTTCGGAAGGGAAGTTCAAGATGGTGCTGCTGCCAGGGCGATTTAGCACTCCGGAGGAGTTTCGAGCTAGCTATTGGATTCTGGATCCAGCAGGGCGCGATCGCGTCATGGCACAGTACTTTGATGTCACGCATGAGGGAGAAGGCACTGCTGATCGCCAATCGCCCTCCCTGCGGATTGCCTTGCAGAATGCCTCTGGCAATCCCAATGCGCTGGCTGCTGTGAAAGCACATTTGGCTGCTTTGGGACTGCATAACATCTACACCATTCCAGATCAAACCAAGTCACAAGCTGAGACAGCGATCGTGGTGCAACAAGGCGACCTAAAAGCTGCCACCGATTTGCTTACTCTACTGGGGTTCGGTAAGCTAGCCGCCGATTCAACAGGTGATTTAGAATCTGATTTAACGATTCGGATTGGTGAAGATTGGCAAGCTCATGTCAAACCCTAATCAAATGAATTACCTTTCTGGTGCCCCTGTGCCAACAGCTTGGCAAAAAGTTCGGCGTATCTTCTTCTTGTTCGGTGCGATCGCCCTTGCTTGGCTGTGGGTGTTGCTAGCCGCGCAACCTGCTTTTGCTGCCGATAAGCTCATGAGCTACAGCAACGCTAATCTGTCTGGACAGGACTTTTCTCAGCAGGATTTGTCAGGAGTTGTGTTTGTTGCTGCTGAAATGCGAGGCACTGACTTTAGTGGGGCTGACTTGACCAATGCCATGATGACAAAAGGCGTGCTACTGGGAGCTAATTTAGCAGGCGCAAACCTGACCGATGCTTTGGTCGATCGCGTTACCCTCTACAAAGCCAATTTGACCAACGCCATTTTGGTGGGTGCTACTTTTTCCCGCAGCAGTTTTGAAGAAGTGACAGTGACCGGAGCTGACTTTACCGATGCCATTCTCGATCGCTATGACGTGATCCAGCTTTGTAAGCGAGTAGAGGGGGTCAACCCTGTCACGGGTGTCGCCACACGCGATAGCCTCGGCTGCCCATAGACAACGGGAACATAGAACCCAAGTTCATAGCTTTCCATACGCTTCACAGGAGAGCCAAATGGTTGCACGGCATTTTCCCATCAGAGGCAATTCGAGAAGATTAGCTCAATTTCTGATGGCATTTCCGGAATTACTTGGATGGAAGGAGTAGTTGAGCGCGATGTAGGGCAGCCTATACCGCCACTCACCAGACAAGCCAATGTCACAGCCGTGCGACATATGCGACCTAGAGTGGGGCAGACTAGCCAAAACTCACTACCCCTATTCCCTGGGAGGCGTCCATCCCATGCTTGATTCTGCTAAATGGGTTTATGCACAAGTAACCCCATCGCAACGGTGGTTACGAATACTAGGTGGGGCGATCGTCCTTGCCTGGATACTCTTGAACTGGCCAGTCGTGCTTTGGTTTGTCCATAGCTTGCAGATGGTTCGCCCAACGGCAAAAGGCTTGGTAATCGCGTGTGTAATTTTGCTAGGAGTGCTGGGAGTGTTATCTCGCCAGCATTTTTTCGTTTCTGGGGTACCCACCTTCCGGCTATTACCAGTGGCTTTGCTGCTGGGGGGTGGGGTGGGGGCTGTCGTGTCGCCCTGGTTGCTGAGCCTGGAACAATTACCCGCAGCGCTTGCCCTAGTGGGCACCTATGGTCTGTTGGGACTGTTTTTTACCTATGACCTGTGGCGACGGGGGTTGCCGATCGCCCTAGCGCTGGCAGGGATCGTGCCCGCGACAATCGATTTCTCAGTGAATTTGGGGTTTCCATTGCGGATGGTGACCGCTGAACTGGTGGAGTGGGTACTGCACCAGTGGCATTTGGCCGCCCTCACTTCAGAAGATGTGATTGTTCTGGACAACAGCATGGCGCAGGTGGACTTACCTTGCAGCGGCCTGAAAGGTTTGGGCACCGGAACGCTGTTTCTACTCCTGGCAACCTGGCTAGAAGGGCGAAGTATGGGGCTGCGGTGGTTTCTAGTATGTGGAATGCATTGGGGGTTGTTGGTGCTGGCTAATGCGGGACGAGTGTTGACCCTAGTCATTACAGCTAATGTGTTGCAGCAGCCTGCGATCGCCGAAACCTTGCATACTCCGTTGGGCGTGTTGGGCTTTGTGGCGGCTTGCTTGCTGACAGTGACAATGCTGCGCTGGGTGCCCAAGCTGGGTTCAGTCAAATCTAGCTCGATCGCTTCGCCTTTAACCAAGCGGAATCATGCCGTTGCAGGGTTGGTGCTGGCGGGTTTAGTAGGACTGGCACTGGTGCCCCAACCGACAGCGATCGCAGCAACCTCCCTAAATTTGAATAATCTGGTACTACCCCAAATGCAAACCCAGCCTCTATCGCTGACGGAGACTGAGCAAGACTTTTTTGGTAGCTATCCTGGTTCAACGGTGCAAAAAATCCAGTTTCAATCGCCGTCGCTGTCGGGAGCAATGCTGCTGGTAGCCAGCCCCACCTGGAAGGCGCACCACCCACCAGAACTATGCCATGTGGGCAATGGTTTGCGGGTAAACCACATGGAGGTACAGCAGCTAACACCATCTATATTGGGACGCTGGCTCACGCTGAATGATGGAGCGCGATCGGCTACCTACTGGTTCCAGTCGCCTCACCGCACTACAGATGATTTTCTCGATCGTATCTGGGGCGAAGTGTCCCGCCGCGATCCTACCTGGGTTATGGTGTCGATCGTCTTTGATCAAGCACAAAACCCAGACCAAAGGGCTATCCAAACGTTTTTAACTACAGTGCACGCAACCCTTGACCAACGTCTGCAAGGAGCAACTCTATGACCACTTCCAACTCGGCTCCCCAACCTCCTAGAAATCTTGTGTTCAACATTTTTTTCTGGATGCTTAACGGAGCCTTGCTCCTGATTTTGTACCTGGGTTTTCTGCCTTTTTTAGGGAGTCAACTGATTACGGATGCCCTAGATGGCCAAGTGCCGATTAACTTGGTGCTGACTTTAGTAGGCTTGGTGGGCGTACCCACAGCTTGCATGGTGGTCAGTCTGATTCCCCGCTACCGACGATCGATATCGCTGCTACGTTTATTCTACGCCGTAGAAGCACCGCTACTTCTAGTTTGCCTAATCCGATATTTCTGGCTGCGAGAGCTCACCCCTGGCAGCACATTTTTGGTGTTGGCTAGTACAGTTGGAGTGGCGATCGTTGCCCTTTGGCTCCACCGGGAACTGCAACCCCACAAATCAAGAACAACCTGGTGGCAGCTAGCAGCGCTTACGTCCATGTTTGTCTTTAGCCTTTACTTGCTGGGAGTCATGGCGTTTTACGCGTTGCCAATGCTCTTCTTCACTGTCATAGTGCTGATAGCCGCTTTGGTCTACAGCATTGCGCTGTTACCGTTTACGGCGCTGCTGGGCGGGATTTTGACGGCTCCGCTGGGTATGGGGGTTGTTTATTTCCATGCCTGGAAAGAAAGCATGGAAGACTTTGCAGCACGGCGCGGCAAAGATTGGGCTCAAGGAGTGGCTGCTATTACATTTGCCACGTGGGTAGGGCTGTTCCTCTGGTTTCAACAGCAACCGCAGAACCAGGCATTTGAGCTACTAAAAACGCCGCCGAAAACCGAACAGGCGCGGCAGGCACTAGTGAAAAAATCAGAGGTAATTCGGCAGGGACTGTTGAATGCCTATCTAGCTCAGTACCGCTATCCCTGGTTTGGAGACACCCACATCCGCGACATCTACACATCTATCTTTGGTGGGGCGATGCAGCCTCAAGCAGAGGGCATTCAGGATGCCTTCAACACTTGGACAGCACCATTTCGTTATTACGGTGAGCGTGAGGACTCCCAAAAAGCTGAGAAACTCTATGCAGAGTTTTTTGATACGCCGATTTTGCGGGGTGAGCTACCAATTATTCAGCATGCAGTGCAGTCTACGTTTATGCGCTGGGAGGCCAAAGCTGGGTTGCTGGACATCAACGAGCAGCGCGTTTTGCTGACCAAGCAGGAACTACAAATCAAACCTCAAGGAAGTTGGGCTGAGGTCGAATTGCATGAGGTGTATCAAAACCAAACCTACGAGCAGCAGGAAATTTTGTACTTTTTCTCGTTGCCGGAAAGTGCAGTGGTGACAGGGGTGTGGCTGGGTGAAACGGGCGATCGCACCAAGCGTTATGTCTACACCGTGTCTCCGCGAGGAGCTGCCCAACAGGTTTATAACCAAGAAGTGCAGCGCCGAGTTGATCCTGCCCTGCTGGAGCAGGTTGGCCCTCGTACTTATCGCCTGCGCGTGTTCCCCATTCTGCCCAAGGGGCAAGGGGACATGCACTTGTGGCTAACCTATAAGGTGTTGGGACAACCGGAGGGCTGGCCTCTGCCGCAACTGCATGAGCGCCGCAATGTTTACTGGAGCAAGCGTACCCAACGCTGGATTAATGGCAAGCCCATTTCCTTTGGTAAGCATTGGTTACCCAAAACCCTTGCGGCTCCTGGTTTCAAGGGTGCCAGCACTTTAGTAGCCCAACTGGATGCAATGCAAGTGCAAGCACAGCCCATACCAGAAAACCAACTAGTGTTACCCAAAGACAAGCGACTGGCGCTATTGGTAGATGGTTCCTACAGCATGAATGCTCACCGTCAGGCGCTAGCAGAGGCAATGGTGTGGTTCCGACAAAATGGATTGAGTCAAAACCAGGCAGATCTGTATGTGACAGCAACAACTGGCGGAGAGCCTCGCTTGTTATCCCGCGTGCAGGATTTTGACCCTAAGCAAGCCACGTTCTACGGCACAATGCAGCCTGCACAGATGCTGGAACAGTTTTTGAGCTTAAAGGGCGATCGCACCTATGATGCAGTGGTGCTGATCACAGATTCTGGCAGCTACGAGCTGACGGAGGATCGAGAACAGGTGTTGGCAATGCCTGCGCCGCTGTGGATGGTGCATTTGGGTGGGCTGCAACCGGCCTACGATGATGCCACCCTGCAAGCAATTCAAGATAGCGGCGGCAGTGTGGCCACCAGCCTGAAAGAGGTGATGCAGCGAATTGGTACGTTGGCGGCTGCCCCCAAAGCCTGGGTAAATGTGGCGGATCGCTACGCATGGTCGATCGCCCCAGCAAAAGTTACAGCGGTTGCGAATGATGCTGGTTTTGCACCACTGGCTGCGCGACAGTGGATTACCCACCGCAGTCGCCAGCTTAGATCCAACAGCGCTGCGGATTTAGATCAGGTGCATGCGATCGCCAAACGGTATGGCGTAGTGTCGCCCTACTCCTCCATGATTGTGTTGGTGAACGATCGTCAGCGCCAATCGCTAAAACTTGCCGAACAAGGGGACGATCGGTTCAAGCGAGAAATTGAGGATCAACAATTGCCCCAACCAAGTAGTGTCACTAACCCGGTAGCGGCTGTTCCAGAACCCGCTGAGTGGTTGCTGATAGCAGCTTCTGGTCTGGTTTTGATAGGAGTGTTCTGGTATCGGCAATGGCGTGATGCATTGCCTTGCGAAGTCCAGGATGCAGATTAAAGGGTCACTTCAGCACAGGGGAGTCTAGAATCTGCGCTAGCCCTGAATCATTGGCAAGAGGCCAAGCCAATAGATAAGGGGCGATCGCTGGGTTAACTCAGAATCGTTATTTTTGCGTTCAGTCATGATTAATGAACTTAAGTTGGGAGGAGTACGCTAGTTGCTTACTCACTCTGGCCATCCCGACGACCCAGTTCGTAGATCCCACAACCAATGCAAGCCATCATGCCCATGCTAATGGCCCAACTCCGCCCTAAGCTTAGTTCCACACCATAATTGCAAAGGCTCCCCACTAGCAAAAATGGCACGATGCTAAACATAGAGGCATAGAAGGCATTTTGGGATTCGCGGGCAGGGCGAGTGCGATCGAATTCCTCAACGGAAGTGTAGAGCGATCGCTCCGCAAAGTTAAACCATCGTGTCAGTTGCTCCATTACCCAGCTACTTACCGATGACAGCCCCAGGTAAAGTGCCAAAGCCCACATACCGGTACCCGCAATTGCGGTAGTGTCCAAATGAAAATTGAAGGGCAGCAGGTCGCTCAGCATAGGCGTACTTATTGCTAAAAGAATCTAGCTACCATTCTTCATGAAAAAGTGTAACGATGCAAACGTGCTTAGTCTGTAGTTAAACCACTTTTGTCTTGGGCGACAGCAATGATCAACCAGCTCGTTACTTATTACTTGACTCAAGCAGACTGCCAAAAAGCAAAGGAGAGCCAGTCATTGTTAGCTGTGGCAACTACTTTCTGGGAAACCTATTTACCCAGCCGTTTCCGAATAGCTTCTGTCAGCATTGCCGCAGTTTCTGGAGTGTTTGGATAAGGATAGATTTCATCGGTTCCATTTTCTGTTAGTCGATCGACAAAAGCATGGAAAGCGGTCTCATCTTCTCGATGCTCCAAAACATAAGTACGCAGTTCAGTTACAGTCATTGTTTTAAAGTTTGGTGTCATGGTAAAAGCCTCACTTTTCCATTCGGTCGGATCTCAAGCTCAATTTCCTCGCCACCTAAGATAAATAAATTCGGCGTTGCTGAATCGGGGAATGGCTTTTTTGTGCTGGCATCGTTGTGCTGGGGCTGTTGGCAGTCATGATTGTGGAGATCGCTGCTGGAGTTGAAACCACACATTATCTACTTTGCGGGTCATGGTGAGGGAGACCCCAGTTTACTGATTGAGGATAAGTCAGAAACAGATTCTGAGATCGTCAGAGATAATTGAAATGGATTTGAGTCTTCGCCCCTCTATAAACACCAGCACTTTAATGCAACCTGTTAACGTTTTCTTCTCTTACTGCCATAGAGACGAGAAATTGCGCGATAAGCTAGCGCTTCATCTTTCCATGTTGCAACGGGAAGGCGTGATCAAAGCGTGGCACGATCGCAAAATTATGGCTGGGACGGAATGGGCAAAAGAGATTGACGATAATCTCAATGCGGCTGAAGTCATCCTGCTGCTTGTTAGCGCTGATTTTCTCGCCTCTAACTACTGCTATGAGATTGAGATGCAACAGGCGATCGTTCGCCATGAAGCGGGTGAGGCACTGGTGATTCCAATTATTCTGAAGCCAGTCGATTGGAGCCGGGCACCGTTTAGTAAACTCCAGGCATTTCCGAAAGATGCCAAGCCTGTCACGAAATGGACAAATCGGGATGAAGCATTTCTCAATATCGCCCAAGGGGATTCGGGCAGCGGCAATGACAATGGCAGAGCGTCAGCAAACTCAAAAATCAATCGCTTTGGTAGAATCACCACCGGCTGTCATCCACGGCACCGCGAGGCTGGAGCCCCCAGAAGAACAAGTGCCAATCGATGACAGCAAGGCATCTCTGGAAACGCCAGAAGGTCAGGTGCGGAGCGATTCGCGGTTTTACATGCCCTCGTCCTACGAAGAGCGGTGCTATGAGGAATTGCGGAAAGCCGGATCGCTGATTCGGATTAAATCACCTCACAAGATGGGCAAGTCTTCCCTCATGGCGCGGGTGCTGGCGCAGGGAGCGGAACTAGGCTATCGCACGGTGACGTTGAATCTAAAGGAGGCGAACCAGA
>Ga0224722_1000827_pt1 | contig 17667 bp, 14 predicted proteins | sample Balambano_FR1_Me_FD_161646 | JGI IMG/M metagenome (GOLD analysis project Ga0224722, IMG submission 161646) | Freshwater sediment microbial communities from Lake Towuti, South Sulawesi, Indonesia - Balambano_FR1_MetaG | ecosystem: Environmental > Aquatic > Freshwater > Lake > Sediment | place... | reverse complement strand
TCGTTCGGGGGCGGTGGCGCCTCCGGGGGGTGGTAGAACATGGCCTATCTCGATGACGCCGGACGCTCGCTGATCGCCGCGGCGGTGACCGACGCCGAACGTGCGACTTCGGGCGAGATCGTTGCGGTGCTGGCGGATCGCTCCGACGGCTATACCGATGTCGCGCTGCTGTGGGCGGCGGGCGCGGCCTTCACCATGATGAGCCTGTTCGCCGCCCTGCCCCAGCCATTCCTCGACACATGGGACCGGGCGTTTGGCGGCTGGGGCCACCAATGGACCACGGGCGAGCTTGCCAGCATGGTGATCGGGATCGGCCTCGTCGCGTTTCTTGCGGTTCTGCTGATCCAGCAATGGGAACCCCTGCGTTTCGCCCTCATCCCCGGCCCGACCAAGACCATTCGCGTCCACAACCAAGCGGTGCGCCAGTTCAAGGTCGGCGCGGATCGCCGCACCACCGGGCGCACGGGCGTAATGATCTACCTCTCGATGGCCGAACACCGCGCCGAGATCGTCGCCGATGAAAGCATCGCTGCGATCGTCACGGCCGAGGTGTGGGGCGAGGCGATGGGCGACATGCTCGCCCACATTCGCAAGGGCCGCGTGGCCGAAGGGCTGGCGGTCGGCATCCGCGACGTCGGCTTCGTGCTTTCCCAGCACTTTGCGCGCGGGGCCGACGACATCAACGAACTGCCCGACCGGCTGATCGAGGTTTAACGCTTGACCGCCTCGCCCCGAGGCTGTCGAAGGGCGGCTCCTATCGACCGATCTTGCGCCGCGAACCACCAACCTTCGCCGGACGCGCGATTACAGGGGTTTGTCATCTTGGAACGAGACCGTGATGCCGATCTGCCCGAAGAGGTTATGTGGGCGGGCCGCTTCATCACTGCCAAGCGGCGCGGCCGCTGGGAATATGTCGGGCGCGCCCGCGGCATCCGCGCGGCGGCGATCATCGCGCTCGACGAGGACGCAGACGGCACCCGCCACGCGCTGCTCGTCAGCCAGTACCGGGTGCCGCTGGGGCGGTTCAGTCTCGAGATTCCGGCGGGCCTCGTCGGCGACGATGCCGGGGCCGAGGGCGAAGAGGCGACCGCCGCCGCCGCGCGCGAACTTGAGGAGGAAACCGGCTACCGCGCCGGGCGGCTCGACGTGCTGGGCGAATTCTACTCCTCGCCCGGGATGGTGTCCGAATGCTTCACCCTGCTCAAGGCGACCGCGCTCGAACGGGTCGGACCGGGCGGCGGGACCGAGGGTGAAAACATCACCGTGCACCGCGTCGCTTTGCGCGACCTTGCGCGCTTCGTTGCAGAATGGCGGCGGGCTGGGCACGCCGTCGATGTGCGGATAGCAATGCTGCTGACGCCGGGATATCTGGGAGTGGACTGAACATGGCAGGACGGGTCGCGGGCAAGCTCGCATTGGTTACTGGCGGGGCGCAGGGTCTGGGCCGCGCGCATTGCGTGGCGCTGGCGCGCGAGGGCGCGCGGGTGCTCGCCACCGACATCAACGGCGCGGGCGCAGCCGAAACCGCGGCGCTGATCAACGCCGAACTGGGCGCGGGCACCGCCTTTGGCATGGTGCATGACGTCACCGATCCGGCGCAGTGGGAAGCCGCCGTCGAGGCCGCGCGCGAACAGCTTGGCGGGCTCAGCGTGCTGGTCAACAACGCCGGGATCGGGGTGGCCGGGAGTATCGAGACCTGCAACTTGGCCGACTGGCAGCGCTGTTTCGACATCAACGTCAATTCGATCTTCCACGGCTGCCAGAAAGCGCTGCCGCTGATGCGCGACCATGCGCCGGGATCGATCATCAACATCTCGAGCATCGCCGGGCTGATCGCCAGCGACACGATGCCGGCCTACAACGCCTCCAAGGCGGCGGTGTGGATGCTGACCAAGTCGATCGCGCTGCACTGCGCCAAGCGGGGCATGAACATCCGCTGCAATTCGGTCCATCCGACCTTCGTCGACACCCCGATCCTCGACGGGACGGCCAAGGCAGCCGCGCTCGACCGCGATGTGCTGCTGGAGAAGCTGGCGCGGCAGATCCCACTCAAATTCGTGGGCGACCCTGCCGACATTGCCAATGCGGTTGTCTATCTTGCCAGCGAGGAGAGCCGCTTCATGACCGGCGCCGAAATGAAGCTCGACGGCGGTATTTCGGCGATGTGATCGCGCCTCGGTCGGTTCAGTCGGCGATCAGCGCGATCAGCAGGTAAATCAGGATCGGGCTGCCGAACCCGAGCAGGGTCGCAGCGACGAAACCGATCCGCACCAGCAGCGTGTCGATGCCGAAATACCCGGCGATCCCGGCGCACACGCCGAACAGCTTGGCGTTGGACTTGTCGAGATGGAAACCGGCACGCGGCGGACCGCCGTCGGAATTGCGGGTAATATCGTTCATTGGAATAAACTCCTGTTGCGAACGCCCGTGATCAGGCGAGGATGCCGGGGCTGCCCGGCACGATTGCAGTGGCAAGGCTCACCGCGCTCAGCATGACAGCAAAGGCGGCGGCGGCAAAGCGGACAGTGGACCGGGGGCTGAACATGGCGCGATTTCCTTGTGAGGCGGAGCTGAAGCGAGGAGCGATCAGGCGGCGAAGCCGGGGCTGGCGGGAATGATCGCGGTGGCGAAGAACACGGCCGAAATGGCGAGCGAGAAGGCGGCGGCGAACAGACGGTTCGAAGGCTGGTTGGCAAACATCGGGCGATCTCCTTGGTACTTTTTGCGATGTTCCGGGCCATTCCCGGACATGCAAAAGATTTTGCATGGGCCATGCCAAACCTCAAAAATGGCTTATTTGCGCCATTTCTACCCTGTAAGTCAGGCGACGCGCCGTTCACCTCCCCGAAAGATTGGCAGTTTTTCTCAAGCTTTGGGATTGCCCGAATCGCAGCTTAGCCACTGGTGAAATCGCTGCCCTGTGCTAACCGCGGCACAGCCATGGTGCTCAGCCAGATCAGCCTTGAAAACTACCGCAATCACGCCGCAACGCAGCTGCGCGAAACCGCGCAGTTCAATGTGCTGGTCGGCGCCAACGGGGCGGGCAAGACCAATCTTATCGAGGCGCTGTCGCTGCTCGGGCCGGGGCGCGGCCTGCGCCGTGCCAATCTCGGCGATCTGGTTCGCCGCCCCCCCGGCCCTGTCCCCGCTGTCGCCCCGTCCGAACCGCTGCCGCCCTTCGCCATCGGCGCGAGCCTGACCGAAGCCGGCACGATTACGGCCCGGCTCGGAACCTATACCGAGGCCGGACACTCCGGGCGGCGGCTGGTGCGGATCAACGGGGCACCGGCCAGCGCGGCGAGCCTCGCCGAATGGCTGGCGCTGGCTTGGCTAACCCCGGCAATGGACGGGCTGTTCACCGACAGCGCGGGCGCGCGGCGGCGGTTCGTCGATCGCTTGGCGCTCGCGCTCGCGCCGGGACATGCGCGGCGGGTGAGCGCGCTTGAAGCGGCGCTGCGCGAACGCGGGCGATTGCTCGAACGCGGCGGCGATTCGCGCTGGCTCGACGCCATCGAGGCCCAGGCGGCCGGACACGGCGCTGCGGTTGCCGAGGCGCGGGCCGAACTGGTGGCGCGGCTGGCGGACGAGCTGTCGGTGCTGCCGCCCCAGCCCTTTGCCCGGCCGATGCTCACCTATCGCCCCGGCGGGCCGGCCGACGAGGACATGCTGCGCGCCGAGCTTGGCCGCCAGCGCGGGCGCGACCGTGCCGCGGGCCGCGCGCTCACCGGCCCGCAGCGCGACGAGCTTGAGGTGGTGATGGCCACCAGCCGCCAGCCCGCAGCCGCCTGTTCGACCGGTGAGCAGAAGGCTATGCTGATCGCGATCACGCTGGCGCATGGCGTGCTCGCAGCAGCCGGCCGTCCGAGCGTGCTGCTGCTCGACGAAGTCGCCGCCCATCTCGATCCGGTCCGGCGCACCGAGCTGTTCCGGCGGCTGCGTCAGGGACGTGCGCAGGTGTGGATGACCGGCACCGAACTTGCCCCGTTCGCGGCGATCGCCGACGAGGCCGCGATCTGGCAGGTGGAAGGCGGACAAGTGCGACGCCTTTGATCGCGCGCGCGTCAGGGTGCGCCGGGCAAGGCCTCCTCGACCTCGTCCAGCGTCGAGGCCACCAACCGCTCGATCCCTTCAGCGGTAGGGTGGATGCGATCGCTCTGGAACAGCTCGGGCTCGCGGTAGATATCTTCGAGCCAGAACGGGATCAGCCCCGCCCCGTGTTCATCTGCAAGCGCGCGGTAGAGCGCATCGAAGCGGGCCTGATATTCAGGGCCATAATTGGGCGGCGCGCGCATGCCCATCACCAGCACCGGGATCCCGCGGCGTTTGAGCTCGGTTAGCATCGCGCCCAGATTGGCGCGGGTCTCATCGGGCGACAAGCCACGCAGAAGATCATTGCCGCCCAGTTCGAGGATGAACAGATCCGGCTTATGCGGCTGCGCATCGAGCGTGAAGGCGAGCCGCTGCAGTCCGGCTGCGGTGGTATCGCCCGAAACCCCGGCATTGGTGATCGCCGCGTTGATCCCCTTGGCGCGCAAACCCGCCTCGAGCCGCGCGGGATAGCTTTGGTCCGGATCAAGCCCGTAGCCTGCAAACAGGCTGTCGCCGAACGCGAGGATCCGCCGCTCGGGCCCCATCACCGGCACCTCGGGAAGCGCCGCATCGCCGTCAGCGCGCAAGTCCGGGGTGCGCGCTTCCCCCGAACCGGCATCCCCGCCGCAAGCCGCGAGCGAAAGTGCCAGCGCCGCTGTCGCCGCACCGCCAACCACCATTTTCGACCAACCGCGCATCTGCATCCGCGAGCCTCTCTCACCTGTAGCTTGTTGCAAATCACCACCTATGCCATCGCATCCCCGTGACAAGCCCTTCTCTCGCCATCTCGGCCCGCAATCTCACCCTCACCCTCGGCAGCAGCGCGGCGCCGGTCGCGATCCTGCGCGGGATCGACCTCGATATCGCCGATGGCGAGGTGGTCGCGCTGCTTGGCCCTTCGGGTTCGGGCAAGAGCTCGCTGATGGCGGTGCTGTCCGGGCTCGAGCGCGCTAGCGGCGGCAGCCTGATGGTCGCCGGGGCGGATTTCGCCGCGCTCGACGAGGATGGCCTGGCCGCCGCGCGCCGCGGGCGGATCGGGATCGTGCTCCAGGCCTTCCACCTCCTGCCGACCATGACCGCAGCCGAGAACGTTGCAACCCCGATGGAGCTTGCAGGCATGGCCGATGCCGCCCCGCGCGCGCTTGCCGAACTCGAGGCGGTCGGGCTTGCGCACCGCACCGGGCATTACCCGACCGAGCTTTCGGGCGGTGAGCAGCAGCGCGTCGCGATCGCCCGCGCCACTGCGGCGCGGCCCGGACTGATCCTCGCCGACGAGCCGACCGGCAATCTCGATGCCGCAACCGGCGCGGACATCATCGACCTGCTGTTCGCCCGCCGCGCCGAGACCGGGGCGACGCTGCTGATCATCACCCACGATGCCTCGCTTGCCGCGCGCTGCGAGCGGGTGCTGACCATGGCCGATGGGGTGATCGTGTCCGATACGGGCGCAGCGCGATGAGCCTGCCGCTGGCGCGCGCCTGGACCCTTGCCCGGCGCGATCTCAACGCCCGGTTCCGGGGCCTGCGGCTGCTGTTGGTATGCATCTTCCTGGGCACCGCCGCGCTCGCCGCGATCGGCACGCTGACCGCCGCGATCGAGCGCGAACTCGCATCGAGCGGGCAGGAACTGCTCGGCGGCGACATCGAGATCGAAGTGTGGCAACGCGACCTCACCCCCGATCAGCGCGGCGCGCTGGGCCGCTACGGCACGCTGTCGAGCGGGTTCCGGTTGCAGGCCATGGCAAGCACACCGGGCACAGCGGCGCCGGTGGAACTGAAGGCGGTCGATACCCGCTGGCCGATGTTCGGCAGGCTGCTGCTTGCCGATGGCCGCAAGGTGGGCGCACCGACCGGCAGCGATGCGTGGATTGCGCAGTCCGCGCTCGAACGGCTCGGCCTCGAAGTCGGCGACAGCTTCACCGTGGGCAGCGTGCGGCTGCGCGCGGCAGGCGTGATCGAGGATGAGCCCGATCGCCTGTCCGAAGGCTTCCAGCTTGGCCCGACGATCATCGTTGCACAGGACGTCCCCGCGCGCGCCGGGCTGCTCGAACCCGGCGCGCTCTATCAGAGCAAGCACCGCATCGCCTTTGCCGATACGAGGCGCGATCCCGAAGCGGTCGAGGAAGCCCTTGTCGAAGCATTCCCCAATGCCGGGTTCGATATCCGCACCCGTGACCGGGCATCGCCCGGGGCGGACCGCTTCGTGCGCCAGATGAGCGATTTTCTCACCCTCGTGGGCCTTGCCGCGCTGGTGATTGCCGGGATCGGGATCGCAGGAGGGGTATCCTCCTATCTCGATCAGCGCCGCGCCAGCATTGCCACCCTCAAGGTGCTGGGGGCAACCTCGGGCGATATCGTGCGTATCTATGCCCTGCAAATCGGCGCGGCCGCCGTGGTCGGAACCATTGCGGGGCTGGCTGCGGGTGTGCTGGTGACGCCGTTGCTCGGCGCTGCGTTGGAGGGGTTGTTGCCCGTTGAAAGTGGGTTCATCCTCGCGCCGGCGCCGCTGCTGCTGGCGGCAAGCTACGGCCTGCTGGTCGCCTTCGCCTTTGCCGCCACGCCGCTGCTGCGCGCGCGCAGCTTCCCGGCGATGGCGTTGATGCGATCAGGCGTGGTGCCGCTGGCGCGCGATGCCCGCGCCCTGATCGCCACAGGTGGCGGACTTGCCGCGATCTGTGCGCTGGCGATCCTCACCACCGATCAGCCGCTGCTGTCGGGCGGCTTCCTTGTGGGTGCGGGGGCGGCTCTGGTGCTGCTCGCCGGGATCGGCTGGGCGATCCAGCACGCCGCACGCCGCCTGCCGCGCCCGGCCAGTCCGTTGCTGCGCAGCGCGCTTGCCAACCTCCACCGACCGGGCGCGCCGACCGCGGCGCTGGTGACCGCGCTGGGCTTCGGGCTTGCGGCCTTCGTGCTGCTCGCCGCGGTGCAGAGCGCAATCGACGGCAATATCGAACAGCGCGTCCCGCGCGAGGCCCCCGATTACTTCGTGCTCGACATCCCGCGCGACAAGGAATCCCGCTTTTTCGAACTGGTGCATGCCGATTTTCCGAAGGCCGGGATTCGCACTGTGCCGACCATGCGCGGCGCGGTGCTGGCCTATGGCCCCAAGGACGCAATGGTCCGGGTCGCCGAACTCGACGAGATCCCCGAAGGCGCATGGGGGCTGCGCGGCGAACGCGGACTGACCTATGCCGATACCATCCCAGCGGGCAACCGGCTGGTGGCAGGCCGGTGGTGGAGCCCGTTTCACAAGGGCGAACGGCTGGTATCGGTCGATGCCGAATTCGCCGAGGCGGTCGGGCTCAAGGTCGGCGACTATCTCACCATCGGAATCCTAGGGGTCGAGCGCAGCGCCCGGGTCGCCAACCTGCGCGAGATCGACTGGGAGAGCATGGGCTTCAACTTCATCCTCGTGTTCAACCGCAACGCGATCAGCGATGCCCCGCACAATCTTGCCGCCACGATCGACCTGCCCGGTGATGCGGACAGCGCCGCAAGAGGCCGACTGCTGCGCGGGCTGGTGAAGGACATGCCATCAAGCTCGGTGATTGAAGTCGGCGGCATTCTGGTCGAGGCGCGCAAGCTGCTCGAACAGGTCAGCCTTGCGACCCTCGCCGCTGCGGCGGTGACGGTGCTTGCCGGACTTGCGGTGCTGATGGGCGCGATCGCGGCGGCGCGCGCGGCGCGGACCTATGACACGGTGATGCTGCGGGTGCTGGGGGCCAGCCGCCGACAAATCCTGTTACTGCAACTGGCCGAGTATGGCCTTATCGCCGGGGTGCTGGCGCTGGTGGCGCTGGGGCTGGGATCGGCGCTCGCATGGGTGGTTATCACCCAGCTGTTCCAGTTCGACTGGCTGCCCGACTGGGGCGAGATCCTGGGCGTGCTCGGGCTTGGCGTAGCGCTGGTGCTTGCCTTCGCGCTTGCCGTATCGCTGCCGCTGCTGGCTGCGAAACCGGCGCGGGCGCTGCGCGAGCTGTAACGCTCGCACCCGCGCCCGCACCCGGTCACGATCAGGCGAACACGTCCTCGGCATAGGGATCTTTGGGATCGGGGCCGAAACGGTTGGGGCCCTTGGTCCCCTCAATGCACATGAACACCAGCATGATCAGCCCCCCAAGATAGGGGATCATGCCAAGCAACACGAACCAGCCCGACTTGTCCTGATCGTGGAACCGGCGCACCTGAACCGCCAGGCTCGGGATGAAGAACACCAGTGCGAACAGCAGGATCAGCGAAATTCCGACAATGCCTTCGAACGGGTCGGCGCCCACCGACGTGTCCGAAGTCGCCACGATCAGCAGCACCAGCGGCACCAGCACCAGCACCTGCAGCAGCACGAACATCCAGTATTCCTTGCGCCGCGAACGTCCTTGAAAATCGGCGTACCGCTTGAGCGGCATGATCATCCATTCCACAATCGATCCCCTTCATCTCTCTTTGAAGCGCGCAGTAAAGCACCACAATCATCCCGCGAAGGCAAACGAAAAAGGCCCCGCGCCTGTCCGGTGCGGGGCCCTTTCGCAATGGGTTGAAACGCCGCCGATCAGAACCGGAAGCGCACCAGCCCGCCATAGGTGCGCGGCGCGCTGGGATAGCCCGAAACCGTACCAGCCTGCGCCACACCGTCGAAGTTGGTGAGGATGAACTGGTCATCGAACAGGTTGCGCGCGAACGCCCCGATCTGGAGTCCGTTGGCGAGACCCAGCGTCATCGAGGCATTCACCAGATTGACTTCGCGGTTGAAGATCTGGGTGTTGCCAAGCGCCCGGTTGAAGGTCGGCAGACCGTTGTTGATCGGGGTGTTGCTTTCGTGGCTGTAGTCCACGCGGGTTATCAGATTGGTGCCGCCACCGCCCAGATCGAGCGTATGCGTGACCGAGGTGCGGATGTTCCACTCGGGGATGCCGCCGGGACGTTGTCCGGACAGGTCACCGAGCACGCTTCCGGGGAAGCTGTCGAACAATGCGTCGAGATAGGTGGTGGCGAAGGTGAACACCAGACTGTCGGCCGGGCTTACGGTCGCGTCGAACTCGAAGCCCCTAACCGACTGCTCGCCTGCGTTCTGGAGCGCGAAGCCGAGGCCGGTGAAGGCAAAGCTCTGGAAGCCCTCGATGTTCTGGTCGAACAGGGCGAGGTTGAAGCCGACTCCCGGCCACTGCGCCTTGATCCCGATTTCGTAGACTTCGGCCTCTTCCGGCCCGGCAAAGCGGGTGCCGGTGCTGAGGTTGGGCGTCCCCAGGCCCGCATCAATGATCGGCGAAGACGGCGCAGCGAAGGTCGAGAGGCGCGGCCCCGGCGTGTAATCGGTCAGCAGCGGACGGCTGTCGCGCGAGAGGTTGATCGAACTCGCCTTGAAGCCGGTTGCGTAGCTGGCGTAGACGTTGATTTCGTTCGAGATCTGGTACGCTACCCGCAGCAGGTAGGTGAACTTGTCGTCGCGGGTGCGTCCATCTTCGACGGCGTTGGGCACATCGGGGAACGGCGGCTGGAACTGCAGCGCACTGAGCCCGAGCAGCGGGTTGACAGCCGGGTTGGTCGCCGCTGCCAGCAATGCCTGCTGGTTGGCAGCGGGCAACGACTGGAACGCCGCACGGCTGGTAACCGTGCCGCCGGTTGCACCGACGATGAAAGCGTCGACCAGATTGATGTTTGCAAGCGGATCGAGCGCGTCGAAATCGATCGCGAAATCCTTCTTGTCGTCGGTGTAGTTGAACCCGGCGGTGAACACGAGGCCATCGACCGGTTCAAAATCCACGGTGCCGAAGATCGACCAAGAGGTGTTGTCGACGCTGAAGGTTTCGCGCGACAGGAAATCCCCGCCGAAGATGCTGCCGATCGGCAGGCCAAGCCCGGCTTCGGCATTGGCGAGCACTGCGTTGCCCACCGCGATCCGCTGTGCGCCGGTCGGATTGGGCGGCAGCAGCGAGGCCGGAGCGGCCTGGAAAGCGGCGAAATCGCGGAGGTCTTCACCCACGGTCAGGAAACTCTCCTGCGTGATCGATTCGTCGAAATAATAGCCGCCCAAGAGGAAGTTGAGCGGCCCGTCGAAGTCCGTGGTGATCCGCAGTTCCTGCGTAAAGGTATCGACCCCTTGATCGCGGCCTTCGGTGGTGAGATCGGCGCTGGTGAAATCGACATCCTGGATGAAGGCATTGCGCAGTTCGCGATAGGCGGTGATCGAGGTCAGAGTGAAGTTGCCGACCGTCCAGTCAATCTGCCCCGAGAAGCCGTAATTCTCGTTTTCGTTGACAGGGACGATGTTGAGGAAATTGTCGAAACTGAAGAAATCGCTGGGGAATTGGCCGCCCACCGCGGTGACGGCGCCCGCGGTCAAGGGGCCCACTACGAGGTTGCTGGTCTGGCAGCAGATTTCGTCGATCTTGCCATAGTCGGCGATCAGGCGGATCTTGAAGTCGGCCGTCGGCTCGATCAGCAATTGCCCGCGCGCCGACCAGCGATCGCGGTTGTTGATCTCCTCGTCGAGATTGACGATCTCGCCAAAACCGTCGCGCTGCTGATAGGTGCCGTCGAGCGAGAAGGCGATGTTGTCGCTGATCGGCCCGGTCACCTCACCGCGAAGATTGATGGCATTGAAATTGCCGTAGCTTGCTTCGATCTGGCCGCCGAATTCATACTGCGGCTCCTTGGTCACGACCGAGATCACACCGGCGCTGGCGTTCTTGCCGAACAGGGTCGATTGCGGGCCGTTCAGCACTTCAATGCGCTGGACCAGATTGAGATCGGACAGCGCCGAGGCCGAACGCGACCGGAATACCCCGTCGATGAACACGCCGACCGACGGCTCGATCCCGAAATTGTTGTCGCCATTGCCGAAGCCGCGAATGATGAAGGTCGTCGCCGACGAGGTTTGCAACTGGCTGACACGCAGCGAGGGCACCACGGTCTGCAAGTCGAGCACGTCGCGGATCTGCGCCCGCTCGATCACTTCGCCGCTGGTCACCGAGACCGAGATCGGGGTTTCCTGCAAGGTCTGTTCGCGCTTCGAGGCGGTGACGATGATGACGTTGCTGCTTTCGGGTGCGGCCACCTCGGGCTCGGCATCCTGCGCGAGCGCAACACCGGGCGCAGTCAGCGCGAAGACGGCTGCACCTGCAAGCAAGGTGAATCGATAGGATCCGGCAACGCCGGTCAAGGTCGAACGCATGGAAGCTCCTCTCCAAAATCCCTCAACCCCGGTGCCCGTGGTCGGACACGCATCGTGCGATGCGCTCTCTCCCGAGGTCGTTAGCGGCGAGTGATAAGCCAGTGTGGCCGACGCGACAAGCGCAAAGCCCGGGGTTTTCCTAGGGCAATTGCCGCATTGTTGCACAAGAGTCACACCGCGCGCGGGGCTTTGTCAGGCGCCCGATGCGGTGCCGCTTGCCGGGTCGCCGCGCATGCGCTAGGCGGCGCGGCGATGTTGCAACGCAGCACGCTGCGCACATGCGGCCCATGCCGTAGCGTCGCGGCCTGTCGCCGGCCTGCCACAAACCCCGCCTAACGGTGCGCGCCCTGCGTGCGCAGCTTAAATTCCCCGCCCCGGATGCTCGCGCGCCCGGCCCCTTGACCGGAACCTGCCTGATGTCGTCTGCCCTCCGAAATATCGCGATCATTGCCCACGTCGACCATGGAAAGACCACGCTGGTCGACCAGTTGTTCCGCCAATCCGGCACCTTCCGCGACAACCAGCGGGTCGAGGAACGGGCGATGGATTCGGGCGATCTCGAAAAGGAACGCGGGATCACCATTCTGGCCAAGTGCACCAGCGTCGAATGGACCACCCAGGCTAACGGCGAGACCACCCGCATCAATATCGTCGACACCCCCGGCCACGCCGATTTCGGCGCCGAGGTGGAGCGCATCCTCTCGATGGTCGACGGGGTAATCTTGCTGGTGGACAGCGCCGAAGGCGCGATGCCGCAGACCAAGTTCGTCACCGGCAAGGCGCTCGCATTGGGCCTCAGACCGATCGTCGTCGTCAACAAGATCGACCGCCCCGACGGCCGTCCGCAGGAAGTGCTCGACGAAGTGTTCGACCTGTTCGTCAGCCTCGATGCCAACGACGAACAGCTCGATTTTCCGGTGCTGTTCGCCTCGGGCCGCGATGGCTATGCGAGCGACGATCAGGATGCGCGCGCGGGCAGCCTCGCGCCGCTGTTCGACAAGATCATCGCCCATGTCCCCGCCCCCGGGCTCGATCCCGATGCGAAGTTCAGCTTTCTTGCAACCCTGCTCGACCGTGACAACTTCATGGGCCGGGTGCTGACCGGACGGGTCCAGTCGGGCACCATCCGGGTCAACGACCCGATCCACGCGATCGACATGGACGGCAAGGTCGTCGAAACCGGACGCGCGACCAAGCTGATGAGCTTCGACGGGCTCGAGCGTGTCCCTGTCGAGATTGCCCGGGCGGGCGACATCATCGCGCTTGCAGGGCTCGAAAAGGCGACCGTCGCCAACACCATCGCCGATCCCGCGGTGAACGAGCCGATCGCCGCACAGCCGATCGATCCGCCAACGCTGGCGATGCGCTTTGCCGTCAACGACAGCCCGCTCGCCGGGCGCGAGGGCAGCAAGGTGACCAGCCGCATGATCCGCGACCGGCTGCTGCGCGAGGCCGAAACCAACGTCGCGATCCGGGTCACCGAAAGCGCCGACAAGGACAGTTTCGAAGTCGCCGGGCGCGGCGAATTGCAATTGGGCGTCCTCATCGAAACCATGCGCCGCGAAGGCTTCGAGCTTGGTATCAGCCGCCCGCGCGTGCTGTTCCGCGAAGAAGACGGTAAGCGCATGGAGCCTTACGAGACGGTCGTGATCGACGTCGATGACGAATATTCGGGCACCGTCGTCGAGAAGATGCAGCGCCGCAAGGCCGATCTTGCCGAGATGCGCCCCTCGGGTCAGGGCAAGACCCGGATCACCTTTTCCGCCCCCAGCCGTGGTCTGATCGGCTATCACGGCGAGTTCCTGTCCGACACCCGCGGGACCGGGATCATGAACCGCTTGTTCGAGAAATATGGCCCCCACAAGGGGCCGATCGAAGGCCGTATCAACGGCGTGCTGATCTCCAACGGCGATGGCGAGGCGGTGGCCTATGCGCTCAACTCGCTGGAGGAACGCGGCACGCTGTTCATCTCGCCGCAGATGAAGGTCTATGAAGGCATGGTGATCGGCGAGAACGCCAAGCCCGATGACCTTGAGGTCAACCCCCTGAAGGCCAAGCAGCTCACCAACATCCGTTCATCCGGCAAGGACGACGCGATCCGCCTCACCCCCCCGCGACGGATGAGCCTGGAACAGGCGATCGCCTATATCGACGACGATGAAATGGTCGAGGTGACCCCGCAATCGATCCGCCTGAGAAAGGCGATCCTGTGCCCGCACGAACGCAAGAAGGCCAAGCGCAAGAAGGAGGATTGAGGGGGCTGGCGATCAAGGCGCTGTGCAGGGATAACTGCCCGCTTCGCACTGGACTTCGCGGATATCGCACGCCACCAACGCTCCGGTGAATGCGAAGCAGCTCATAGCCAAGTATTGGGGCCGGCCCGGCGGCGCAGAACGCGCCACCTATCAGATGTTTCTGACCGAGCTCGCGCAGGCGCTGGGTGCCGACACACCTGATCCCGGCGAGGGCGGCACGCTGGGAAATTACCAGTTCGAAGGCCCGGTAAAATCCGAAGCCGTGTTCCTTTCGAAGTCGAACAAGCGCATCGATCTGTACAAGCGCGACCACTTTATACTGGAGGCAAAGCAATCACAGCTAAAGGACGGCGAGAGCCTACCTGACGAGCTACCGGAAGAGCTGGAAACCGAAACCGATCTGTTCGGCAATGTAACCGCCTATCGCGCCAAATCCGGCACGCGCGCCAAGCGGTATGATCGGCTGATGGCCGACGCCCGCATTCAGGCCGAGCGTTACAGCCTTGCCCTATCCACCGGGCACAAGCCGCCGCCATTTCTGATCGTTGCCGATATAGGCCGCACCTTCGAACTCTATTTCGATTGGTCCGGTGATGGCCGGGGCTACGGTTTCTTCCCCAACAAGCAGACCTACCGCATTTCGCTGTCAGCTCTCGATAGCGCTGATTTGGTCGGGAATACCGAAAAGACAGCGCTGGAATTGCTGCGCGCCATCTGGCTCGATCCGGAAAGCATCGACCCGCGCAAGCGCGCCGTCGCCGTCACCGGCGATATCGCCGTGCGCCTCTCGCGCGTGGCCGAACAGCTTGAACGCGAAGAGCGCACCCGCAATCCGGGCAAAGCCGATTTCGAGGTGGCGCTGGGTATCGAGCACACCAGCCTGTTCCTGATGCGCGTGCTGTTCTGCATGTTCGCCGAGGACGTCGAGCTTCTGCCCAAGGAAAGCTTCACCCGCTTTCTCGACGAGGCGCGCAGCAAATCGGACTTGTGGTGGCAGAGCGGCCTGCGCGCGCTTTGGCAGCGAATGGACCAGAGCGATGACGCCTTCCGCTTCTGGGACCATGGCGATGCCCTGATCCGCTATTTCAACGGCAATCTGTTCAGCTCCGCCCGGGTCTATGACCTGCCGCAGGAGTTCAAGGGCGAGCTTTTCGAAGCGGCCAAGCGCGATTGGCGCAATGTCGAACCGGCGATCTTCGGCACGCTCCTGGAACAGGTGCTGACCGATGCCGAGCGCTCCAAGCTGGGCGCGCACTATACGCCGCGACCCTATGTGCAGCGGCTGGTCAACGCGACCATAGCCGATGTCCTGACGCCGCAATGGCATGCCGCCCGTGACCGGGCGCGTGAGCTGGAAACGCATGGCCAGCATCAGCAGGCCGTTCAGGCACTGGTCGATTTCCACAATCTGCTGGCCGATCAGCGCATTCTCGATCCCGCCTGCGGCACCGGCAACTTTCTTTACGTGGCAATGGAACTGTTGCTCCAGCTCGAAAGCGAAGTGCTGGAACTGGCGGCAGAGCTGGGACAGACCCTGTCCCCGGCGGTGCATCCGAACCAGTTTCTCGGTCTGGAACGCAATCCCCGCGCCGGGGTGATTGCCGAGCTGGTTCTTTGGATCGGCTGGCTGCGACACCGGCTTGCCAACCATCCCGATGCCATTGGCGAGCCCGTGCTGCCAACCCTCACCAACATCAATTTCGGCACGCATGGCGGATATGATGCCGTGCTGCGGATGACACCGACGGGTGAGCCTGACCTCGACCATCCGATGGCCCCAGAATGGCCCGAGGCCGATTTCATCGTCGGCAATCCGCCTTTCATCGGCGGCAAGGACATCCGCAGGCAGCTGGGCGGCGATTATGCCGAGGCGTTGTGGAAGGCCAACCCGCGCGTGCCCAAATCGGCCGATTTCGTGATGCAGTGGTGGGACCGGGCTGCCTATACGCTGATTGCCCCGGAAACTCGGCTGAAGCGCTTCGGCTTTGTCACCACCAATTCGATCACCCAGACCTTCAGCCGCCGGGTGATCGAGCGGTATCTGACTTCATCCCCCTCCCCTTCAGGGGAGGGGGAGAAGGGCAGGCTTTCGCTGCTGCTCGCCATTCCCGATCACCCGTGGACCAAGGCCACCAGGGACGCGGCGGCAGTGCGGATTGCCATGACCGTGGCGGCGCGTGGGCAGGCCGAGGGGCGGCTGATCGCAATTGTCGGCGAAAGCGGGCTGGAAACCGACCGGCCGGTGCTCGAAGAGCGGGCAGTGTCGGGGCGGATCAATGCCGATCTGTCGGTGGGATCGGATACCGTTTCAGTCGTACCGCTTACCGCCAATGCGGGCTTGGGCTATCGCGGCGTGCAGTTGATTGGATCAGGCTTCATCGTCACGCCTTCCGAGGCGCAGGCGCTGGGTCTGGGCAGGCGCGAAGGGCTGGAGGCCCATATCCGCCCCTATCGCAACGGCCGCGATCTGCTGCAACGCAGCCGGGGCGTGATGGTGATCGACCTGTTCGGCCTGTCCGAAAAGGAGGTGCGCCAGCGCTTTCCCGAGGTGTATCAGCATGTCCACGACACGGTTTACGCGAAAAGGTGGAACCCCGACGCGAACGGCGGCAAGGGCGAATGGGAAGGCCGCGAAGTGAACCGCCGCGAGAGCTACCGGCGATTTTGGTGGATCCACGGCGAACCCCGCAAGGACTTGCGCCCGGCTCTGGCTGGCTTTTCGCGCTACATCGCTACAGTTGAGACTGCCAAGCATCGCATCTTCCAGTTTCTCGATGCGAGCATCCTTCCGGACAACATGCTGATTGCCATAGGCAGCGACGATGCGTTCCATTTGGGGGTTTTGTCATCGTCAATGAGCGTCGAATGGTCTCTAGGGATTGGCGGCACGTTGGAAGACCGGCCCCGCTACAACAAATCCCAGATTTTCGATCCCTTCCCCTTCCCCGACGCCACCCCCGATCAGCGCGCCGTCATCGCCGAACTGGCCGAAGAACTCGACGCCACCCGCAAGACCGCGCTCGATGAAGTGCCGGGCCTGACCATGACCGGGCTTTACAACCTGCGCGATCTGCATCGCTCCGGCGAGCCGCTCTCGCCCCGCCAGCAGGACGACGTGCGCACCGCGCGTGCCGGGATTGTCGATCGGCTCCACCGGCAGATCGATGCAGCCGTCGCAGAAGCCTATGGCTGGGGCGATGACTGGAACAACGGCGCGCGCTCTCCAGCGGACATCGTGACCCGCCTCGTCGCGCTCAACCACCAGCGGGCAGCGCAGGAGAAATCGGGCACGATCCGCTGGCTGCGGCCCGATTACCAGATACCCCGCTTCAGCCCGGATCGCGGCAAGCGGTGATTTCCGAAAGACCCTCCCCATGAACCCCTATACCCTCGCCGCCCTCGCCGCCTATTTCCTGCTGATGATCGCCATCGGCATCTATGCCTGGGCCAAGACCCGGGCGACATCCGAAGGCTATCTGCTTGCCGGGCGCAATCTCGGGCCGGCGGTGACGGCGCTTAGCGCGGGGGCGTCCGACATGTCGGGGTGGCTCCTGCTGGGGCTCCCGGGGGCGCTGTTTGCCTCCGGGCTGGTCGAGGCGTGGATCGCGATCGGGCTCACCATCGGTGCCGCGCTCAACTGGATCATCGTTGCGCCGCGGCTGCGCGAGCAGACCGAGCGGCTGGGCGATGCGCTGACGATCCCGCAGTTCCTCGCCAACCGCTTTCCCGAAGCGGGCACGCTGCTGCGCGTGACCTCGGCCATCATCATCGTCGGCTTTTTCACGGTCTACACCGCGAGCGGCATGGTCGGCGGGGGCAAGCTGTTCGAGACCGCGTTTGCGGGCGCGCTGCCGGTGGCGGGTCTGTCCGACTACATGATCGGCATCTTCGTAACCGCCGGGATCGTGCTGGTCTACACCATGATCGGCGGGTTCCTCGCAGTAAGCCTCACCGATTTCGTGCAAGGGATGATCATGATGGCCGCGCTGGTCGTCATGCCGCTGGTGATCCTGTTCGCCGCCCCGCCCGCGACCGTCGCCGCCGCCCCGCCGGAGGGCTTCCTCAGCCTCACCGAGGGGGCGACGGTCATCGGCATCATCAGCGCGGTGACCTGGGGGCTGGGCTATTTCGGGCAGCCGCACATCATCGTGCGCTT
>Ga0224722_1000826_pt1 | contig 17675 bp, 14 predicted proteins | sample Balambano_FR1_Me_FD_161646 | JGI IMG/M metagenome (GOLD analysis project Ga0224722, IMG submission 161646) | Freshwater sediment microbial communities from Lake Towuti, South Sulawesi, Indonesia - Balambano_FR1_MetaG | ecosystem: Environmental > Aquatic > Freshwater > Lake > Sediment | place... | reverse complement strand
CCCTATCGGGGAGAGCGACCTGATCTCGCCATCAGGCTTCTTGCCTCTGGAATCCCTCGGGTTCGTCTCTCCCCGTGCTTCCGCAGCACCTTCCGATGCTACCCCTTCAAGATACAAGGAATCCCTATGAAAGATGGAGCGCTCGCTGCGTTGCAGGGATTCCTCGGCTTTCAGCCTCGGAATGACATTGAGAGGCTACGGCTTGGTCTTGATCGAACCGTCAACGATGCCGGCGGTGATCGTCGGCAACTCATCCTTGACGGCCTGCGGCACGACCGAATCCAGGTCGTGGAACGGGGCGATGCCGACGCCGTCGTTGGCCAGCGAAGCCAGCCGCGTGCCACCCTTGAACGAGCCATCGGCCACAGCCTTGGCCGCCTCGATCACGGTGCTGTCCAGGCGCTTGAGCACGCTGGTGAGGACGATGTCCTTGTATTCCGGCGCGGACTCGAACCAGTCGCTATCCACGCCGATGATGTAGGCGTTGCCGCGTTCCTTGATGGCAGCTGCGGTGCCGAGGCCAACAGGCCCGGCGACGGGCATGATTACATCCGCGCCTTCATCCATCAGCGTCTCGCCCAGGCGGCGGCCGTCGTCGGTGCTCTCGAAGTTGCCGGCGAACAATCCGTCGTTCTTGGCGCTGTCCCAGCCGAGCACCTGTACCTCTTTGCCGTTCTTCTCGTTGTAGAACTTCACGCCCTGCTCGAAACCGATCATGAAGTCGGCCACAGGTGGGATGTTGATGCCGCCGAAGGTGCCGACCTTGCCGGTCTTGCTGACCGAGGCGGCCACATAGCCGGCCAGGAAGGCACCCTGATCTGTCGCGTATACCTGGCCGATCACGTTTGGAATTTCGGGGTCATATGCGAAGTCGAGGATTTGGAACTTCTGATCGGGGTTTGCCTCGGCCGCAGCCTTGGTCGCATCGCCGAGCAGGAAGCCGACCGTTACGATCAAACTGCAATTCGACCCCAGGAATTCGTTGATGTTCTTCTCGTAATCGGTCTGCTGTTGCGATTCGAGATACACCGTCTCCCAGCCCAGATCTTTGGCGACTGTTTGCGCCCCGGCCCAGGCCGTCTGGTTGAAACTCTTGTCATCAATACCGCCAACGTCGGTGACCTGGCAAATCTTTCCCGCTGTCGCGGCGGCCGGCGCCTCAGTTGCGGCTGGCGCTTCCGTGGCCGCTGGTGCCTCGGTTGCGGCTGGCGCAGCTGGTGCCTCGGTCGGCGGTGGTGCTTGTGTGGGTGCTGTTGTAGGGGTAGCAGGTGTGGTGCCGCAGGCTGCGAGTAACAGCGCCGCAAGCACAGGTAACGTGAGTAGTGACTTTCGCATGAAACTTCTTCTCCTTCACGTGCCGCACAGATTACGCGGCACAATCCAAGGCCGATTCTAGTGTCGAAGATAGGCGTGGGCAACTGACTCTAAGCGCATCTATGCTCGCTGCGATCCAGCACATACAGCCCATGCCGGAAGACGAAGAAGCCGTTGCGGTGCAACTTCTGGTCGGCAAACGTGACGTGCAGATTCAATCGCTTGAACGCAGCACGCCAACCGGCGTCGTCGCGGTTACTGTGCGGGTGGCCGCGAAACTCCTGATTCAGCCATGAGTCGCCGAGCATGGTCAGGCGGCGCTCATGCTCGGTCTCATAGATGTCCTCGACGATGATGACGCGGCGGGCGACGCGCTTTGCCTCGGCAATCGTGTGCTCTGGATCGGGGATGTGGTGCAGCACGGTCAACAGCAGTGCCACGTGAAAACTGTCGTCGCCGTAGGGCAACGTCACGCCATCGTAGACGCGCGACGATCTGCCGGGGATCACGCTCTGGTCGGCCACATCCAGCATGGTCACGTCATAGCCGAGGTGCATCAGCCCATCGGCCACGAAGCCCACGCCGCTGCCGATGTCGAGGATGCGATCGCCGGCCTGTAGATGCGGCGAGACGCGCTGAATGTAGTCCACGGCGCGTTCGCGGCCAGGCGCAGTCAGGGCATAGCGGATGCGCCCGGTCAGCGTCGGTGCCGGGCCGCTAAAAGTAATGGAGGGCATGATTCCTATACCCCTCCCGTTTCGGGGAGGGGCAGGGGGTGGGTCGGGTGCTAACCCCGCAGCGCCACCAGCTTGGCGTTGACCTCGTGCACCTTGGCCTGCTCGGCCAGCCACCAGTCCTCACTCAACTGTGCATCCAGTTCCTCGACCGTCTTACCCTGCTGCTCGACCCACGTGTAGTACTTGAGGTTGTGCCAGCGCCGCCGGTTCTCCGGTGTGCCGTCCAGGAACCAATCGGTCTTCTGATGGCGCAGGATGCCGCCGATGCGCGACATGGCCGCCGCTTCATTGAGGCCATGCTGCGCGTCCCAGTGATCCATCACGGAGCGATAACGGTCCGGGCCATCGGTTGCGACGGTTACGACCACATCCTTCTTGCCAAGACCGAAGTGTTTGGCCGTCTTGATCGCGCCCAGCAGGTTGCACACGCCGCTGATGCCAAAGATGCCGGCCATGGCGCAGGCCGTCTCGCCGTCCACGCCATAGTTCTTCATCATCGTCTCGCCGCCGGCGGGGTTGGTAAAGACGTGCAGGATGCGCAGGCATTCGAGATCGTCAATGCACGCCAGGCCGTCCATGTTGGTCACGTGATGAATCCAGGTCACGTGTTTGTCACCGATGCCCTGAATCTCGTGGCTGCCATAGCCATTGTTGAACAGGGTGGGGCACTGCACTGGCTCCAGGCCGATCACCTTGCAGTTGGGGAAAGCTTGTTTGAGCCGGTCGCCGGCTGCAATCGTGCCAGCGCTGCCCATGGCGCTGCAATAGGCGCTGATGCCGCGCGTGCCGAGCTTGGCGGTTAGTTCGCGCTCCAGCTCGACGATGGTGTTGCCGGTAACGTGATAGTGAAACCGGTAGTTCCCCATCTCGGAGAACTGGTTCATGATCTTCATCGTGCCGCCATGCTCGCGCTGCAAGCGGTTGCATTCGTCGTAAATTTCTTTGACGTTGCTCTCGCTGCCGAAGGTCTTGGTGTAGGTCGCGCCGTAGCTCTCGATCTTCTCGAAGCGCTCACGGCTCATGCCGGCCGGCAAAATCACCATGCTCTTGAACCCGGCCCGCGGCCCCACCCACGACCCGCCGATGCCGTAGTTGCCGGTGCTGGGGAAGACGAGCGTGTGTTTGCCCGGCTCGATCTCGCCGTTGACGAACTTCTCGGCCATCACGCTGTAGGCCGGGCCGACCTTGTGGCTGCCGGTCGGGAAGTCCTTCGCCACCAGCAACACGATCTCGGCGTCCACGCCGGTGAGCGCGTGCGGCATGACGAAGTAGTTGACCTCACCCCCAACCCCTAAAGGGGAGCCAGAACTCCCCTCCCCTTTACGCCGCAGGTCCTCGGAGCGGAGCGGAGGGGAGGAGGGGACGGGATTGGGGCGGGTTGGCTTCAGCCAATTGATGTTGAACAGGTTGATCGGGTCGAGCGGCGCTTCGGCCCGCGCCTTGGCCGCGCGCTCGCGGATGGCCGGGTCAATCGTGTCGGGGTGCAACAACTCTTCGAACGTGGGAAATAGGACATTCATGATGCGAATGGTAATTGGTTATCAGTAACCGGGAATCAGGGCGGATTGTGTTTGCGCGTGGAGGTGGACTCCACCTCGTCAATCGTCATGATTTTGCCTGCCAAAGGTGGAGTCCACCTGACGACGATCAATTTCTGATTACCGATTACCGATTACTACGCTCAATCCCGCCACCGGCGCAAACACCTTGCCCGAAAATTCGCGCTGCGCTTCCTCGATCAGCGTGCGTTGCTTGCCCTCGTAGATCGCGTCAATGTGCACCAGTGCCAGTTGCCTGGCCGAGGCAGCCGTGGCGTTGTGCCCGGCGATCTGGGCGGTGCTGTGGCCATATGCGCCCTGAGCAAATTCGGGGTTGAGCGTTGCGCAGAAGGCCGACTCGTGCACCAGCAGATCGGCGTTCTGGGCCAACGGCACAATGTTCTCGCATGGGCCGGTATCGCTGGTGAAGGCGACCGCATGTTGGCCGAATTGATTGCGCGTCTCGATGCGCAGGCCGGTGACCGGCGCAAACTGACTATGCTGCATCGGCCATGTCTTGAGCATGATGGCGGGGTGAATCTGCACGCTGCCCGGCTCATCCTGCGGCAGCACGATGCGCGCGGTGCTCTCGGTCACTCCTTCCAACGAACCGTATGCAGTGGCCATCAGCATGTCGAGCGCGGCAAACATGAACTCGGTCGCGATCAGCATGGGTGTGCGCACGCTGGGGTCGAGGCTCAGTTCGTACCACAGCATCAGCATCGGGTAGCCCAGCGCGTGATCGCCATGCCGATGGCTCAAGAATACATGCGTAATCTGGGCAGGTGAGATGTCCACCGCATCAAGTTGTTGCAGGATGGCCGGGCCGCAATCAATCAGGATGCACTCGTTGCCGATGCGGACGAGATACGATGCATTGGTCTGGCCGCGCATGGGCAAGGCTGCGCCCACGCCCAGGAAGATCACCTCGATCATGACGCCGTTACGACCCTTGTGCTTGCAGCGCAGCGGGCTTGATGACGGCCGGGATCGCTGCCGCAATCGTGACCGCGACCGGCCCTGCGCCGCGCTTAGCGATGAACGATGCTTCGGCGCTGCTTGCCGCTGGCTGGGTGAGATACACCTGGCTGCCCTCGATGCGAAAGATGGCCGTGCCGGGCTGCTCGTCCGGCTCGCCGAACACGGCCGTGAAGTCGTCCTGCGCCGCTTCGAGTGAAGGCACGCCGACGCGCACCTGGGCGATGCCATTTGCGCCGTTGGCATGCAGCGTGTTATCGCCCATCGGCACGCGCAGCGTGCGCGGCGTCACATCTTCGATCAAGAATGGCAGGCCGATGTCCTGATTGACTGGGAACGCGCCGCGCCAGCGCAACTGCACGCCATCGGGCCGCTGCCGGCCACCGTCGTTGATGCTGGAGTAGTCCAAGCCTTGCGCTTTGAGTTTAGAAACAACATCGGCGATATTCGGCGTGGCCAGGGCAAAATCAATCGGCCCCCAGAAGCCGTTGTAACGTCCCCAGCGGTGCTGCTCAGACGGACTTAGAAATGCCAGCAGCTCGATGTAGCTGCCATCGGCAAAGCACACCAGCGCGTTGTGCGTCTGGCCGCCGGCATGCACGCCGCCGGGTGTGATGGTGAAGCCCAGCGTCTGCCAATCGGCCTGGGCGCTATCGAGGTTTTGGACAAGGACGACGACGTGATCAATTTTCATGGCGAGCGCAGTATAGCCATGCTTGCCGATCCGTCCGTCAAGTGCGCGACACAGTTTCTTGAACGCGGATTTTGCAGCAAACGGTACGCAGAACCTCTCGCGAAGGCCGCCAAATCCGCAAAGAAATTTGGCGCACTTCGTGCTCTTTGCGAGAGATAGTCTGCAAAGTGCGTAACGTGAGTTAGTGGATCAATGCGTTCCGATCCGCGTTGTGTGCGGGCATCCGCGTCCGAATTCTGATCACCTGCGCAAGCCCTGAAATCAAAATGCTCTCACGTCGTCAACGGATTCCACAAGAACGACAGGCCAATCGCCAACGCGGCCAACAGCGCGCCGAGCGCGACAAAGACCACGCTGATCTCGGTTGTTTCAGACTTGGTGATGAGATGGGTGGGCAGACTGCGGAAGACCTCGATCAATTCGGTGGCGCTCTCAGCCGAGTAATACTCGGCGTTGGTCATGGCCGCGACTTCCTTTAACGTCGCTTCGTCAATCCCACGGCGGAATCGCCCGCCGCCGCCGAATCCACCCATGCCACCGCCGCCGCCACCCATGCCACCCATACTAGGCTCGCGACCCTGGATTTGCGCGCCGCACGGCGGCATCTCCGACCCGCGCGCGGTGCCGAAGCCGATGGTGTAGACGCGGATGCCTCGGTCGGCGGCCTGTTGCGCTGCCTCGATAGGCTCCGGCCCGGCGTTGCTGGCCCCGTCGGTCAACAGCACGATGATCTCCGGCACGAAGTAGCCATTCGGCACCGGCGTCGGTTGCGGCGCGGACGGGTTCTCCTCGATGGGGGCGACGCTCGTATCAATCTCGGCGATGGCATCAATGGATTTGATGATGCTGCTGCCGATGGCTGTGCGCCGGCCGACGGCCAGCCCCTTGATGGCGTCTTCCAGCACCTCGGCGTCGGTGGTGGGGGATTGAATCAACTCGGCGAAGCCGGCGAAGGCCACAATGCCGATGCGCATGCTATCGGGCTGGCTGCGGATGAACGACAGCGCGGCGTTCTGCGCCGCGACCAATCGGTTGGGCGGGATGTCGGTCGAGCACATGCTGCGCGACACGTCCACGGCCAGAATGGCGGTGGTCTGGCTGGTGGGCACGCTCACGATGGCCACCGGCCGGCTGAGCGCGATGATCAGGCTGCTCAAGCCGGCCAGAAACAGCACAACGGGCACATGCCTGCGCCAACGCGACTGCTTGGCCGCGGCTTCGCGCACCAGCGATAAGCTGGAATAGCGCACGACGAAGCGCCGGCGGCGGCGCAGTACCCAGATGTAGGCCGCGATGAGCAGCGGGATCAACCCCAGCAGAATCAGAAATCCCGGCCAAAGCACATCCACGAGTCACCTCCAAAATCTACAACTACGGCATCCGGCTGAACCACAGCAGCGATAACGCACCCCCGATCAACAGCAGCGCCATGCCCACTCCGGCGAACAATGGCGTCACCTCGGTCGGCTCGGGGTGAATCACCAGCTCGGTACCGAGGTTGCCGTAAATCGTCTGCAAGTCCTGTTCGGTCTGGGCGTTGAAGTAGGTGCCTTTGGTGAATCCGGAAATGGCTTGCAATGTCTCCTCGTCCAGCCGTGTCTGCACGGTGAAGCCTTCGACGTTGAGTGGCACGCCCTGCGGGCTGCCCACGCCGATGGTGTGCACGCGCACGCCACGGTTGGCCGCCTCGACTGCGGCCTCGGCCGGGTCGGGCGAGACGGTGTTCTCGCCGTCCGTCAACAACACGATGGCGGCCGACGTGCGCGTCCCGGGCGGAAGCGGCTCCGGAGTGGCGATCGGTTCGGGCGTGGCATTGCTGTAGTAATTCGTCTCTTCGCCGTCTGCGGCCAGCGCATCCAGCCCCGCGAAGATGCCATTAGCCAACGACGTGCCGCGCGCCGGTGTGAGGCGATTGATCGCGGCTGCGATCACGGCGCGGTCACTGGTGGGCACTTGCACTTCCAACCCGCTGTCGCTGAAGGCGACCACACCGATGCGCACGGTTGTCGGCTGCTGCTCAACGAAGGTCAGCGCGGCGGCCTTTGCCGCTTCCATGCGGGTGGGCTTGATGTCTTCCGCGGCCATGCTGCCCGATACGTCGAACGTCAGGATGACCGTGCCTTCCATGCGCGGCAAGCCAACCACGGCCTGCGGCCGCGCCAGCGCCAACGCCAGAATGCTCAGCCCGATCAGAAAGAGCACAGGTGGGATGTGGCGGCGCGCGCCCAATGCGCGGCTGGTCTTGCCCGCTTTGGATGCAGCTTGCACCAGACCCAGGCTGCCATAGCTGGCCAGCAAAAGCTTGCGGCGGGCCTGCATGCGCAGATAGAGCATGATGCCCAACGGCACCAACGCCAGCGACAACAGCATCAACGGCCAGATAAATGACATGCTTGCTCGGCTTATTTGTGGTGCTGCTCGCGCAGCGTCGCAAAACGGATGATGGCGCGCACCAAATCTTCTTCGGTCGAAAGCGGCAGCGCATCCACGCCGGCGCGCTTAAACGACTCGCTCAGCATGGCACTGCGGCGTTGAGCGGCTTCCTGAAAGCGCTTGCGGAACTTCTTGTCGCGCGTGTCCACATACAGTTGCTCGCCGGTTTCCGCATCCTCCATGATGAGCGGGCCGACGTCGGGCAGTTCCATCTCGCGCGGGTCCCACAGCCGGATGGCCAGCACCTCATGCTTGCGGTTGAGCAGGCTGAGTGTGCGCTCCCAGCCCGGCTCACTGATGAAATCTGAAATGACGAACACCAGCGAACGCCGCTTGATCGAATGCAGCCCGGTCTCCAGCAGGGGCGTGAGGTTTGTGAAGGGCGCGGTGGGCAAGCGCGGCTGTTTGAGCAGGTCGTTGATGATGCGCAACACTTGCATGCGCCCATGCCGCGCCGGGATGGTGCGATCCACCTGGCCGCTGTAAAACACCGCGCCGACCTGGTTGCCGTGCCGGGTGAGCAGACGCGCCATCGTCGCCACCAGGTCAATCAGCACGTTGCGCTTTAAGTATTTGTTTGCGCCGAAGTCCACCGACGGGCTGAGGTCGAGCAAGAACCAAGCCGTGATCTCCCGGTCTTCGTGATACTGCCGGACATAGGGCGTGTCCATGCGCGCCGTCACGTTCCAGTCAATGTAACGGATGTCGTCTTGCGGCTGGTATTCGCGCAAGTCGGCAAAGTCCAAGCCGTAGCCATAGAACAGGGTGCGATAGTCACCCTGCAGCAGGCCGTCCAACTTACGGATCACCTGCCAGTCGAGGCGTTGAAGGACGCGCTCAGGCGTTGGCGCCGGCAGCGTTGATGCTGGCACCGACGCCGTTGGCGCGGAGGTTGACATGCTCATGCAGGGGCACAACAGGAACCGGGATGCGGTCGAGGATCTTCTTCAGCAAGTCGTCGGTGCTCACGTTATCCGAGAGCGCCTCGTAGGACGGGATGACGCGGTGCCTCAGCACATCGAACGCCATGTCGAGCACGTCCTCGGGCAACACATAGCCGCGCCCGCGCACAAACGCCAGCGCCCGCGCCGTCAGGATCAAGTTAATGGATGCGCGTGGGCTGGCCCCGAACGTGATGTAGTGCTGCAACTCCTTCAGACCGATGTCCTTCGGCTGGCGCGTGGCCGTCACCATGCGGATGGCGTATTCGATCAGCGCCGGGTCCACATACACTTGATACACCGTCTTTTGTAGCTCAAGCAATTGCTCGATCGTCAGCACCTTCTGCACGGCTTGCAGGAAGCCGGTCATGCGCTCGACGATCACGAACTCCTCGGTGGGCGTGGGGTAGCCGATCAGCACCTTGAGCATGAAGCGGTCCACCTGCGCTTCCGGCAGCGCGTAGGTGCCCTCGGTCTCGATCGGGTTCTGGGTGGCCATCACCAGGAACGGGTTTGGCACCAGATGGGTCTCGCGGCCAATCGTCACCTGCCGCTCCTGCATCACCTCCAGCAGGGCGCTTTGCACTTTGGCCGGCGCGCGGTTGATTTCGTCGGCCAGCAGCAGGTTGGTGAACACCGGCCCAAGCGACGTGTTGAACTCGCCGGACTTCTGGTTGTAGATGCGCGTGCCCACTAAGTCTGCCGGGACAAGATCGGGCGTGAATTGAATGCGCTTGAAGTCGCCGCCGATGGACTCGGCCAGCGTCTTGATGGCCATCGTCTTGGCCAGGCCAGGCACGCCCTCGACCAGAATGTGGCCGCGCGCCAACAACGCCACCGCCAGCCGCTCCAGCAAGTGATCCTGGCCGACGATGACCTTCTTCACTTCATACAGCACGCGCTCCATCGGCAATCTGCCGCGCGCCTCTTCCCTGCTTTGTGTCATCGGCTTTCTCCTTAAATCATTAATATGGCGGCATGCCGGCCGCGCCGCCCGCAACATTGATCGGCACAGCGAACCCGATGCCGATAAACACATCCTGGCCGGTGGGGTTGACGAGCGCGGTGACGATGCCAACTACCTCGCCGTTGCGATTCATCAGCGGCCCACCGGAATTGCCAGGGTTTACGGCCGCGTCTATTTGAATCAGGTTCTCCATTTCGGCCTCGCGGCCATCGGGTTTGAAGGTGCGGTTGAGGCCGGAGATCACGCCGGTGCTCATCGAGCCATACAGGCCAAGGGGATGGCCGACGACGTAGGCCTCGTCGCCCACGTGCATTGCTCCTGGATTGCCCAGCACAGCGGGCACGATTTGTTTGGGCAACTCATACACGCTCAGGACGGCGATGTCGTTCTCGGATTGTGCGGCCGTGATCTCGGCCCGCGACTCGGTGCCATCGGCAAAGGTTACTTTGATCTCGGTCGCATCGGCCACGACATGCAGGCTGGTGAGGATGTCGCCTTTGTCGTTGACGACGACGCCAGTGCCGATGCCGCTCAACGATTTGTCCGCATCGTCTTGATCTGGGCGTTGCGCCTCGATAAACACGAGCGATGGCCGGATGGCCGCGTTGACCAGCGAGGCCCGCGCCGGTTGTGGCGTGGCCGAGGCCATGACTTGGGCCGCCAGCTCGTTCACCTCTCGCGCAGTGAGCGGCGGGGTGGGTGGCCGGATGGCGTTGTAGAGCAGCAGGGCCAGCAGCGCCGCAAAGATGCCGGAGACAAAGAGCAACGGCGCACGCGCGCGCACGAACAGTCGCTGCCAGCGTTGCCGCCACAGGCCAGAGGTAGTTGGGGGTTCAGATCCGCCGAGTCCCTGCAACAGGCATATCTTCTAACATGCCTTTCTGAGGCGAAGGTAAGATGTTTTCTATGCGCGCACCACCTTGCGCGGCGTGGGTGTGTAGCCGGGAAACACCTCTTCGATTGCAGCGTTGCCCACGCGCTTCGACAGCACTTCGCTCAGGATGTCGCGGTAATCCGTAGTGAGCGCAAGATCGCCAGGCCCAACCAGTTTGTTTGCCGCCAGCGTCGGCCAGTCTGCATGCACTTTGCCGCCCACGACGTTGCCGCCGATCAGAAACATGGCGTTGGCGTGGCCGTGGTCGGTGCCTCGGCTGCCATTCTCGGCGGCGCGGCGGCCAAACTCACTCATCGTCACGACGGTGACGCCCTGCATGCGTTCACCCAGATCTTGCCACAGCGCGGCCAGCCCTTGCCCGAACTCGCCCAGCAGCCCGGCCAGTTGGCCCTCGGCCCCGCCTTGATTGGCGTGCGTGTCCCAACCGCCGATGTCCACGCACGCCACCTCCAACCCGACCTCGGCCTTGATCAATTGTGCGATCTGCATGAGGCCACGGCCGAAGTCGCCCTCAGGATATGTCGCGGCGTGGGCAGATGTGTAGCCTGCGACATTAACCTTGTGCAAGACTGCGATTGCCTCATTAACTTGAGCGGATGCATGGGTCAGCGCGGGGTCAACGCTGGGCAGGCCATACAGGGCAGATAGCGTGGTTTGAAATTGCGCCAAGTCGCGCTGGCGGCCCCCGTAGTGAAAGTCGGCGATGGATTTGAGCGCGGTGGCAGGCACGGGGCCGCGCAGTGCCGCTTGCACCATGCTGCCAATGCCCACGGCACGCAACGGCGAATCGTTGCCGCTGTTGAACGAAGCCAGATGCCGCCCGATCCAACCGCTCACCAGCGACTTCGTGCCGGGCGTGCCGCGCTCCATCGCATCCATCGCGTCAAAGTGCGAATGGGTCGGGTCGGGCGAGCCAACGGCGTGAATCGGCGCAAGCTGCCCGGCGTCGTAGATGGGCTTAAGCGGGCGCAGGGCAGGATGCAGCGCGAAGAAGCCGTCCAGGTCAACTGCGGTTTTGTCGTCGCCGTTTTTTGGTTCGGGGATGGCCAGCTCTGGCCGCAAGCGGTAATAGTCGCTGTCGCCGCTGGGCACGAGCGCGCTCAAGCCATCCATGCCGCCGCGTTGAAACACGACCACCAGGACATCGCCGCGCGGCGCTTGGCCTTGCGGTGCGAACGCCAATCGCGGCATCCATGTGGGTAGGGCTGTGTACGCATTCATAGTAGTAAAAATCAACCGCGAAGTTGAAACAGCGGCGACGACAAAAGCAATGCCATCAGCGCCGGCAGGTCTCCCGCGAAAGGTTGCAGTTTGGTTTTGACTTCGGCGGGCAGCGTCGTGCCCACGCGTTGAGTGGACAGCGCGTCGAGGCTTTGGCCCGCAAATGGGGGTAAGCGTGTTCCCTTGAGGGCGTTGCTGCCCAGGGCAAGCGCAACGTTCCAACGCGCCAACATCGAATCTGCGCCCAGCCACGCCCCCTTCACATCGGGATAGCCATTGGGCGCGGCCCACAGGAAGAGCGGCTGACCCATCAGCAGCATGGCCCGGCTGAGCATGCGCCCGCCATCGGTCACGGCGTTCGTCGCACGCAGGGCCGATGCCATAAATTCAAATGGGCGCTTCATCTTCTGCCCGGTCGAGGCCTTGAACTCGGCGCTGTGCAGGATTGCACCCAGCGTCTTGCGGATGTCGCCCCTGCTCTTGGTGAATGCGTCGGCCCCCAGCTTGACGACGCTGACTGGTGGGTTGTCGCTGATGAAGCGCCGCGCCAGCTTGCGGCTGATGAACGCCGCCGTGCTGGGGTGATTGGCCAACAAGTCGAGCACGCGTTCGCCATCGGCCTTGCCGCCGCGCGCCGGTAGTGACATGCCGAGCACCGTCTTGGCTTCGTCGTCGTGCAAGCGCGCGGCGAAGATGAACTGGCCCAGCTTGTCGGGCTTCTTGCGGTTGCCGCGCGCCGTCCAACCAGTGAAGGCGCGTGCCACTTCCTGCACATCGTGTTGGGTGTATCCGCCATCCACGCCCAGCGTATGCAGCTCCATCAGCTCACGGGCGTAATTCTCGTTGGGCCTGCCCTTGACATTGGTCACGTTGTCCAGATACACCAGCATGGCCGGGCTGTGCGCGCTGGCGAACAGCAGGTCGCGGAAGTTGCCCAGGGCGTGTGGCCGGATCACGTCGCGGTCATCTGTGGGCTTGAGATATGCCTCGGCGCTCTTGGCGAAATAGATGTTGAAGTGATTGCTCCAGAAGTCGGTCATTACCTCGTGCAACTGCCGGCGGCCATACACGGCGCACAACAGGGTGGCCTGTTGCAGATCGAGGATGATCTCGCGGCGCGCGTCCTCCAGCAAGTCTCTGGGTTCAGCGGTTAAGGTGTCGTGTAGTTCGGGCAGCGCGGCGATGCGCGCCTGCACATCGCGGTCATCCAGTTGCTCGTAGGCGAGTTGCTCCTCGATGAACGCATCCACGCCGATGTGCGCGATGTGGTCCAGGTCGCCCGGCCGTGGGCCGAACATCAGCCGGTTGGCGGCCAACCACGCGGCGGCGTTGTCAGTCTGTTGCGCTGGCAGACTCGTTGCTGCGTCAGTCACGCGCATGCGATTCATCGTCGCCAGTGCTGCTGCTGCTGCGCTGAGCCTGAGGAAATTGCGCCGTGTCAGGCTGGGCTGTCTTCGGTCGTGCATGTGGCACAGACTAGCGGCTCGGCGTCATGCTTCCGTCATCGGGATGTAAAGCGGGTGTAAATACCCACCCACTTTTGTCAGGTCCAAGCCCGCACGCCCCGCCATTGCTCAGGACATCAAGCGACGCTACACTCGCACGCATCTGCTCACATAGTCTCAGTAGTTGAAAACATCGGCTCGCGCTTGCCGTGTCCGCCCACCGATAAATCGGCGGGCTACAAAACAGCCCCGGCTGAAGCCGGTTTTAAGTCCCAAGCTTGGGACGCTGCTCTGTAGCACGGCCATCTTATGGCCGTGTGAACGCGGCAAACGGCGAAATTTTCAACTACTGAGTCTGACGTTCGTCGCATGCAACAGAAAGTCCCGTTTGCCAAAGACCCCCTGAATTGGGTGGCGCTCAGCGTCGTGATTGTTGGGCTGGCGTTGGTGGCCGGCTTTTTCGTGTTGCGCGCCAACACGCCCTCCGATGGCGCGCGCATGATCATCACCAACGACGTGTGGAGGGACGCTGGCGTTGTCATCACACCCTGGGAATCGGTATTCGGCGCTGAACAATCCAGCGTGGAGGTGCTGACCGTGAACAGTGTGCGCGTGAGTGATCTGGCTCAGGCCGCTGTCATGGGCCAGCCGAACCCGATTCAGGCTGACTATGTGATCGGCAAAGAAGTGCAATACGTCGCCCGGCGACCGATCCGCGATCAACCAGAAAACGCGGGCGGCGTCAGGCGTCCGCAGGGGCTGCTGGTGCAGGCCGCGCTACGCCCGTTCCCATTCGATGTGTGGTTTGCGCAGAACTGGCTGCTGATCCTGGCAACCGTGGGTGGCCTGGTGATCGCGGGCGTCGTGTTCATTCGTCACCCCAGCGACCGCACCACCCGGGCGATGGTCTTGTGGGTGCCAGGCACATTCGCCTCACAGATCATGTATTCGCTGGGCGTGCAGATCGGCGACTTCGTCCGCCCGCTCAACCTGTGGTGGTTCATGATCACCGCCAGCCTGGGTTACATCCTCGTGCTGGTGGCGCTGCTGCGCTTTGCGTTCGAGTTCACACGCCCGCCCGAGCGCGTGGCGATGGCCTTGCGCAGCTCACGCGCCATCGTCGCGTCCTACGTCGTGCCGTTTGGCTTCTTCTTCGGGTTCTTGATTTGGCAATGGCTGGCCGACCCGAATGCGTTGCGCTGGTTTGGCAAGTGGCGCACGGCCACCGGCCTGATCGCCATCGCCAGCGTCAGCCTGTCGCTGTTGGTGGCGGCGTGGAGCTATGTGAAGACCAACGACTTTGCCACCCGGCAGAAGATTCGCTGGATCGTGTATGCCGGCGGCGTGGTTGGTCTGGTCAATGTCCTGCTCAACTCATTGCCAGCGCTTCTGATTCGCCGCCCAATCGCCAGTCTGACGACGCTGAGTGTGTTGTTCTTCCTTTTTCAATTAGCCATCGCCTACGCCATCCTGCGCTACGGCTATCTGGACGTGGATGTATTTATCAATCGCACGCTGGTGGCAGGGTTGATGTCGGCTGCGCTGGCGCTGTCTTACTTTGCCTTGTTGATCGTGGTGCAGATGTTGTTCGAACGCGTCATCCCCTCGCGTCAGGGCCGCACCGATATCGTCATCGTCATCACCACGTTGATCGGCATCGCCTTGTTCAACCCGGTGCGCGCCAGTGCACAGCGGCTGGTGGATCGCGTGTTCTTCCGGCAGAAGTACGAGGCGGCGCGGCGCATCACGGCGTTTACCTCGGCCTTGCGCGACGATGCCTACGCCAACATGGATCGGCTTTCGTCCGAACTGTTGACGGTGACGCGCGATGTGGCGCGTTCAACCCAGACGGGCTTGTGGCTGCGCGACATCACGCGCAAGGGCGGCTAGACGTTTGGCCATGTTTCACCCTGACCGACCAAACACAGCCAATGAGGCCATGACCGGCGCGAGGTTGAGCATCGCCCGGCTGGCGAGCCTGGCCTTCATCTGGGGTGCGGCGCTCATGTTCATCCTGACGGCGTATGCACGAGTGGCGCAACTGGAAGAATTGGCGTTGCGCAACCAGGATGCCATCGCTGCTCTGCGCCTCAGCTCTGGCACGGTGCTGCTGGTTGTGGCATTGGCCGACACGGCGCTGTTCCTGATCTACTTCGTCATCGCCAACGTGATTTTTTTGCGCCGCTCGAACGACTGGCTGGCGCTGCTCACGGCGGTGATGCTGGCGACGATGGCCGCGACGATCGTGCGGCCGGCGGATTCGGTGCGCGTGGTCGAAGACCCGCTGTTGCGCGTTCTGCACATGCTGACGCTGAGCGTCAGCATTCTCAGCCTGTCCACTTATCTGCATCTCTTTCCTGACACGCGTTTCATGCCGCGTTGGACCGGTTGGCTGGCGGCGTTTTGGGGCGTGCTCAACGTGGGCTGGCACTTTGTGCCACCGCTGGTGTGGCCGCCGCGCAGCACGCCCATCGTGCTCACCGGCTTGTGGGTTGCCAGCGGTGTGTGTGTGCAACTGTATCGCTATTTGCGCGTGTCAACGGTGGAGCAACGCCAACAAACCAAATGGATTCTGCTCGGATTGCTGGTAGCTTCGACCGGCTTTTTGCTGTTCAACGTCATCGTGCCTGTGCTCGCGCCAGCCGTGCTGCAGCCTGGCGTCGCCCGTGTGATCTACGTGATTGCTGGTGTGCCGCTCGAATACGCCGCGCTGATTGCGCTCCCGTTGGCATTTGCGTTCTCCATCCTGCGCTACCGGCTATGGGACGTGGATCGCATTGCCTATCGGGCCGTGATCTATTCGGTCATGACCGGTGGACTGTTGGCGTTGTATTTTGGCTCCGTGCTGGTGCTGCAACAACTCTTCCGCGCCCTCACCGGCGCAAACAGTGTGCTCGCGGTCGTGTTCTCGACAATTGCCATCGCCCTGCTGTTCCAGCCGCTGCGCCAAACTGTGCAAGCAGCAATAGACCGGCGCACCTACCGCCGCAAATACGATGCGACGTTGACGCTGCAACGCTTTGGCGAGGTCGCGCGGGACGAGGTAGACCTGGATGTGATTACGCGCGAGTTGGTGGCGGCCGTCAACGAGACGATGCAGGCCGAACATGCATCGGTGTGGATAAAACGCCGTTGAAGCAAAGACAAGGCGCAATGGTTGACTTGACTGACCTCACCGCTAAACTGATTGTCGTTGTGAACGACACCTTGCGCCCGGCTCACACCCCCATTTGGTTGCGCAGCAAGGAGCGCACACCCTGACATGCCGTCCTTAGCGCAACGCGTGCGTCAGTGGTTTGCTGGCCCAAGCAAAGATACGGCCGATCAGGCGGCGACCCAACCGGTGGCGCGAGATATGCCGCCCGCACCAGACTATCGGGTCAACATCGCGCCGGACGATCCGCTCATTGCCTTCTTTGAGCGCTCGCCCGATCCGATTCTGGTGGAGAAGTTGCCGCTCGACACGCCAGGTGTGCGCAGCTTGCGCGCCGCTGGCGTAACGCTGGTCGTGCCGTTGGTCAGCCAGGGCGAACTGGTGGGCATGCTCAACCTCGGCCCGCGCATGGGCGAGCAGCAGTATTCGGTGGATGACCGCTCGCTGCTCAACAACCTGGCCACCCAGGCCGCACCGGCCGTGCGGGTGGCGCAACTGGCGCGCCGGCAAGAACTGGAGGCACAGGCGCGCGAACGCATCGAGCAGGAATTGCGCGTGGCCCGCCTGATCCAGGAGACGCTGCTGCCCAAGGAAGTGCCGGTGCTGCCCGGTTGGAACATCGCCGCGTTGTGGCGGCCGGCGCGCGAGGTGGGCGGCGATTTTTACGACTTCATCCGCCTGTCGGATGGCCGGATGGTGATCATCATCGGCGATGTGACCGACAAGGGCGTGCCTGCGGCCATGGTCATGGCAACCACGCGCACCATGTTGCGCTCGGCGGCGATGGACACCGACTCGCCCGGCCTTGTGCTGCAAATCGTGAACGAGCGTTTATGCCGCGAAATCCCGCCCAAGATGTTCGTCACCTGTCTGTATGCCATCCTCGACCCCGACACGGGCCGGCTGTCGTTTGCCAACGCCGGGCACGACCTGCCGTATCGCGGCAAGGACGGTGCAGTGGGCGAGTTGCGCGCCACCGGTATGCCGTTGGGGTTGTTGCCGGGCATGCTCTACGAGGAGAAGGAGACGGTCATCGAAGCGGGTGAGCGCGTGCTGTTTTACAGCGACGGCCTGGTAGAAGCGCATGATCCGCAGCGCCACATGTTTGGCTTCCCGCGCCTCAAGCAATTGGTGGGCGAGCATCCCCAAGATCAGCACCTGATTGACTTCCTGATGAATGAGCTGGCGCGCTTTACTGGCGCGGGCTGGGAACAGGAAGATGACGTGACGATTGTGGCGCTGGAGCGGTCGCACGCACCGTCGCCGCCGCCGCCCCTGCCTATCGCCAACCTCATGCCCGAGGCGGTGCGCCAGTCCGATGAATGGCGGCGGCTGGCGCGCTTTGAGCTGCCGAGCGT